>TARA_R110002073_G_scaffold123819_11_pt1 | contig 74693 bp, 59 predicted proteins | sample TARA_R110002073 | Tara Oceans TARA_R110002073 (sample SAMEA4397174) | marine metagenome | biome: Polar Biome; feature: [DCM] deep chlorophyll maximum layer (ENVO:01000326); material: water (ENVO:00002006), including particulate matter (ENVO:01000060) such as... | depth 40 m
TTGCGAAGCGGACGCATCAAGTCGCCCTTGCGACCAAGAGTTATCGAGCCAAGCCCCATCCAGGCGGCAAAGCGCTCGAGCTCGGAGGCCAGCGCCTTGGCGACGCGCTCCTTATCGTACTCGGCTTGAATGAAAGCCGAGGGCACAAGCAGCGCGCCAGCTTTGCGGTCGGCCTTCACATCGACACGAGCAACAAGCTCACCGTCGAGCATAAAGGGCAGCACGTAGTAGCCGTGTTTGCGCTTCTCCTTTGGCGTGTAGATTTCGATTCGATAGTGAAACTGAAAGAGCCGCTCGCCCCGGTCCCGATACCAGATAACAGGGTCAAACGGGCTTAGCAGCGAGGCTCCGCGAATGGTCCGTGGGCACTTTGCTGCCGGGTCGCGATACACCGGCCCCTTCCAGCCCTCGACTCTAACCTCGTCAAGCAAGCCTTCGTTGGCAAGCTCGGCCAAGATTGGCGCGGCAAACGTATTTTTGAGGCGATAATAATCGGCCAAGTCTTTTGCCGTCCCGACGCCAAAATGGCCGGCAGCATCCAAAAGCAACTGGCGATGCGCTAAGTGTTTATCGTATTGCCTATCGTGCAGAAGCGCTTTGGGAATCGCCCGCTCGGGCACATCGTAGAGCCTCCGAAAGCTATCGGTTCGCAGCGCTGTGAGCTTGCCTTTGGCAAAGAGCGATTCCAGTGCAATCTTGCCAGGGCCATGTCCCCACCAAGGCTTGTTGCGAGCCTTGGGCGCCTCGAGTTCGCGCACCGTAAGCGGCCCGTGCTCTTGCACCTGCCTCAGCACCTCGTCCTCAAGCGTCGGATGCTCACTAAGAACAGTTCTCATGCTCTTCCACGGAATCCACTCCTCCATCTTCCAGCGCCACAGCGGATACTTCTCCACCGACATCACCGACGCCTCATGCGCCCAATACTCAAAGTGGCGTTGCGAGGTATTGATCCACGAATCGAGCGACGTCTGCGAGTACGCCCCCAAGCGCGCGTAGAACGGCATGTAGTGGCTGCGTGCGCAGACATTCACCGAATCGAGTTGGATAAGCCCAAGCTGGCTCATAACCCCAGCAAAGTGCCGAGCGCCCACCACAGCGGGCTTCTTGCGAGCAAAGCCCTGAGCCGCCAGAGAAATGCGCCGAGCCGCCGAGATTGATAACGCTGCTGCCACGGCTGCAGCGTAATGCGGCTGCGCTGCGAGGGCAATGCTGCTGCGGGAATGCCCCGGGCGCCGAAGGCCACTCGCTTGCTTCTCATGGTGACTACGACACCGCATCCATGGGTTCATTCCGAGAATCATCACACCCGCGCGAACACGCAGGTCTGCATCTAAATTCAGGAGGGTATTAGAATTGTTCTGGCGATGAGTTAATGCTATCGGCGCCTTGCTAAAGCTCGCCAGCTTTCAGCGAGCCCCATCCGACCGAGATCGCCTGCGCCCGAGGCCAAGAAGCCGTCGCCACCAGGGGCGTTTGTAGGGACGCTCCATAAGAAAGTGGCTGCGGGAGACAGGCAAGCCTCGAAGAACGTCCTCCGGATCGGAAAGCAATCGGATGGCAAAGAACGGGACGCCCGCCATGAGGAATAACCAATAGCTTCCGCTAGCAAGCACGTAGAGCCCCAAGATCGCGACGCCGATGCCCAAGACTTTGGCAGTGGTTCGCAAACCTCGATGGTCTTGGGCGCGAAGCTTGTCAGCCTTGGAGCGCAGCGCCAACGCCCTCACCTCGAAGTCCACCTCGCAGCCGTCGCAACGTCGCAGACCCTCTGGTGTATGTTCCGCGCAAAACGGGATTTCGCAGCGCAGGCAGCAATATCCCGCCGGTAGCGAGCAGACCTTGCAGAGCGTGCGGGTGTGTTGCTCGCGATACACGCGCGAATTCTACGCCGAGTAGGCCCACGGTTCCAAACGCTCCCGAATCCGTACCAGCGTGAATCTACAAGCCGGCCATCTACCTGTACGATGCCGATGTGCATTCCCGGATCGCGTTCTTTGTTTTCTCGTGCTCCCTCGCCTTTGCATGCTCCTCGGAGATCTCCGGAGGAGCGAACGAAGAACAAGTGGTGGATGCCCGCCCTCCGCAGTTTGATGCGGCCGATACATCGGAAGATCCTGATGCGATGGCAACGAGCTACGACGCGGGCCCGCTGCCCGAATGTGGGAATAATGTCTGCGCGGCGAACGAAACCGAAGCTGGGTGCCCGGCCGACTGCTCGCCCGACACCTGCAAAGACCTGGCACCCTGCGCGAGTGGTACTCGCTACTACATTCGCTACACCCAAGATGTAGCGAGCTTGTGCTCTGTAGAAGGCACGTGCCTTCCTGGAAGCGGAGCGGGTTGTGGCATCGGCGCACATTCCTTTATCGGCATGTGTCTCAGTACAAACCCTGCCAACAGCTGCAATATTGCAGAAACCTACGGCCCCTACACGTCGTATGAAGAGTGCTAGCTCGGCGCACCGGCCAAGCCCGTATCCAAGAGCGTATTTGCGCTTGCCCGTCTTGCTACGCGACTTCGTCTTGGTATTTTTCTTAGAAGGCGGCGCGGCTCCACCGAGAGCTTCGCTCCCGTGAGCCGTATCAACGCCTATGAATCAGACTAGTCCTTTTCTGAGGCCAGGCGACTGCGGATGTCGTCCAGAGTGCTGCCAGCTGCGCGCAGACGAAAGCGCGCACCTTCCTCCTCGGCAACCTCGCCCAGAACGCGGCATTTCTCGTGCAGCACGTGAGCCAATTCGCCGTGGCGGGCCCAGGGGACAAGAATCTCTGCGTCCTCAAGCTCGCCGAGAAAGAAGGCCAGGATGCGCTCACGCAACTCGGTGACGTCTTCGGGACGTTTGACCGAGATGGGCAGTGCGCCCTCGTGTTGCTTAAGCAGCTCACCTCGTGCATCGTCGTCGACAAGATCCATCTTGTTGAGCACGGTCCAAGACGTTGAGAGGTCGGCACCTACCTCACCGAGAACCTGGCGAGTCACTTCCATGTGGGCGTCATGCGATGGATCGGAGGCGTCGACGAGATGAAGGATTAGGTCGGCGTTTGCTGCCTCTTGCAGAGTCGATCGAAACGAGGCGACGAGGTCGTGCGGCAGTTTCTTGATGAAACCGACAGTATCGGAGACAAGGATCGGCGGATCCGTTAGCGGCACAAGCTTCCTCACCGTCGTATCAAGCGTTGCGAAAAGTCTATCGGCAACGAAAACCTCGCTTCCGGTGAGTGCACGCATCAAAGAGGACTTGCCCGCGTTTGTGTAGCCGACAAGGGCAACCACCGAGAGTTCTCCGCGGCGCCCGCGACGCACGCTTGACGTCGTCTCGATGGCTTTTAATTCTTGCCGAAGCTCTGAGATGCGATCGCGGATGCGACGACGGTCAAGCTCAAGCGCGCTTTCACCGGCGCCTTTTCCTCCGATGCCGCCGCGAACGCGATCACCGCCACCACCGCCCTCGCGCATTCGAGGCGCCACGTATCTAAGCCGGGCGATCTCAACTTGCAACCGTGCTTCTCGCGTGCGCGCATGTCGATGAAAGATCCCAATGATGACGGCGGTGCGATCGAGAACCATCGCTCCCGTCGCGAGTTCGAGATTTCGTTGCTGCCTTGGACTGAGGTCGTGATCCACAAGCACAACGCTGGCTCGGTCGGTTGGCTCGAACATCTCGCCGTCGTAGCGGAAGTCGTCATCCTCTTCTTCATCGCTATCGGCGCCGCGATCACGCCTGCTCGTGCCCGGCTTTTCGTAGCCCGGCACAACGCCCAAACCCTCGGTCCATCTTGCCAGTTCGCGAAGCTTGCCGTTGCCAACTAGATTCTGGGCGGCGATGCCATTGCGGCGCTGGGTCACCCGGCCCACAACATCAAGGCCAAGGGTCTTGGCCAAACGCTGCAGCTCCGCCAACGAGGAATCGAGATCCGCCGCCGTAACGCCCGGCAGTTGAACACCGACCATAACTGCCTTGGGCCGGCTGCCATCCTCGGTCTCGAAACTCGGTACATCGAACATTGGGGCCACTGTGCACGAGCCGGTGATACCCCGCAAGGCTTACGAGTGAGGCGACGAAGTGACGGTTTATAGGGATTTAGGGCAGGCGCCGCGCCACAGGTCAACTTGGAGTCGACACACCTAGTAGGTCGGCGAAGAGGAACCCAGTGTTGTGGCGAAAACGACTTGTTGATTAGAGCTAAGAATAACCATGTCCACTTCTACGGTTTTCACCGCCACCGCATAACAGTGCTCCACCACAGCAGTCTGTGAAGCGACCTGCGGATCACGCTCGTCGGACTCGATGCGAAGTGTGAGTACAGAACGAGGGTCGCTACCTTTCGAACGAAATAGCGACGGTTCGCCAAAGCGAATCCCTCCCCCAAGCCTCCCCTCCGTGTGCCGAAGCAACACAAGTGCTTCGGTTTCGAAATCGAGATGAGCAGCTTCGATGGCACTGCGAAACGGATCGCCGGGCTCTTCTTTCATCGCTGCAAATTCTCGCGCTAGAGCGCTCTTGTCACGAACGACGCCATTGCGAAACTTGTCGCAGCCGACATGGCGGCCTGGCAAAGCAATGCTACGAACGACCTTCTGCGCAGCCTCGACTTCAATCGGTGGAGGCTCTGCGGCGTTCTCGTTTGCAGTAGAGGCAGTTCCCGTTAAACAGCCAACCAAGGCAAGCAGCAAGCTCGCGACCATGGCGCCCAGGTTCTTTGACTGGCTCAATCTGGCGTCCTCTCCTTGAGAGGATCCGAAGGCGCTTGCATGCCCTCCGCCGGCACGTTTCGATTTACGTCGACCGCCGCCGCCGCTTCGTTGAAGGCCATCGCAAAGACCGCCCGGTCATTCACTTGCAGAACCGCCATATCCGCAAGCGTGGTGTTGATGACCAACGGAAAGCAAAACCGCTCGACGCCACCGACGCTCACTCCGCTGGGGCGTTCAACATCAATGCGAAGTGTCAACGTAGCGGGAAGTACGGGACTTCCGGGTGCCCCCGACAAAGTGGGTGTACCGAAAGTTACCCTTGCTGCTTCATCGTTCTCCGAGAGAGAGAGCAGAAGCAGGGCCTCCTTGTCGAAGTCGATGTTGGCACCTCTTAGCCGTGAAGCGAAAAGTTCTGAGTGCTTTGGCCCGTGCGGTCCAAGTAGCGAGGAGAGTTCCTGCTCATTGCGAATCGCCCCCGTCTTTAACACCGGACACGATTCGCCCCGCGGAAGCGGAACTCGCCGAAAGGCTTCCCTCGCCTTAGCTACCGCACCAGAGTGAAGACGCTCTGCCACGACATCGTCTTGTGAACTTGTCGCGGTGCTCTCTGAGCAGCTAACCGAGGCAGCGCCAAGAAGTGCCCCCACAAGTACGCCATAGTGCGTCAGTCTTGTTTCCATAATGAAATTACTTTGCACGCCTATTCCAACCTCGCGTCCAGAACACTGCTGTTCAGGAGACTAGGAATCAACTCACTGCCAGTCGCAATAACTCGACAGACTCCACTGACTCCGCTGTCGCTACAATTGTAGAGAATACTCAAATCGTTGTCCCAGCGGGGCGCTCGCATTATGTAGTTCCTTTGATAGAGTTGTGGGTCCGTGTTTTCTACCGGTTCACCTCGCTCCCAAGCTTTGCCCACTAATAGTTGCCCCAAGCCAGTTGCCCGAATGAGTTCATAGTCCGACTCTCGGAACTCATCAGCGTCATCTATTCCTTTCTCGATCTGGTAAAGGAGTTGGTTGTTGTCGGGCGCAACGGCGACGGGTCGAAAGCTATCCAACAAGAACGCGTGATCGGCTCCTGTCAGAATCTCGTTGGCCATGTCCTCAGCCATCTCGGGAGTCACTTCTGGCTCTGCTGCCCATCTATTCAGCCGAGCCACGATGTCCACCCAGATCAGCCTGCCTGGGAGTCCTGCAAAAGCTGTCTTTCCATCTGGCGAAACCGTCCATAAACCACCAGGCGCGATCGAAACAACCTGCTCCTCAGAATTGTAGGGCGTATTGCGGCTTAGAAGAGCACCATCCCTGGAATAGAAGTACCGGCTTCCATTTGGCGCCCATTGCAAATTCTGGCCTGTTCCGAGAAACCAGCTAGTGTCGACAAAATAGCTACTTGATCCAGCCATGCGCAGCTGTGAGCCTCGAGAGAAGGAAAGCGAGCCATTGGGTAACCATACGGGTGATGTGGCATTGTCAATAGTGGGAGTAACGTCCGTGCCATCGACCTTGATCGTGTAAACATCTCCGTTTCTCACAAAAGCAACACTCCTTCTATCCGGCGAAAGCACGGGTTGAGAGTCGTCAACTGCTCCTTCTGTCAATTGCCGAGGCTCTGTGCCATCAAAGTTCATCATCCACACATGGCGAATACCGCTCCCAAGGACAGGAGTCGCGGTAAACACAACCCGACTAGGGGAAATCTCAGACATCAGAAAATCTCTTTCGTTCACATCTCCCAAGTAAAGATCTGAGTACGCGTAGTAGCAGAGAATCTGTTGATCCGTAAGTTCCTCCTCGTCAAGGCCTGTAGTGTTGGGCTCTGCACACGAATGCTTCAGGATAGTGTACGCATCAAGCTGGTTGGTGCTGCCGTCGAGTACGCTCCTGCCATCCAAGTCGAATCTCGCTGTCTCGAGCGAATCACCTGTGTAGCCATCTCCGTTAAGATCGAACCGGGAATTGTCTGGTACGTGCACAGAGGTTGAGTCGCCGAAACCTGCGATATAAAGTTTCAAGTCTTCTTCGTCGAATCGGTTGTCGTCGTTAACATCGAGAATAGCTCGTCTTACCGGCCTATTCACTGGATCGTCTGCAGCCAAAACTGCAGCGTAAGCATCGATGACGGGCGAGGGCACGACGCTGCAGCCACCAAGCCAAGTCCAGGTAGGCTGATACGAAGTGAACTTTATGATTCCAAGTACTTCGTCCACAGACAGCGTAGGATCTATTGCCCATAGATAAGCGGCAAGACCGGCGACTTGAGGAGCAGCCAAAGAAGTTCCCTTCATCGTATGGATTAGGCCATCACTACTAATAAAAACGGTCAACCCGTCATCTTCCCCCTGCCCCGACGAACCTATTGCGGATATTATCGAATCATTCACTACACCGTTCCGAGAATTGGATTCGAAATCGAGGCAGCCCGGTTTTGAAGCGTCGCTTGGAAGCAACACTCGATTTTCGACAATCAGCGAGTTTCGTTGTCGGAATGGGTCGGGAAGCATGGCTGCTGACGAAAATGGTACGTCGCCATCATGCGGAGTGGAGTTCCTGTTATTGCCTGCGGAAGCCACGTGTATGAACCTTCGTTCAAGCGGTGATGTAAAAACCGGTTCACCCCCGCGCAGTTTCTCCAGCCAACGTAGAGAATCATGGATATCTCCGTTTTCCCCAACCGAAACGCCAAAGCTCGTGTTTACCACAACGTTACCTTGCGTAGTCTTTAGTGTCCGAATCATCTTTGTAAGCGTCTCATCAAGACCAAGTCTCCTCACCTCATTTTGTTGAAAGATGTTGACCTGGAGATGGTTGGAAGCCCTTATTGGGATTGTGCCAGGGTATATTCCGGTTACAAAACGGCTGCGTCCTGCAGCATGAGATCCAGCGATGATTCCCAGTACGCTGTATCCGTGAAAACCTCCTGGAGTCGTCATGGGAAAGCCGAAATCCCATGGGCTAGCCCCCGATACATCAAACTCTGGACCTGGAGTGCCATCCCTGAACGAATCGACAACAAGCACAGTAGGCGGGTTCACAATGTGCATAGGCGAATCGATGGCCGCTTGAGCGTTCCAAGCTGCCGGCGCAAGCACGGCGATGTGGTGATAGATATCCTGTTGACCAGCCCCATTGGCCGGCATTCCATTCAATTGGACCATCAACCCAGTCTTAACCCACCGAACAATTGGATCTGCGGCGACTTCTTCGACAACTAAATCGAGCAAGCCAAGGTTATCGGCATCAGTAGCACCTGGCTCACCAGGATCCGATATCTGCACTTGCAAGACATTCACACCAAGCATCATGTCGACGATTGTTCCGTCGACGGAAGTTAGTAGCGCATTTACCTCCCCGACCGTGGCATCCGCAGAAAAGGCAATCGCTAGGGCTGTGCGATCAATCTCGTTTCCATCGCTGTCCACACTGATCTCATTAGGCAAAGTCGCGTCACCAGCGTCGTATTCAAACACCGCAGAACTTGCGAGGCTGTTGGGGTCACCAACAAGCAGGGTCATTGGTGCAACGGCACAGCTGCCTTGAAAGGCTTCGTCGAAAGATCCGTCGCAGTCGTTGTCTAGGCCATCGCAGTTGTTGTCGGATGAACTACCTGGCGCGCTTGGAGTGCAATTGTTCCAAACCTCGCCGTAGGAGCATGCAGTGACTCCGGCCGCAGCGCAGACGCCTACACCGCAATTGGTGATGTGAGTTTGAAAATCTTCATCCACCAATCCGTCGCAGTCGTCGTCAATTCCATCGCACACGTCGTCGATTAGGGTTGTTGGCGTTCCCGGAACGCAGGAGTCGGTCTCGTTGCCATCGGCGCAAAGCCGCTCGCCTCGTTCCGCGCAGGCGCCAGTACCACAATAGGTTGTGCTGCCTTGGTTGAAGGCCTCGTCGATCTGGCCATCACAATCGCCATCAAGGCCATCACACGTCCATTCGAGCCCTATTGAAGGGTTCGGCGAGCAAGCCTCCGTCTCGACCAGACTACCGTCAACGCACGAGGTCGTCCCGGTGTCTGCGCAGACACCAGCTCCACCGCAATTCGTAACGATGTCAACAAAGTCCTCATCGATTTGCCCATCACAATCGTCGTCGATGCCGTTGCAGGTGCTGTCATCAACTGCGGGTGTACCAGCAACACAGCTGTCTAGTGGTTCGCCTGAAACACACGTCATCGTGCCACTTTCAAGACAAGCACCAGTTCCGCAGGTTGATGCGGAATCGGAAAAGTCGTCATCGGCAACACCATCGCAATCGTCATCGATGCCATCACAAGAAATATCGGTAGCCGAACTTGGAGAGCAGACACAAGTGTTGCCATCGTTGCCAGCACACAACTCAGTGCTAGCACACCCCCCACAGGTATCGATGGTGCGAGTGTCACCGCAATTGTCGACGCCGGTAATCGAACCACACTCCGCTTGGTTCCGTTCACAGAACTCTTCTGATGTCTCCGCCTCGCATTCCACATAGATCCTCAGATACGGCTGATTCTGCGAACTAGGTGCCTCGCTTGAGTATAGCCAAGTGGTGTTTGATGAGTTACTCATAAGCACCCAGCCACGGTTTGAACCGCCGTCTAAGATGCGCTGCACATCAGACGTGACATCCAAAGTTAGTGCGCGGGTTGTGCTCGTGATGTTGGCTCTGTCGATCCAAGATTTGCTGTAGGTGTTGGTGCCTGACAGCATGTTCCAGGGATAGCGGCTTCTTCCGACCACCTTGCTATCGTTCCAGGTCGATGTCGCCTCCTCCCAAGCGAGTGGCGTTGTCATCTGATGCACTGAGATAGTGCTTGGGCTAAGCAGAGTACCCAAGTACACGGGACTGAAGACCAACTCGGCCCGCGATAGTGCGTTGTTTTGGCCTTGCCCGTCTTGGCCTACAAGTTGGGTAATATTCGGAGTGCTCACCATCAAGACACTCTTCTCGGTTTCCTGTGTGGAACCGAAGCGCACCGCAAGGTAACCGGAGCTACCGTAGTTCGTGTTTGCAGCCGCCTTTCTAAGTCGATTGTCCGCATCGAGGTAGCGTCGGCCACGATACGTGGGAGTTCCCTGGACAAAGGCAACCTGAGAATCGACCACGATTGTCAGCGCCGGGCCTGATTCATTCTGGCCAGAACGCAAGACCATGTCACTGCTGGGTGCTTGCGGGAGTTGCATCAATGAGCAACCAGCAGGCGTATCTTTCGGGGTATCTCCAATAACGCAAGGAGATGCATCAAGTGGCAGAAGCGCGTTGCTTGAGCTTTCGTGCTCGGCGCCTTGGTGTGCAAGACTTTGCGTTTCATCGTCTCGAACGAGGATCCAGCCGTTACTTGTTTCGCCGGCGGCAATCTTGGCCACGGCGTCGCTCAGATCAAAAAGCAGGACACCGGTTTGCCCATCTCTAACGGCAACGCTAGCAACAGGTTCAGGCCTCCAAGGGGGCTGAACCCGGTCCATCCCCCAAGCAGCGCTAGGCTCGCAATCGTGCGCCGAACTCTCCGAGCCTTTGTCATCAGCACAAGTCCAGGAAGCCCCCCACTCGGTCCAGGCGTTGGTAAGTTCATAAAGACTTACGGTTCCACCTTGTGGGCCAAAGTTGCGGAGAGAACCCTCGATTGTGAATTGTAGCGTCGCCGAAGACACAGCGCCGGTTGCAACTGCTTCTCGAACTTTCTCCTCGTCAAGGCCAATCAGAGTACGTTCTCGATTGGAGGTACTCACGCTTAGATAAGGCGATAGCCCGTAATTTTGATTTGGCTGGCCTTCGCGAATTGATGAGTCACGAAGATCCGTAATTACGACGGTTCGCGTGTTTTTCTCAGCTTCGCTCCCTGCATCGACCTCAAGATTGTGGGGTTCGTCCTCTCCGCAGCTTGGAGCAAGCAGTGCGAGTAAGACCAACCCAAGCTTGGCCAGCATGGGGGCAGTTCTGTTGCGTTTGTGAAGCATTCTAATTCCTTGCGCTTTCGACTCTGACACACGAGACCCTTGGTATTTTTCCTATACCAACGACTACGAGAACACGAGCCCGTGCCATTGCAGCACACCTGCATAGCACCCGTTTGACTTTGCTGAAATCTTACGTAGCACCGCCGAGGACCAACGAACAACAGCCCGGACAAGAATTCCACGATTCAGAACATTACTGACTGTCGACGGAAATTCGATGACGCGAGGTTGAAACGCCGACACTCCGGCACGCAACGACCGCTGATATGGGAAGACAAATTGGTCCACCTAAGACGCCGAGAATCCAGCACGACTGAAGGCAAAGAACATCAACAAGGAAGGTTTGTCTCACGGAGGATTTGGTCTTCACTGCAAAGTCTCAAACTGCAGCCTCTAGGCCTGGAACAATTAACATCGCTCCAGCGAGCCAAGAAGTAAACGTAGTCCTGCAGGTCACTGTTTAGAAGTAGACCGAACTGCTAACAGGGGGAACCCGCAATGATTCCATCAGGAATCACACACCGGGAGCAACAGAAAAACACCTAGGCAATACACGGCACAGAGAGACGCACTGCATAGAGCAATCCATCAGGCGCCACGCAGGGATTATCAAGGTGCTCTTCGAAGACCGCCTCACAACGATTCACTTCCCCGAATACCCACGCTATCGCAGAGCGGTGCGCGCAAAACCTGGCCGCCACTCTGCGACTTCAAATCAAGTTGCCAGTGCCAGCCGGTACGCGAGAAGCCGCGAATCGCCGAAACGCAAACGGGCCCGGCACTCGTGAAGAGAGCCGGGCCCGGTATCGCTACTTCTAGCTAGACCAAGAGCAGACTATGGGTCGACGTCACAAGCACCGGCGGTACATGTAAGGTAGTTCCATGGCTCACCCGTGTCGAGGTCGGCAGAATCAAGATCTGGCACACCACAATCAAGGTTAGAAACACATGCAGGACGACAGTAGTTCTGCGCTCCAAATGGAACCGTGCACGTGAAACCAGCTAGTGAGGCGCAATCCGCAGTTGCAACACACTCAATCGTGCAGACGCTATCTTGAGCATTTTCTTGGAACGGAAGCGGGTTCGAGCAGAGACCACTTGTGCAATCATCTGGAGAGTCGCAAGAAGCACCTTCGGCAAGCGCGCCGGCACCTTCGATATCAGTACAAGCTCCGGTTACAACGTCACAGCTACCTCGATAGAACTGCGTCGAGAACTCAGCGGCACAATCAGTGGCCGTAGCGCAATCGCCATTATCAGTTACGGTGGCAGTGACCGAGTATGGCAGGGCCGCAGTAACTGCATTTCCAAAGTACCTAACTTCTACGAAGTAATTTCCAGCTGGTAGGAAGGTGAGGTTTACGTTCTCTGGATTCAGGAAGAACGACAGTCCCATAGCGATGCCTTCGGAGTTGAGAACCCGAACATCAAGATCATTTGGAGCAACATCTTCAAAGACAATCGAGACATCCAAGTCTGCTGTGTCTGCAAGAGTCACCGAGAAGTAGTCACGTTCCGCATTTGGGGTGTTGCAAACTGCGGCAGCCGAGGCAACTCCGCTTACAAGCGTGGTTGCGCCAGCAGGGCCATCGTTGTCCGCGAGGTCATCGTCAACGTCGTCAGTACATTCTTCGGTGCCAGCAACACACGAGAGGCTCGGGTCGCAAACTGGGGCCAAAGGATTCACACAGTCAAAGCTGGTCTCACACTCTGGAAGGCTTGCAGTTAGTGTGTAACCAACGGCAGCGGCATTAGGCACACTATCGGACTCGAACTTGCTGACCAACACGAAGTAATCGCCGGCAGGAAGGTCCGATGCGATCATGACCTCGGGCTTGTCAAAGAAGGCATTCGCGACTCCTAAACCGTCTGAGTTGATCAGAACGAGATCGAGGTCATCGGCCTCATCCGTCCAATCCAGGGTAAAGATGCGTGACTCGCCTTCGGCAACCGTGAAGCTAAAGTGATCTGTCTCGGCAGCTGGTGCACTACAGATATTTCCAGTTGCTACAGCGGGAACTCCCTCAGCAGGAGCGAGAGCAGTAGCGCCAGTAGGGCCATCGTCTGCATTCTCTGCTGCATCGTCTCCGGTGCACTCGTCAAAACCAGCAACGCACGTGTTGGTTGTTCCAACATCGCAAACAGGGGCGGCGGTATCATCGCACTGGACGCTATTTGTACAACCAACACAGACGTTCTCAGCCGAGCAGAATGGTGTGCCAGCGTCAGCGCAATCTGTATCAACCGTACACTCAGGCTCGACTACAGAAAGAGTAAAGCTTCCGTCACCAAGTGTTTTCGTATCGTAGAACGAGTCAACCAGAATGAATGCTTGGCCATTGGCTGGCGCCACGAAATCTGCGACCTCTGCTCCTTCTTCGACTTGATCCGAGAAGAGAAGACACTCTCCCTCAAGGGCAACAGCTGTACACCCGGTCGTAACCGAAAAGCTGAGGTCACCAGGCGAGTCCAGCGATACCGAATAGGCGGCCCCTGCTGTGAGTCCAGTAAGCTGAACAACGGTGTCTTCACCAACTTGTGCAAAGAAACTTCGCTCGTCCGTGCAGACGCCCTGTGCAATGTCGAAATCACTTCCCGAGCCAGCGATGTCGCCACTGAAGGTTCCAGGGTAGCTGTCAATGACTCCAGCAGGTGCCACGAAGTCCGGGCAGGTTTGGGTGTCACCAGCATCTGGCGTTACTTCGTCTGCGGCATCGAACGTTGGGCCCGAGTCGGCGACGTTGCCACCATTGTCATCATCATCGCCGCCACCGCAGGCTGCGAACATGAGCAGTGATATAGGAATTGCTTTAGTTAAGAGTCGACTAGTCATGAATCGAGGCGACGGTAGTCAAAGACCCACCTCTTGCAAAGAGGAAGTGCGCCCAGATCGCAAATACGCAACTTACTGGCCGCTTGCGGCGCACTGGCTTGGATGCAGAACACGGCTTGCAAAGTCGCCCATCATGTTTCCTGGAGGATTGTAATTGCACACCCAGATCTCGCCGCCGTTGCACCGTGAAACGCCACAACCTAGCTCAGTTGTTGAGGTCCAGACCACTTGCGTAAAGTGGCCAGTCTGAAAGTCGAACTGGCCGTTGTTAAAGTCGTACTGCTGAACCTCGCTATACCAACCGTTCGCGACGCCCTTTGGTGACTGGCTTCCGACGGGGGCAAAAAACGTGAGGTTCTCGCCAAAGCGATTCTTTTTACGGTGCTCAAACGCACAGTTGGCACCGGCCAATTGATCGGCCCAATCTTGCGCAACGGCTTGAAGCTCGGATGACCATTTTAGCGGAGCTGCACAGTGGCGCGCGCGAACTTCGTTATGGGCGCTGAGAATCTCTTGGTAGGCAGCTGGGAGCTTGGAGGCGGCCGGTGGCGATGGCTGTGCGACCGGTGTTGGCTGTGCGACTGGTGTTGGCTGCATGGGGGCTGGCTGTGCGTTGTGCGTTGGCTGTGAAGGCGTTGGCCGTTGCTGCTGGGTTGGCCCCTGCCCCGACCAAGCCACAGGCTCGTGTTGATGCGATGGCGCTTGCGCTTGTTGCGACGGCGCTGTCGATGGCACCGGCTCTTGCGCGGGCTCTTGGCCACCGGGCACTCCGCACGCAGCCCCCAAAGCCATTCCCAAAACCATCAACGTCTTCTGCCTTGTGAACATGCCCTAAGAATAGCGCAGGCCGCTACCAAGTCACGCGTTGGGACTGCCGCATAAATCGCCAAAGGCCAACAAGCGCTGCGGCATTAAGCACAACAAAGGTGCGCGCAATGTTGCCAAGCTTGCCTGCGAACTTTCCCAAGAGCGCAAGACTATAGAAGCCCACTTGGCCGGCTGTGAGCACCAGCATGCTGCGCCAGGTCCACGTTCCGAGTTGCGCCTCGCCTTGCGAAATTGCGATGCCACAAACGATCGCCAATGCAATGAGTGCCCACGGGCACACAAGCCGCATGATTTTGTGCGAGACGGTTTCAAACCAAGACGGGTTTGCAAAGGGCAGCAAAGTTTTTGGAAGTGCCGCAAAGAGTTGGTAGTTGCCGGCAAGGGTTCGCGCCTTGCGACCAAACTCTCGGTCGTCGTCAAAGGCTTCATCGTAAGCGACTGCCGCTGGTGCAAAGGCGATGCGCCGTCCTTGCAAACGCAGCCGCATGGGCACCCACATATCGTCAAGCGCGATGTCTTTGGGAAGGTCGACGAGGTCTTTTTTGGCGACCGCATAAATGGCGCCGGTCACACCCACCATGCTGCGAAAGTTGCCTTCGTTTTTGCGAATCCACTTCTCGTACTTCCAATAAAACCCTGCGCCGGTGCCACCGCTAAGTTCAAGCGAACCACTCACTGCGCCAACGGTTGGATCGGCAAAGTAACTCGCGAGCTCACGCATGCACTTTGGATGCAAAGGCTGGCGAATGTCTGTCATTAGCAAGAGGTCGCCCTTGGCTTCGCGGCGCATCGCATTGAGTGCGCTTGGCTTGCCACTTCGCTCGCTCGCTCGAAAGACGCGCACTTTGTTTGGGTACCTTGCGGCCCACTCTTGCAGCACCTCATCCGAGCAATCTTCCGAGCAATCCGAGTAGAGAAGGATCTCCAATTTCTCGGAGGGATACTCGAGGGCAAGCAAGCTTTCGATCTTTGGGCCGATGTAGTCTTTAGCGTTAAAGACAGGAATGAGCGCCGAGACCATCGGCGTGTGCCCAGTGTCCTTTCGAATCTGCAGGGGCCTTAGCTTGGCCAAGATCGCGATCAGTACAGGGTACGCAAAGTACGTGTACACAAGGATAGCGAGGGAGGCGAGAGCGGCAATGAGCAACATGGCAGGCTTGCCGACAAACTAACACAAAGGCGATACAATAAGGCGAGATGGACTTTACGGCGCTTGAAGAGGCAGGACGTCTTGCCGAAGTGGGAATTCACATTGCCGGCGACGAAGCTCCAGAAGTTCGCGCCGAGTGCATTCGCATTGCACGGCGACTGCTGGCCGAACAGACCAAGGTGATTGGCTTTATTCCCGCTGACGATTCGGTTGGAATCCCTTCGGTGGCAATTCAAATTGGCCTCGCGCTTGTCGAGCTCTCTGGTGCAACGGCGGCCTACGTCGATGCCAACGTTCGCTACCCTGCCCTTGCGGCTCTTTCTTCGTCGTCCGATGAAGGCAGCGAGGACAGTGTTTTCTCGACTCGATGGCTCATGGGCTCGCTTGCCCTGCTCACGCCACATCGGGCCGAGCGTGCCGGTGAAGCGGTTCCTGCACTGGCGCAGCTGCTGCTCGATGGCGTGCAGCTCTTTGAACACGTCTTGGTCGACCTTACCGGCTTTGAACTTCTTGGCGAGCACGCAAGTGCGGCCGCGTGCATGGATGGTGTGGTGCTGGTTGGCAGAGCTCACGGAACCCAAGAGAAAAGCCTACTAAACTTTTTAAATGAAATGCCTGAGAGCCGATTCCTTGGTGTTCTCTTGATCGGATAACGAAGATGTTAAAGAGAATTCGAAGTAAGAACTTTACCAATTGGCTGGGCGGCTACGGGAAATCGCTCGTTCGGCGCACGCTTTCGCGTCCACCTCGTCACAGGCATCTTCTCTTTGGCATTTGCGACCACTACGAGCCGCTGTGGGGCAAGGAAACCGACTTCGAGCAAGGTCTTGCGCGTGTGCAGGCTTGGCAACACGGCTATCCCAAGATGGCCGAGCCCTATCGCGATGCCGATGGCATGAAACCTCGGCACAGCTTCTTCTTTCCCGGCGAGCAGTACGCGCCAGAATACCTTGAGCCGCTTGCAGACTTGGCGCGGGCTGGCTACGGAGAAGTCGAGCTGCACCTGCACCACGATGGCGATACCGATGAATCGCTGCGAGCTGACCTGGCGAACTTTCTTGAGAAGATCGCAAGCCATGGCCACCTTAGCCGCAACGCAGAGGGCGGCTACCAGTACGCCTTTATCCACGGCAACTGGTGTCTGGCAAATGCTCGCGCCGATGGTCGCTGGTGTGGCGTCGACAACGAGATGCAGCTGCTCTTTGAAACCGGCTGCTATGCCGACTACACCTTTCCCTCACCAGAAGAATCCCAACCCGGCCAAGTCAATTCGATTTATTGGCCCACCGGTGATCAAAGCCGACGTCGCGCCTACGAAGGTGGTACCCGAGCTAGGGTGGGCACGCGCGAGCACGATAGGCTTTTGATGATCACGGGGCCGCTGGCGCTAACCAAGCGTCCTGGGCAAAACCGCGTGCGTATCGAAAGCTCGGCAATTGACGCCGGCGATCCAACCTCGCCCGAGCGACTCCGCAGCTGGGTTGCGCAGAACATTCACGTTGCTGGCCGGCCCGAGTGGGTCTTTGCAAAGATTCACACCCACGGTGCTCCCGAGGGCAATGCCGAGGTTCTGCTTGGAGCCCAAGGTCGCGAGCTTCACGAGACTCTTGCGAACGAGTACAACGATGGCGATCGCTGGACGCTGCACTACGTGACGGCGCGAGAGATGTACAACATCGCGCTTGCGGCGATGGATGGCAAAACCGGCTCTCCTGGGCAGTATCGGGACTACGAAGTGAGTCGGCCTCCGGTCTGCGAGTAGGCCCGGTCTGCAAGTAGGCCGCGCTTGCGTGCTCTGATGTTGAGCACGCGTGGCGGCGTTTGTTTGCCAGTGTGGCGTTAGCGCGCGAGTTCGGCGGTTAGCAACTCGACGACGGCAGGGTCGTTTGGAGCAACTTGCGGGCGAATTCGCGTTACAAATGCGCCATCGGCCGAGACTAAGAACTTTTCGAAGTTCCAAGCGACATCGCCAGCTTTATCGGCATCGTCGCCAATCGCGGTTAGCGCTTGGTAAATTGGATGCTGGCCTTCGCCATTGGTCTCGATTTTCTCCATGAGAGGAAACGTGACTTGGTACTTGTCTTTGCCAAAGGCAAGAATCTCGGCGTCGGTGCCGGGCTCTTGCTCGCCAAATTGGTTGCAGGGAAAGGCCACAACGCTAAAGCCCTTGGTCTCGTACTTGGCCTGCAAGCTTTGCAGCTGCTCGTACTGCGGCGTTAATCCGCACTGGGATGCAACGTTCACAACCATCAGGGTCTTGCCGCGAAAGGCCGCAAGCGAGGTGTCTTCGCCTGTGAGTGTGCGAAGCGGCGAGTCGAAGATCAGCGCTTGTTGCTCGGCGCTTAGCGCGCGTCGCACCGGCACGTAGACTGGCTGCTCGGGGTCTTCAAATGCAGGCACCTCTTCGCCGCTCTTTGGAGCCGGCTTGTCGGTTTTACAGGCACTGGCTGCAACGAGCAGTGCAAAGACGCTTGTTCCAAGTAGCTTCCTCATAACTCTTACTCGCCCTCTGCGCTTAGCAGTCGCGCACACACGGCCTCAAAGCGCTCGGCAAGGGCAGTTCCGGCAGCTCCTGGCACAAGCCCAATTTCTGCCCACTCGGCCCTTAGCTCGGTGACGATGTCTGCGGCAGGTCGTCCGCCAGTCTTTGACAGCACGCCACCAAGAGCGCGATCGGCCAGTGCGGCGCGAAGCTTCTCGGCAATTTCCTCAGGCGTCTTGCCCTCGTCATCTTCGGGCTCATCTGGTGCCATGGCCTCGGCTTTGGCGATTACCTTCTCGCGTGCTGCTGCACTGCGCTCTGGGTCCAAGACCGTGCCCTTGTAGGCCGCGGGCTCCGACTCAAGTTGCGTGCGAACAAGCGAGCTAACCTTGATTCCGAGTTCTTCGTAGTTTGGCATCGAGGAGTCGAGTTCACGGTATTTGTGAACCACATCCACAACCTTAGCGGCAATCTCTGCGGCATCGGTATCCCAGCCTGCGTCAGAACACTCGTTAATCTGTGTTTCGAGCTCGGCTACAACCGCAGCCTCAGCCTCGCGCTTGGCATCATCAAGAATCGAACGCTTGGCGTAGACCTTGTCGCAAGCCTCGCGATAGGCGTCGTTAAGCGCAGCAAAGTCGCGATGAGCCACTTTGCCAATCTCGCGCCATCGGCCTTGGAGGTCTCGAATCGCACCGAGGTGCTCTTCTAGTGTCTCCGGCGTTGTGCACTCTTTGGCTGCCAAGGCTTCGACTTCCTTAATCAGTTCGGTCTTGGCCTCAAGGTTGTCGGCCTCCTCAGAAAATTTCTCTTCGAGGTGTGGAGCGCGCGCTTCAAAGAAAGCGTCACAGGCGGCCCGGAAGCGCTTCCAAAGCCCATCGGACTTGCGGCGAGGAACGGCTCCAATGGCCTTCCACTCGGATTGCAGCTCTTTGAAAATCTCGCTGGTCTCCTGCCACTCGGTTGAGCTTTGCAGCTCTTCGGCGCGAACCACGAGGGCTTCCTTTAAAACGAGGTTGGCGCGCTGCTCTTCGCTGCGACTATCGCGCTCGCCCTTTACCTTCTCGTAAATCTCATCGCAGATAATCTTGAAGACCTTCCAAAGCTCTTCGCCCTTCTCACGGGGCGCAGCACCAAGCTCTTTCCATTCGCGCTGCAGCGTCTTGAGCGTCTCGCCAAGATTCTTGGTCTCGACCTCTCCGGTAAGGATTGCATTGGCGCGCAGCACCATGGCTTCCATTTTGGGAACCGCAGCCCAGCGCTTCCAATCCTCGGCCTTGCGAAGGTCGCCAAGCTTAATGACTGCTTCGCGCCGAGCGGCGTCGTAGCGTTCGCGAAGCGTGTCTTCGACTGCCTTGGGAAGTGGGCCAATCTTGCGGCGCGCTCGATCCGAATCCTTAAGAACTCGGTCAAAGCCCTTCATCTGATCGGTCTTAGCCAGTTCCTCAAGGTCCTCGCAAAGACGCTCGAGGTCGTCTTGGTTGTCAAGGCGCTTGTCCTCGGCTTCTAGATCCGCAGCTGTGTTCGTTGCTACTACCACTGGGCTTGCAGTCTCGGTAGTGCCGGTTTCAGACGAGGCACTTGGCGGAGACTCAGAAGAAGTCTCAACGCCCGCAGCGGCGGTTTCCGCAGAGACGCTCGTGATTGGCGCAGGTGGCGCTTCGACGCGGGCTTGGCGCTCTTCTTCGGCCTTTGCAGCCGCCTCGCCCTTGCGAGCAGCTTCCGCAGCAGCAGCGCCGTAGATGGCGTGATTCTTATTGTAGCGTTTTAGCGCCTTGGCAAAGCGCTTCTCGACTTTATCGCTTGCGGAGCCAAGCTCTTGCCAACGAGCTTCGGCCGCATCGACAGCTTCGCGGGAGGCAATCCACTCATCGCCGCCAGCAAGCTCTTCCACTTCGCGCGCAAGCTGCGAGCGCTCGGCTCGGGCGCGCTTCTCTTCGTCGGAAACCGTCGAGACCGGAGCGTTCTTCTTGGCAAGCTCTGCCTTGTTGCGCTTGGCTTTGGTGCGAACCGATTTATTCTTAGCCTTGGCTACGATTTCTTCGAGCATTGCCTCATCGCGAATGCGATCAAGCGCGACCATGGCAACGTCTTTGCGCTTCTCGTCGATCGCGATACTGCGAAGCAGTTGCGGATCTTCGATGCGAGCCATTGCGGCATTCCACTCGTCGGCGTGGCTCGACTTGCGAACCACCTGCATAAGTGCGCGTTCATCTTCGAGCCTTGAGAGGGCCTGGGCGCGAACATCGGCAGACTTTGCAAGGCCAGCGACGTCGGCGATTGCCTTATCACCGCCGTGTGCAGCGACATGGTTAAAGCCCGCCTTTGCAACGGCCTCATCCTCGCTGCCAATTGCGTCGGCAAGCCAGCTCTTAAGCGCCAGCCCAATCGCATAGTCGCGCAACTTGGAATCATCTTGCGACTCGGCGACCTTGGCGAGAATGTCGGGGTCGGCAATCTTGGCAATCGCTGACTTGCGAATCGCCGAATCCCGATCGCGCTCTGCCACCTCGACCAAGAGGTCCATATTGTCCCTGTCCATCGCCGCCACTGCTGCGGCTCGAACATTGGAATTACTGTGCTTGTGTTTTGGTCGAAAAAGGTCGGCTAGGGCCATAAGAGTCTCCAGCCGCGCACTCTATGCCCCCCAAACTACGCGCGTCAATCTAGGAGCTGCTGCCCGCTGACAACGAGCGTGCTGGAGTGGCTGCGAACGCCAGAAACGCGCGTTTCTTCCCCGACGAACGCCAGAAACGGGCGTTTCTTCCCTTTCTTCCCCCGACCGAGGAACCTTTTTTCGAGGAGGGCTCCTTCGAGCTCAGGCCGGGCTTTGCAGCGTCTTCTTCGGGGCGGGACTGCCATTTCAAGCGCTAAAAGGCGTCGGTTTTCCCCTCGCCCCAAGGTCCGGACGCAGCGATGCCCGCCGAGGCTTCTACCTAGCGAGCGTCAGACCGTGAGATCACAGCAAGCTCAGAGTGGTTCGCAGCGCGCTCCGAATTGGCGCGTCATCTGATAGGTCCCCGCGGGAAAGACGACGCTGGTATCACCAGCAATAAACGCCTCGCGCTTTTCCCGGTAGTCCGTCACGAAACTCGCAAGTCTCGAGAGCACTTCGATTCGACGCCACTTGTCGCGACATGCCACCCGCGGGTTTATGTCGCCCTTCGAGGCGGGCGTCTTTGGCGAGTTGTAGATGTTCTGCGCCTTCACCGCCGCCGCACCAGCAAACTTCAACCGCTTGCTGTAGGCCCTGTCGCGGAGTTGCTTCTCACGCGCAGAGGCGGCCTTCCGAACCACATCATCGCAAAGCTGTTCCTGAACTCCAATGGGCGGCGGCGTTAGGGTCAGTACAGCTCTATCAGGAAGTTTGCCTCCCTCATCGGCGCTTCGGAAAAAGAATTTAGGCTTCACGGCCTTGTACCCTCCTTTGCAAAAAATTCTTTCGCCTGGCCAAGCGCTACCGTGCGAGACCAACATTGCCTTCGTTGGATTTGCGAGGGCGTAGACGGTCTTTGCGAGTACATCCATCTCGGAGACAAGCGCAACTTGGCTTGTCTGGTCGCCCGAACTAAAGAAGTTTTCCCTTCGCCCATGGAGTCGGTTGAGAGAGCGGGCGAGCTGCTTATTCAGTTCTTCGGTGAAGAGGGGAAGGCTGCCATCGATGTCGGTGACGATGATGTGATAGTGATTCGACATAAAGACCACGCTGTGCACCAAGACTCCGGAGCGTCGCTGCGCGATTGCCAGGCAGTATCGAATGCACGCGTTGACCGCCTTTGACGGGCGCAGCAAGTACATTCGCTGGGTTGTGCGGCGGGTGAGGAGGTAGGTTGTGCCTTTGAGAATCCGTCGGGGTTTCATGCTCCACGTATCGAGAAATCTCGGGCGTGGTTGCGTGAGAACGTTCCCCGGTCGGGATGATGGTGATGGCGGTCGGGATGATGTGATGCGGGCGTGGTTGCGTGAGAACGTTCCCCGGTCGGGATGATGATGATGATGCTCCACGTATCGAGAAATCTCGGGCGTGGTTGCGTGAGCAACGTTCCCCGGTCGGGAAGAAAAAATGAAATGAAAAGAGCGAAATGAAAAGAGCTAGAAAGCCGGCACGAAGTTTACTCGAGCAAATCCATCAGGCTCGCAAGCACTTCCCCTAGTTGGTAGTCAGATGGCGTAAACACGCGAGAGAGCCCCAATTCGAGCAGTTTGGGCACGTCGCCTGCGGGCACGATGCCACCGAGAACGACGTGTACGTCGCCTGCGATGCCACGCTTTCGCAGGCCTTCCATAAACTCCTCGGCAAGCTCTAAGTGCGAGCCACTAAGAACCGAGAGGCCAATGATGTCGACCGACTCTTGCAAGGCCGTTTGTGCGAGTTCTTCTGTTGTCGAACGAATGCCGGCGTACACAACTTCAAAGCCAACATCGGCGGCTGCAACCGCGATCATCTCGGCGCCGTTTGAGTGGCCATCGAGGCCGGGTTTGCCAACGAGGAGACGCGGCCGATGCCCGGTGCGTTTTACGTAGGCCGCCACTCGTGCGCCAAGACCTGATTGTGCAGCCGTCGGCAATGCGAGGTGCTGTCCAGCAACTCCGGTGCTTGCTCGATATTCGCCAAAGACTTCTCGCAAGGCCTCGGACCACTCGCCGGTTGTCACGCGCGCAACCGCACAGGCAATGCTTGGCTCCATTAGCGATTCGCCGCTCTTTGCAGCGCTCGACAAGGCAGCGAGCGTCGTTGCAACCGCCTCCGGGTCGCGCTCGCGTCGGGTGCGCTCAAGCGATGCCATGGTCGCCGAGGCTTCTTCTGCATCAATCTGAAAGAGACCGCCATCGGCCCCCGTGGTGAGTGGTGATGGGATGCCCTCAGTCCAGCGATTTACCCCAACAACGACGTCAGCGCCGCCTTCAATGCGACTTCGCTTGGCAGCCATCGATCGCACCAGCTCAGACTTTAGGTAGCCGCTTTCAATCGCCGCACTCGCGCCGCCCATCTCGACAATGCGATCAATTTCGGTGCGGGCCGCATTCACAAGCTCTGCGGTTTTCGATTCGACAACCAACGAGCCGTCAAAGAGATCGGGGTACTCGAGAAGGTCGGTCTCGTAAGCCAAGATTTGTTGAAGCCGCAGTGACCACTGCTGATCCCAAGGCCTAGGTAGCGACATCGCCTCGTTCCACGCCGGAAGCTGCAGCGCGCGACACCGAGCTTTGCGGCTTAGCGTGACAGCAAGACTTTCCATCACAATGCGCCATGCATTGTTCTCGGGTTGGTTCTCGGTGAGGCCCAGGCTGTTCACTTGCACGCCATAGCGAAAGCGCCGGTTGCGAGGGTTTTTCACGCCGTAGCGCTCGGTGGTGATTTCTTCCCACAGCTGGACAAATGCGCGCATCTTGCACATCTCTTCGACAAAGCGAATCCCGGCGTTTACGAAGAAGGAAACCCGGCCAACACAACGTTCGAATTCTTCTGAGGAGAAACGTCCACGTTCCTTAAGCAAATCGAGTGTGCCAATGGCATTTGCGAGGGCAAAGGAGAGTTCTTGCTCGGGCGTCGCTCCAGCTTCTTGCAAGTGATACGAGCAAACGTTGGAGGCGTTCCATTTGGGCATCTTCTCAACGGTGAATTCATACATCTCGGCGATGAGACGCATGCTCGCCTTTGGCGGAAATATGTATGTGCCGCGGGCCAAGTACTCTTTGACAATGTCATTTTGCGTGGTGCCGCGAAGCTTGCTCTCGTCCTCGCCGCGCTCGCGAGCCAGCGCGATGTACATCGCCAGCAGCCACATCGAGGTGCCATTGATTGTCATCGAGGTATTGGTCTCCTCGAGTGAGAGCCCGTCGAAAAGCAGCCGCATGTCGTCGATGCTATTTACCGGCACGCCAACTTTGCCAACTTCCGATTTGGCCATGGGATGATCCGAGGAGTAGCCGCATTGCGTCGGCAAATCGAAGGCGATCGAAAGCCCGGTTTGACCGCGACTCAGGTTCTCTCGAAAGAGCCGATTTGACGCTGCCGCACTGGTGTGGCCGGCGTACGTGCGGAAGATCCAAGGCCTATCTCGAGTTGGCTTGCCCTCGGCATCGGCGAGTTGGTGCGCGGCTACTTCGGAATCTCGGTTGGTCACCCAGGCAGTATACGCCGAACCTCACCCTAGCGATCGCCGCCAAATTCACAGTAGGCTATGCGCGTGCTCGACCTCAAAGCCCAACTCGCTGCTGCTGGCATTGTGACCGCCGAACAGGTGAAAGCCTTCGACGAAAAAGAAGCCAAGGCCAAAGAAGCGCGCGAGGCAAAAGCCCAGCAGCGCAAATCGGGGCCTCCTCGTGGCAACAACCAGAACAAGGGCGGCCAGAACAAGGGCGGCCAAAACAAGGGCGGCCAGAACAGAGGCGGCCAAGGTCGTTCCAACAGCGGACAAGGCAATGGCGGCCAAAGCCGATCCAACAGCAGCCAAGGCAATGGCGGCCAAGCAAAGAATCGAAACCACCAAGGTGGCAAAGGGCGTGGCAAGGGCGGGCAACCGCGCAGCTCTGTCGACGAACTCAAAGCCATGGGACGCGGCGAGGCCTACGATCGCATTCGAAAGATTGTTGCGCACAGTCGCCTCGATGACAAAGAGCGAACGATTCCCCTGCCCGACGATCAGACGTTTAACTTTGTAACGTCGACTGGGCGCATCGGGCGTCTCTACCTAACCGCGGCGACCGTTGCCTCGCTTAAGAATGGCAAAACCGCAATCAGCTCCTTTATGTCAAATCACGGGCTCTCGCACTGCGTCTTGCCAAAGGAAATCGCGCTTGAACTCGCCGAGGTCTTTCCATATTGGCTTCGGCATCTTCACGGCCATGAGCCACTGATCGAAGTGCCAGAAGACCCGACGGCCGAGGAAGCGACGCAAGAAGCAAGCGCAGCGCCCGAAGCAAAACCTGCCCCCGAAGCAAGTGCAGCGCCCGAAGCAAAACCTGCCCCCGAAGCAAGTGCAGCGCCCGAGGCAAAACCTGCCCCCGAAGCAAGCGCGCCCGAAGCGAGTGCACAGCCCGAATAGGCAAAGCCGGCTCCCGAAGCCGGCCGCTTAGGAGTAGGTGCCGCTAGCTACTTCTGAAACGAGTAGTACCCGACAACCGTGGCTTCGGCCGCGTCATTCGTTCGCAACTCAAGGTCGTAGCGACCGGTGGCAATCGCCTTGCGCTCGACCTCTACGTGCACAACGTCGCCAACCCGCGTTGCGCTCCACAGCGACTCCGAGCCGTCGTTGTAGGCAGCGACAGCAAAGTTCTTAGAAGACGTTCCAGAAGGCAGCGGAAGCTCTAATTCAACCCGCGCGCCCCGCGGCAAGACGATCAACTGAGATTGGCCTTTCACCGAGAACATGGGCAAAGAGACCGTTTCTGTGGCCACCTCTTCGCTGCTTCCTTTCATGAAGACCACCGCGGCAGCAGCTCCGACGGCGAGCACTGCGACTACGAGCAGCCTAGCCACGACTGCGTTGGAACTTGACGAGCTGCCTGCAGAAGGTGCGCTGGCAACAGCTTTCGTGCTTGTCGACGCACTCGAGCCAGCATCGACGCCGCCTTTGCGAATCTCTTCGTTGCGATCCAGCATCGCCTGAAACTTCTTTTTATCTTCGTCGAGGTCTGGCAGCAGTCGCTTCTCAAAGCGCCCGGATTGCGCAGGGCTTAGCCGGCCGGACTTGTACTCTTCATACAGCTGGCTCTTTGCCTTTTCGATTGCCTCGGAATATGTGGGATCCAAAAGAAACATCGACTCAATGCGACTGGTCTCGGCTTCCTCGAGTTCCCCGAGCAAAAACGACATGATCTCTTCCCGATCGAGCTTGTGCTTAGACATACGTACGTTGCTCGCAATTTTCCCACTGCAAGGCGCAAAAGGAAATCGCGACGCCAAGAGAATTCCTGACGCCGCGATTTATGAAACCACTCGTGCACTAAGGCTGTGCGCACAGTTCTCTAGTTCTCGATCGCACCTCCTTGGCCTAGGGTCAATTTGTTGCGGCTGTAGACCGTCTCAAAGACGTCGATCACAATGCCGGGTTGTTCAGGAGCGAGACCAGCAAGCTCGTGATCCGGAGCCGTGCCGGGAAACGAATCGCTTTCGACATCGGCCACGATTAGGACATCGTGTTGCGCGACTACGAGGCAGGCCCTCTCGCTGGTGCAGCGTCCCTCTTGAACGTCATCGCTAGTTTGTGCCGTGAATGAGAAGTCGCCCTGCAATGAGATTTCCGCCCCGACAAGGCGATCGAAATTGCAGATTCCTTGGGCTGTGGTGCAGGCCTCGCCGTCCACAAAGACTCGGCCCTCGCCGACGACTTGGAGTTCGAGTTCAAAGCGCCCCAAGTCGGCTCCGCTTCCAGACTCATCGGCCTTGTCGGGAGACGCTTGGCACCCAGTTTCGACGCAGTCCTCGACCGGTGTATCGCAGCCCGCGAGCGAGCCGAGCATGAGGGAGCCTAGGAGTATGATTTTATTTGAGATGTTCATCGGTTTTCTTCCTTCTAGACGGCGTCTCTGCCGAATTCGCCCCCTGTATCGGGGCGCGACAGAAATGGTTGCTAGCCAAAGGAACGAAAATCGAAAATCGCTAGATGGCCAGCGTGACAAAGGCCTCGGCGTAGCGCTCCCCATTAATCTGAATCTCGATTCGGTGAGGCCCCGGGTAGTAGCGACGCGTAGTGATGGTGCGAAACGTGTGCCTCTTTTGCAGAGGCACAATCTGGCCGGCTTGCAAGGCGAGTTCACACAGCTTGAAGACCTTTGGGCTGGGCGCCCCCTTCGCCTTCACGTGATGCACAACAAAGTCGACCACGAGACGCTGCTCGACCCGTGCCTTGGACACAAGCTCGAAGAAAATAGAAAAACTCTGATCCATCGAGACCGTCTGCGGGTCAATGCGCAACTGAGCGACCTCGACATCGGGCTTGGCGGTGAACCCATGCAAGGCCCACACTTCGGGATGTCCCGACTTAATAAGATTGCGCGTCGCCCGTTTTGCAATCCACCTTCGGTACTCGGTGGGTTTGGCAAGCCAACGCTTGCAGGTCGCAATCGCGAGGTCGGGATGATCCGCCGCAATATCCGAAAGGCAGTTGGCGACCGAGCGGCGCACATAGAGCGCGTCGTCATCAATCAGTGTATCGAGAACACTAACAACCGGCGCTGGATCTTGAACGAAGAGCGCTAGTTTCCCGGCCCAAGGCAGTCGCGGGCGAATGCCCTCGGATGCGAGGCGGCGAACGTCCTCTTTGGGATGCCTTGTCCACTCCTGGATCACAGCCATCGCCATCTCGGGATTCTTCTCAATAAAAGGCCGAACCGAAAACTCTGCAGTAAAGAGATGCGTCAATTCTCCCAAAGCGCGAAGCGCATAGTCGCCTATGTCCAATCCATGCATTTCCACAAAGACAAAGACTGGCCAGGTTGCAAAGCCTCGCAGATTATCGTCCGCCGATCCCCGGTCCCAGTGAGGAATCGCGCTCAGCAGCCCGCGAATGGCCTCGCGTCGATCTTCGGGCAAGAACTCGCCCATCACGGTGGCGATATGAGTAACGCGAGCCTTGAGTTCCAGGCTCTCGATGCCCTGCAACGCGGCCGTCACAAATCCTTCCACATCAAACCTGGTATGCGCTTTCGATAGGTTCTCGCCCAATCGGCGAATCGCGCGCTTGTTCAAACCGTCTTTCATTGCTCTGAGTTGGTGGCGACCGCCCATCGCCTGACTATACTCGGCTCATGAAATGCGCAGTCATCACAGGAGCAAATCGCGGCATCGGGCTAGAGCTAAGCCGGGCCCTTAAAGCAGCGGGCTGGAGCGTCATCGGCGCGTGCCGAAAGTCCTCACCACAGCTCGATGAGATGGACGTCGAAGTCGTGAGCGGTGTTGACGTGGGCGCAGATGAGGGCGCTGCAACGTTGGCAAAGGCGCTCGAAGGCAAGTCGATTGACCTGCTCATCAACTGCGCAGGCATCCTGCAAAGCAACTCGCTTGACAGTTTGGACTTTGACTCGATGCGCGCACAATTTGAGATCAACAGCCTCGGGCCACTCCGCATCACCACAGCGCTCCTGCCAAACTTGAAAGAGGGCTCGAAGGTTGCGCTGATTACCAGCCGCATGGGTTCGGTCGGTGACAATACCTCGGGCGGGCAGTACGGCTACCGAATGTCGAAGTGCGCGCTAAACATTGCCGGCGCGAGCTTGGCAGTCGACCTTCGCCCCAAAGGCATCGCGGTCGCCCTGCTCCACCCGGGCTTTGTTCGCACCGAGATGACGGGCGGAAACGGCCTAATTAACGCCAGCGAGTCGGCCGCGGGCCTGCTTGCCCGCATCGAAGAGCTTAACCTCGCGAATTCGGGCGGGTTTTGGCACACCAATGGCGAGTCGCTAAGCTGGTAATAAATCGTCAGTTTTTGGCCCACCAAGCTTGGGCGACCTAGAATTGCCGGATGCGTAGGCTTCTCCCCATCGTCTTGCTCTCGGCTGCTCTTGCAGCAGCCGCCTGCACCTCAGCCAGTCCCAAGCGCAACATTGACGATATGGACATCGATGTTCTGTGGGAAGAGACCGCACGCGACCGGCCCAATCTTGGCGAGACACAAGATGCTGAAGCGACCGCCGCGCTTGGCCCAGCCCTCCACACCAGTAACTACTACTTAACGTGGCAGGGCAAGCGCATCGGCGAAGCGCGCGAGCGATTTCATCGCAGCGCCTCCGGTGTACGAATTATTCGCACCGAAGAGATTCGCGTTATGCGAGGCGGCGTGCCGGTGGAGAGCGAAACCGAAATCGTGATTCACGCTGACCAGCAACTGCATGCGACGCGCGTTGAACTGCGAGCCCGAGCGGGTGCCGTCGTTCGAACCGGAAGCGCTTTGCGCGCCGATAGCGGAGCGTGGGTTATTGCTCTTGAAGGCGAAGCGGTTCGCGAAGCTCCTGCCGATGCGGTACCGCTAGAGCTTGTGCCCTACCTAGTTGGTAGGAACGGCACCGCAGATTTTCAAAGCAAAGTGCTGCTCGCTGGCTACGGCTTTGCGGTCACAGACATGAACCTAAGCCACGAAGGCCGCAGCGGCAAAGCGACGCTGACGACCAAGTGGGGCGATATTGAGACAAACCTTGTGCTCGCCAAAGACGGCGCTCTCGTGCGTGCCGCAACCGGCTCGACCGGCTCTGTTCGCGTTGGTGCTGCACGACTAAAAGAATCGTTCACGCCGCCAGAGCTCCCCGGAACAAGCACCATTCCGGTGCGAGGTTCGGGAAATGTCTTAGTCGTCGAAAATGCCGCTCGCCAGCCTCCACCAGCCATCGGTGGCCAATCCGTGAGTTTGCGAGAAGGCGGATGGCGCATTCAATTTGACAGTGAACCTGCGACAGTGAGCAAGAAGGTCGCCAAACTCACCCGCGAAGTTGATACCTTGCTTAAAGACGCCCACGACGCTCCAGGTGCCGGAGGCGATGACGCCCTCAAGTTGGGCCGAGGCGATTGCACAGCGCATTCGACACTCTTTGTCGACCTCGCAGCAGAACAGGGAATCGAAGCAAAGCTCGTCACCGGCTTTCGTCTCGATGGCAAGAAGCTCTTTCGGCACCGCTGGGTTGCGGTTCGCCACGGCGATGCGTGGATTCAGGTAGACCCGACCTTTGGCGAAGCTCCCGTATCACCGGGCAACCATCTTGCCCTCGCTGTACACGGAGATAGCACCGCACAAATTGCTCTCGTCGATGAAGCTGTCTTTCGCGGTCTTGGCGACGCACGCGCCCGCTGGGTAAACTCTTCCGTGGCAAGCCGATGATCATGCGCCTCGCACTCACCATAAGTACTGTTGTTCTTCTCGCCTGCGGAGGCGGAGATGACGATGGCTCCCAATCTCCCGATGCCGCCGCCCCCGAGTTTGATGCCGCCGTGCAATTCGATGCTGCAGCTGCCTGTACCCACACAGGGCTTGTCGCCGAGGCAAACTCAACCGAGCGCGACGACGAACTCGGCGTTCTCTTCTACACCGCCACGGCTGGCTCAGCTCCCAACATCGAACGACTCACTTTTGATTTCTACTTTCCCTTTGGAGCGACCGACGGACCACACAACTTGGTCTTTGACGGAGAAAATCTTCGGGACTGCCACACCTGCTTGGTGGCGCGCCGCAATTGCGAGTCGGCTCGCTGCTCTGACGGCAAAGCGTTTTTGGTGCAAGAAGGCACAGCTTCGATCACAGCGCTTGGCGCTGCTGGCACTTCGTTTCAAGGAACAATCGAAAACGCGGTATTCGCCGAAGTCACCATCAGTGCCGCAGATCTGGAGACCACCGTTGTGCCAGGGGGTGAAACCTGGTGTATCGATCGCCACGATTTCGACTCTGAGATTACCGCGCCCTAGGTAACTCCTTTCGGCTCGCCACGTAGTAACGATGCGAATGCGTGTATCGGCTCTACAAATTCTCGTCTGCACACTGGTGCTTGCACTTGGAGTCACCACCAAAGCGTTTGCCCAAGAGGTCGGTTCCAAGGCACCAGAGTTTTCCCTAGAAGTACTTCAGGGTGAGAACCCCGGAGCCCTGGCCAACCTACAGGGCAAGGTGGTCATCATTGAGTTTTGGGCCACCTACTGCGGTTGGTGCAAGAAAACCCATCCGCCCCTCGCAAAATTTGCTGCGCAGAACGCCAAGGACGTCGTCGTACTCGGCATCACTGCACAACGCAAAAGCCGCGTTCTGCGCTACCTTCGCAAGACCAAGACGGGGCTTACAATCGCTCATGATCCTCGGGGCCGAGTGTCGCGGGCCTACAGAGCGAAGGTCACACCTACCCTCGTGCTCATCGACAAAGATGGTGTTGTACACATGTGGGCCGAGGGCGGACATAGCGTCAAAGTGGTGCTACGACAGGCCAAAGCCCTCCTGAAGTAGTCTAATATGGAGTCCTGCCGGATTTCCTGCAGTCGTTTCCGATGCGCTCTGTACACTGAACGCATGCAAAGCCGTATCGACACTCTGGGCGACTCGGTCGAGTACCTGGACAAGCTCACGGGAAATGTTCTCTCGTTCGAAGCCGATCCGATTTTGCAAGAGCTTGCGGCTCAAGCTGCCGAGATGCTCAAGACTCCAATGGCCTTGGTCTCGTTGGTCCTGCGGCGCACCCAGCATTTCCGCGCAAGCTATGGCTTACCTCCGGAGCTTGAGGCCACAAAAGCCACCGATCGAGCAACATCGTTTTGCCAGCTTGTTGTGCGCGATGAGATGCCCGTGCTGGTTTCGAACGCTGCTACCGATGAGCGAATTCCGCAAGATTTGGTTCATCGATACGGTCTGGAATCGTATGTTGGCGTGCCTGTCACAATCGGTGACACCGTCGTAGGATCGATGTGCGGTCTCGACGTTGTGCAACGCGCCTTCACTCCCCAAGATGTTGCGAAACTACGCGTTATTGCCAAGCGGGCTTCTTCGCGTTTAACCGAACTCGCGAGCGAGCAGCGGCCATCGTTCGAGTTGATCGGAAAGGCCGCGGACCCGGCCTTCTCCGACATCCGAAACGCTCTTGTAGTGCTTGTGACGGCTCCTGGATTTATCTCGACTGCGGTTACCGAACTCGAATCTCTCGCAGCCTTAAAGGAAGCCGACCTCAGCGATGAAGCTCGCCTGCGCGCACTGGGCGCACTACCCGATGTAGCATCCACACTGCAGGACCTACGGGATGCAGCTCACGAACTCAACAAAGCGGCGAAACGCGGTGCAAGGCATGGAGTCCCTTCTGGCCCTGCGCCCAGATACCAATCTAACCTCCTGCATCATTTCCGCGGGACGATTGGCGGACCATCATATAAAACTCCTCGGTGGCGTCGAGTGGGCACATCTGCCACCAATGCTACAGGTCCTGGCACCAAGCGCCATCGTGGTCGCCATCCTAACAGCGTCACTGTCAGAACTTTCCCTAGGCAAACATCCTCGCGGCGCTGGCCCAATTCGCATGTCGACAACGGAAAGCAGTGGTGCATTCTGCATGCGATTTGACGTCGTAGGCGGCAGCGAGCTAGCTGCATCGACAGCTGTGGCCAACGTAAATGAGTTACTTGACGACGCATTCGGACTTGTCATAAGCGCCGACAAGACGAGTGTGAACTTGCAATTCGCTCTCGTGTAGAGCGCTAGAGCGCCTGAAGACCGTCCGAGTCAGCCAGGTAGCGACCTGGACCATCAATCGTGAACGGCAATGAGTCGCGGTAAAACTGCCCGGTTCCGCTAAAGCTTGTCACTGCGGCTTGCGATGCCACGGGTAGTAAGAGCTTCATGACGTCGTTCTCTCGGCCACTGCTTTGGCTGCGAATTGTAACGTCCAGGCTGCTCGCGTCGTCCACTTGCAAACCACCCATAAGCTCCAAGGTGTAGCTATCGAAGGCAAGTGAAACCGCCCGAGTTGCCACGGTAACTTCGACGGGCCAAAGGTCAAATGGCTGAGTCACCACCAGAGGAAGATCCTTGGTGGGAAGTGCGTTGCGCTCAAGCGTGTGAGACGTTTTGTAATCGACGTTGATGCCTTGGTAGTTAAAAGCCTGCTCAAAGTTTGTGACGTGAACTGTCGTCTGAACCTCAAGAGGGTATGCAGGTCCGTTTACCTTTTTGACCACAGCGAGAGGTTCGTCGGCGCTTAGCATCACTTCCGCGATGCCGCCGTCCGCCGTAAAAAGCTGGACCGAGATGTATTGAATTCCGAGCGTATGAGCAGGTGGAGTCATCTCGCAGAACACATAATCTTGTCGAAAGAACTCGTCCGTCTCTTCGGTGTCCTCATCAACCCAGCAGCGATACCACGGGGTCTCGTCGCCAAGAATCGGCACCAAGTCTGCGCCCTCGTCACAGCTCGCACAGCTTCCCCCTCCACCAGCGTCATCGAGTTGCGGAGCGCAGGCCACGAGGAGCAATGAAGTGAGAGGTGCGATACACGTGTGCCACGAGGTGAGCATGCCGCATAGTAAAGCAAGTGCGAGGCCATCGAGAGGTCGTCGGAAGGTCATTGTATTCAGCCAGATGCAACACTTCGGCCCGGAGCTACTAGGGCTCATTGGCTCCAGAAATCGCGCGTACTGGGGCCTTTGGTGCAAAGCCCTAACCTTCTCGCCCTCTGCGGCTTGTAGAGTTCTCACATGATTGGTGAGGTCGTCGGCGGGTATCGCGTGACAGCAAAGCTCGGTGAAGGCGGCATGGGAGTCGTCTTCCTCGCCGAGCACACAGTCATGGGTCGCAAGGCTGCCGTAAAGTTTCTGCACGCAAGTCTCAGCAGCAACGGCGAAATGGTTCAGCGATTCTTTAACGAAGCTCGCGCAGCTGGTGCCATTTCTCATCCGGGTATCGTGAGTGTTTTCGACGTCGGCATCCGTGATGATGGCGCTGCCTTTATTGTCATGGACTACCTCGAAGGCGAGTCGCTCGCCGAACGTTTGCATCGCAGGGGCAGGCTCTCTGGCGACGAAGCGCTTGCCATTACCCGGCAAATTCTCTCGGCGCTTTCGGCGGCACACGCCATGGGCATCGTGCATCGCGACCTAAAGCCCGACAACATCTTCTTGGTCCCAGATGCCGACGTGCCTGGCGGAGAGCGAATCAAGCTTCTCGATTTCGGAATCGCAAAACTTCAAAGCGATAGCGGCCCAGATATGGTCACGACCCGCGCCGGAGCGCTTATGGGCACGCCGGTCTACATGTCGCCAGAGCAGTGTCGGGGCGCCGGAGAGTGTGATCAGCGAACCGATCTCTACGCTGTTGGCGTCATGCTTTTTGAGCTTCTCACTGGCCGTCCGCCGTTTACTGGCACTGCCCTCGGCGAGCTCATGGCCTCACACATGCGCGATGCTCCTCCTACGCTCTCAGAAAAACTCGGACCGACATCGATAGAGCTTGAGGCTCTTGTCGCAACCCTGCTTGCGAAAGCGCCGGAAGACAGATTTCCCTCTGGAGAAATGGCCATCGCCAAAATCGATTCGGCGAGTTTTGGAGTTCTATCGAGCGGCATTCGAAGCCCAACCCAGGTTCCACCGGCGTCAGGCCAAGACTCGTTTGACCCAATGGCCCAGACCGCCGTGGGCACACTCCCCGTTCACAACACGCGAGGTACGACGCTTCGCAATACCGCAGGGAGCGTCGACGTTAGCCAGGTTCGCCAACCCGCGCCGAGGCGTATTGGGCGGTGGGCGATGCCGGTACTGCTCGTCGCCTCTGTCGCGCTTACAGCCTACTTCGCGTTGCGCGAAACGCCTAGAGAGCAGCCTCTCGTCACAGCACAGGTTGAGCGTGTGCCGGTCGTGCTCGAGGATGCTTCCCCTGTTGCACCTCTGCCTGAGCGGCAACGCAAGCCGACGCCTCGCGCCGACGCCCTTCCAAAGCTTAACCTCGCAGCAGTGCCCGACGATGATCTGCAAACCGCCAAGCGCCTCCACAAGCGGGCGCTCAAGCTGCACCGAGCCGAGTCGTTTGAAGAAGCGTACAGCGCCTACGCAAGCGCGATCGAGGCCGATCCAGGCCACATCTTGGCGCGCTACAATTATGCGTGTCTGCTTGCGGTTGCAGGCGAGACCCACGAGGGCTTGGCGATTCTTGCGCAACTCAAAGAAGCTGGATGCCCGGTTTGCCTTGGACGCCTGATCCGGGCGCGCTCGGATACCGAGTGGGAGAGTGCATGGAATTCTTCTGAGTTCCAAGCCATCACAGGCGACGTTCGCGTTTTGCAGCCATCGCCAAATGAGACAGGGTTTCTGGCGGCCGACGCAATGCGCAGCGGAACTCTCACCCTACTTCAAAATCTTTTCTCGCCCCGCGGCCGCGTTTCCATGAAGTATCGCCCAAGTGGGTGCAAGGCTAGATCTTGCGAAGAGAAAACAATCATTATTGGGTTTGAGGGATTTTCTGAGTGGATGTCGGAGAAGCCAACAATCCAAGCTTCGGGTTCACAACGCTGTGCACGCGAGTGTTGCAGCTACAAGCCAGGAGCGCAGCCAGGGCTACAGCTTCGTCGCATCTGCACTGCAGTCGACTCGGGCTCGGTACGCACGATTTCAGCGCTCGAGTTTAGTGCGGTCGAACCACCAAGCACGCCTTAGAGCCCGTCGGCAGGCACACCGAGTTTCGTTGCGCACTCCATCATCTCGACCGCAAGCTTGAGCGCCTTATCCATCTCATCGCCGGTGAGCTTGGAGAGCTTCTGCTCAAGGCCTTTCGATGATGCTTTCAGCTCCGCAACGCAGGCGGCGTCCTCGCACGCGCAGACCTTTGCCTTTAGCGCTTCAACATCGTCAAGAGTGCTTGTGCTGCTGCTGCATCCAACAGCCGCCATACTAAGCGGCGCGATTACCAACAGGGTCGCTAACCACGTGCGCGCTGTTGCATACTTCGATGTGTGAGTTTGGTGCGTCATGCGACCGCTTTGTAATAGCACACCAGCCGCATGGCGACATTTACTGCAAATCGACTTGCAGCTGAATCGGCTTTCCCTTGCGCTCGATCTCGATGTTCCAGTGGTCCCGGGTTGAGAGTTGCCCCATAAGTTCGAGGCCGGCCTCAAGTGACGAGAGCTTCACGCCATTGGCTGCCAATACGGTATCGCCGCTTCGCAGCCCCATCGAATACGCCAGCCCCTTGTTGCGAACTGCAGATAGACGCACGCCGGTCATCGCGCCATCCTTGTGTACCGGCATGGCTCGAGCGCCCGCCAGATGAGGACTTGATTGCAACTTGCTTATCAAGTCGCGGTCGACCTCAAAGTGGGTATCGCTTATTGAACGAACAAACTCGCTCGCAAGCGCATTGGGGCTGGTGCTGGCAGCCGCTCGCTGGTTTGCCTTCGTTGTTGCAACGTTGGCCGAATCGAAATTCACGCGTTGCAACTCGCCGCTGCCCTCCACTTGAAAGTCGACGTAGTCGTGACCGATGACATGCACGATTCCCGCATCGGGAATTTCCTCTCCAACTCGGTAAGCGCCTTGCCGTTGATTCTCCGTGTTCACCACCGAGGCAAAGGACTCGGTTTCCAGCGTAGAAATGTTTGTGGCAATCAGGCGCAGTGGCAGCATCGTTCGAGTTCCGCCAAGTGCGAGCAAAGCAAGCTCGTCCGCACCGCCAATGCAGGTGCTACAGAACATATTGCGTGTAATGACCGGGCTTGAATCTTTGGATCGCGCCTTTGTTGGCGCTGTGCTCTTCGCCGGCTGCGAGCGAACGGCTGCGGCCATACGCTCTTCGGGAAATGCCTGTTCGGAGATAACGTTTGCCATCGCATTGGCCACAAAAACCGAGCAAACCACCACCGTAATTGGGGAGACAAGCTTCCAGAGCCATCGATACGAGCGCACACCCGATAGCATTACAATCTTGATGCCAAGCCCGCAGAGCGTCTTTGCAAGCACTTGGCCGTGGCACTCTGGCCCTCGATTGCAGGACTGACAAACGGGCATTGGGCGGTGTGCCATTCCGTCAATGCCGATGCCCAAACGACAATCGCCAATCTCTGGCACACTCGCGCCATGCGATGGACGGACAAAGGCCGCAGCAAGAACCTCGAAGACAGACGCGGCGCACGAGCCAGCGGTGGTAAGGGCGTCAAAGGCAAGTTGGGCGCTGGCACCATCGTTATCGTTTTGATTGCTGCCGTCCTTGGTCGAACTGATCTGCTCGAGACCCTCGGCATCGGCGGTGGCGGTGGCGGTGGCGGTGGACAAGCGTCTTCGCAACAAACCAATGCGCCCGCGCAATCTTCACCCGAAGATGAGAAGAGCATGCGTTTTCTCTCATTCCTCATCGACGACATGGAAACGGTTTGGACCAAGCGGCTCTCCAGTGGCTCGACTCCATACGAAGCACCGGTCTTGGTTGTCTTTAGAAATGGTGTCGACTCGGCATGCGGTTTCGCAAGTTCGGCAACCGGGCCGTTCTACTGCCCAGGGGATCACAAACTCTATTTGGACACAGCGTTCTTCGATGACCTCGCTGTTCGATTTAAGGCTGCTGGCGATTTCGCCCAGGCCTATGTCGTTGCCCACGAAGTTGGGCATCACCTTCAAACACTCTTAGGTACGTCCAAGCGCATGCGTCGCGCACAGGCTGCAACGCCTTCGCGAAAGAACGAGCTCAGCGTGCTTCTTGAGTTGCAGGCGGATTGCTACGCAGGGATTTGGGCGCACGATGCCGCCAAGCGCAACCTCCTCGAAACTGGAGACCTAAGAGAAGCTCTTACTGCGGCGATGGCAATTGGCGACGATACCCTACAAAAACAGGCAACCGGTAAGGTGCGACCCGAATCGTGGACACACGGCTCCTCGGCGCAGCGTCGAGAGTGGTTTCAGCGCGGCTACGACCAAGGCTCGGTACCGAGCTGCAATACGTTTGCCAACGAAGGCATTTAGCCCCAGCGATCGGCGGCAATGTCTAAATCCGTCGCGGTACTTGAACGAACAATACTGCGGCGACAACTACGAGGTGTGGCACTCCGCCTTATCGCTTCTCTCGCACGTCTGGTCCTGCTAAGCGAAACCGCATCGGCCTCGCCGCAGATCTACGTTGCCTCGCTTCCCGAGGGCTGCTCGCGCGACTTGCTACTCATTGGCGCTGGCAGCGAAGGTGGCTGGGAAGAGGTCGAACCCTTCTTGGCGCTGGGTGGGGTGGCCGAGACGGCTGTTGGCACACAGCCCAAAGCCCGCGATTCGCGGTGGTTTCCCGCTGCTGCGCCGACGCTATGCCTTTGCCCCCACTCCAACCGTCACCGACATTCGAGGTCCAGCTGCAAATGCCGTGGTTTCCTTTTCCTATATTTTTTCTGATCGATCGTGAACACTCGCGACATAGCCACTACACCGGTGTCTTCGGAAAGGCTGCATAGCGTCGCTCGCGAGAATCTCGCCTTTCTGTGGAAGTACGTCCGCGGTCTGGGAGTTGATGATGCAGAGGCCGACGACATCGTGCAGGAAGCCTTGCTCGTGCTCACGCGAAAACTCGATATTGTCCAAGCCGGCAAGGAGCGCTCCTTCCTTATAGGCTGCGCGGCAGACTGCCAAATTGAATCGGGATGGAATTGTTCTTACGAGCGCACACAGAGCGTGTGCCGCTCAGTGCAGCTGGAAGGCCGAATGCGGCAATGGCGTGATTGAGCTATTCGAGACCTGCGACGATGGCAATACCCTCGATGGCGACGGCTGCTCTGGGCGCTGCGAAGTCGAGTAACCCACGGCGCCCAGCTGCCGGGGACACGCAAGGTGGCACGTACCCGTATCACCTGCTTCAATCGGCGCATGACTCGCCTCTGCTTCGTCTGCCTTGGAAACATCTGTCGATCGCCGACCGCCGAGGGCATCATGCTCGACATCGTTTCGCGGGCTGGCCTGGCAACCCGCATCGAGATCGATAGTGCGGGAACAGCAGCGTATCATGCAGGCGAGCCTGCCGACCCGCGTTCGCGTGCTACCGCCGCTCGTCGAGGCATTGCCCTGCCAAGCACGGCTCGGCAATTTACGGCAGAGGACTTTGGTCGCTTTGACTACGTGCTCGCGATGGACTCAGAAAACTACGACAATCTCTTAGCCCTAGCGACAACACAAGAAGCTCGCGACTCAGTCTACTTGTTTCGCACCTTCGACTCGCAAAGCCCAAAAGGCGCCAGCGTGCCCGACCCGTATTACGGTGGCCCCAACGGCTTTGACGACGTATTCGATATCTGTGAGGCCGCGTGCCAGGGCCTCCTGGCACATGTCCAAGAGCAGCAGCAGCGACCGCGATGAACGCCGAAATCCAACGCGCCGTCGAAGTTGAAATCGGTGCGAAAATCGTTCGTTCTTCGGCACTTTCAGGCGGCTGCATCAGTGAGGCGTTTCGCTGCAGCACAGCCGACGGAGACGAACTCTTTGTGAAGTGCCATCGAGAGGCGCCGCCCGAGTTTTTCGCGCTCGAAGCTGCTGGCCTAGCCTGGCTCGCCGAGGCCAGTGCCCTTAAAACCCCAGAAGTCCTTGGTCATGGCCAAGAGTTTCTTGTGCTTGAGAACCTGGCTCCAGGCCCGCAAGCGCCAGACTTTGCAACCCAGTTCGGCCGAGGCCTAGCGCTGCTCCACAAGTTTGGCGCCAAGTCATTTGGGTGGCACCAAGACAACTTCCTCGCAACACTACCTCAGAATAACACCCAGATTGAAAACTGGCCGACGTTCTACAGCGAGTCACGGCTTAGGCCGTTGCTGCGCCTTTGCATAGACCGGGGCCACGCACCACCAAGCTGGCTACGCCGATTTGAAGTCTTGTTTTCCAGGATGCCGGAATTGACCGGCAACCAAGAACTGCCGTCTCGTTGCCACGGCGATCTTTGGAGCGGAAACGTGCATTGCGGCCCAAGCGGCACTCCAGTCTTGATCGATCCGGCCGTGTATGGCGGCCACCGCGAAATTGATCTCGCAATGCTCGAACTATTTGGCTGCCCGGGCGACGATTTCTACGACGCCTATGATGAAGCCTATCCCCGCCGCCAAGGGCATACGCAACGCGTATCGCTTTACCAACTCTATCCTCTCCTCGCACACATCGCGCTATTCGGCAGCAGTTACGTCCAGCAATGCGAGCAAGCGCTCGCTCCCTGGTGTTGACCTCAAATCCAAGATAGATTCGCCTCTTGGAAGAGCTACTCACCCAAGCCGAGGACCTGCTCGCCAAATACTCGCTTCTGCGCAGTGCGGCCATCATGCTAGCTGCACTCCTCGCCTCTTGGATTGCCGAGGTCGTAATTTGTCGCACGCTTGCTGCTGCAGCCAGCAAGACAGCAACCGACCTGGACGACAAACTCATCGCCACCCTACGGCGCCCCATTTTCTTGAGTGTCTTGTTCTATGGCCTTTCCTGGTCTCTCGACCCACTTGAGCTGCCACCAAAGGCCACTTCAGCGATTTATAGTTTTCTCATTACCGGTGCTGTCCTCATTTGGGCGGGCGTTTCGTTTCGCGTTAGCGCGCTCATGCTCGAAGCGCTAAGCAGCCGAGCCGGCTCCTACTCGATTCTGCAGCAGCGAACCGTTCCCCTCTTCAGCATCTTTATTAAGGGCCTCACCTTTGGCCTTGCTGTCTACTTTATCTTTCTCGCCTGGGATATTGATGTAACTGCATGGCTCGCCTCTGCGGGCATCATCGGTCTCGCAGTCGGCTTTGCCGCGCAAGACACGCTTGCAAACCTCTTTGCGGGCATTTTCATTATCGCCGACGCTCCGTACAAGATTGATGATTTCATCGTTCTTGACGATGGCACCCGAGGTCGCGTTACTCGAATCGGCATGCGCTCAACCCGCGTGCTCACGCTCAACGATGTAGAGATTACGATTCCCAACTCGGTAATCGGCGGCTCAAAGATCATCAATGAAGCCGGTGGTCCAAGCTTAAAGCAGCGCGTCGCTGTCGCCGTCGATGCAGCCTACGGGGCCGATGTGGACGTTGTGCGTGCCGTCTTGCTTAGCTGCACCGATGACGTCGTTGGTATCTGCAAGATTCCCCAGCCGACAACACGGTTCCGGGCTTTCGGCGCATCGGGCTTGGCGTTTGAACTCCTGGTCTATGTTGATGATCCGGGCGACCGAGATAGAATCTTGGATATTCTTCACGAACGAGTCTACAAGGCCTTTAACAAGGCAAACTTAGAGATTCCGTTTAGCAAGCACGACCTCTACCTTAAAGAGAGTCCCAATTCCGTTGAACGATTGTCTGCTAAAAATACCAATGTAGAAGAGTCGCTGGACTAACAAGGACGAAAAGGCGATGAGCACACTAGACGCAGATTGGGTAGATGCCGGCGCGGTTCCTGAAATCGTCGCAGACGAGCCCATTAGCATTACTGCCGGCACCCGCGACCTTGTCCTGGTTCGCAGCGCTTCTGGCATGAGCGTCTTCGAAGGGCGGTGCCCGCACCAAGGTGCTCTTCTCGGCGAGGGAGAGCTCGCCAACGGCCTGCTCATCTGTCGAAATCACCGTTGGAAATTTGATAGTGAGACAGGCGAGCGAAAGGGCGGCAAAGCGTGTCTTAAACGCTTTGAGCACCGCGTTCGCGATGGGCGTCTCGAGGTTTTTTTGGACGATACTGCCAGTCTCGAGCAAGAGCCCGTGGTCGACAAAGAAAAACTCCGAGTTCCAGAAGACCTGCCTGGCCCAAAGGGTTCTCTTGTCCTGGGCAATGCCAAGCAAATCGACCCCGAGCACTTTCATAACAATCTCGAAGCCTGGGCCGAAGAATTCGGAACGCCCTACACCTTTCGCTTGGCGAATCAGCGGCTGGTCGCCTTCTCCGATCCACAGGTTATCGCACAGGTCCTTAGGGAGAGACCGGATACGTTTCGCCGCGCCCGACGCGTGCAGCCCATTTTTGATGAGCTTGGCATCGACGGTGTATTTTCCGCCGAAGGTGACGCGTGGCGGCCCCAGCGCAAGCTCGCCATCGCGGCGCTATCTCATCGCAACCTTAAGAATTTTTATGATGGCCTAGCCCAGATGGCTGAGCGCTTGCGACAGCGATGGTTGCGCGTCGCCGACACCGGCCGCGTTCTAAACATCCAGGACGACCTAATGCGTTTCACCGTGGATGTCACCACGATGCTCACGTTTGGTCATGACGCGAATACTCTCGAGAAGGGTAGCGATGTCATTCAGCGTCACATGGAAAAGGTCTTCCCTGCCCTCTCGCGCAGACTTCAGTCCCCAGTCCCGTACTGGCGTTTGCTTAAACTCGCGAAGGACCGAGACGTCGACAAGGCCATCGCCTCCTTGCGCAGTTGGCTCGCTCCGATTGTTGAAGAAACTCGAGCGCGCCTAAAGGCGAATCCCGAACTCGCCAAAAGCCCAACGAACTTTCTCGAATCAATGCTCTCGAGTCGCGACGAGAACGGCCAACCGTTTTCGGAAGAACGCATCTTTGGCAATGCGCTCACAATGCTTCTCGCCGGCGAGGATACAACCGCGAATACGCTTGCGTGGGCGGTTCACGAACTTCTCGATCGGCCCGAATCCGTCACTCGTTTTCGCGAGGAACTCGACGAGACGCTTGGTACGCATGCCGTTCCTCCCGATCGCGAAACAGCACAGGGTCTGGCCTTTGCTACCGCGATCGCCAACGAAACCATGCGTCTTCGCCCGGTTGCGCCGCTCTTGCTCGCCGATGCCAACAAAGACGTCGTTCTCGACAACATCCGCATCACGCCCAAAACCGCCATCGTGCTACTTATTCGCACAGCAGCGCTCGATGATGCGGTGATGCCAAATGGCAAGTCGTTTATTCCAGAGCGATGGCTCGACCCATCGACAGCAGAGGCGGCACAACAGAAGTTGGTCCATCTTCCCTTTGGCTCAGGTCCTCGAATCTGCCCGGGCCGAAGCCTAGCTCTGCTCGAGCTAAACCTTGTGCTCAGCGTGCTCTACAAGAACTTCGAAGTTGAGCGAGTTGGCAAGAGTGCGGACGTCGAAGAAGTCTTCAGCTTCACGATGGTCCCGACAAACCTTCGCGTGAAGCTGCGCCGGCGGCGGTAAGAACGACGCCGCAGGCGCTAAGAGCTACGGCTTTGCGGCCTGCGCACCAACTTGTGCATCCAAGTGCCGCGCCTGCCGCTTAGGTGTTGCGCGATGCTCGCCTCCACCCACTGGGCGAAAGCGCGTGCTCTCCCCGGTGATGTCCGCAAGAAACGAGGGCAGACGCCCGCGTCCGCGCGTGTAATCTCGCCCCAAAACCGTGGCAGCTTCGAGCTTGCTAATCGGCGAAGGCGCAACTTCAGTGAGGTAGCGCAGCATCAGCTTAACCAGCCTATCGAGTGCAACACCGGTGAAGTGGCCAACCTCTTCAAAGAGCCAATCGCTAAACCGAAGGAAACCGTCAAAAGGACCGCAATCGTTCCACAAGAGTGCGCAACTCTCTTGGAAGTTTCCGCGATTTGCAACCAAGTCCCACGAACGGGCAAATCGCTTTAAGCGGGCTAGCGTCTCGAAGGAGAGCACGCTGTTCTGCAAAATCTCGTAGGGCGGTGTGGCAGCGTAGACCATTTCGTATTCGTCGTTGTGGCGAATAATCGATGTTCCTCGGAGACGCTTTAGAATGCCCACCTGCACCTCGTGCGGGCCAATCGCCACCAGACGGTCAAAGCCTCGTGCAAACGATTCCATGGTCTCGCCAGGCAGTCCAATAATTAGGTCGGCGTGAATGTGCACGTGGGTTTGAGTCGTCAAGAACGTCATATTGTCCTCAAGACGTCCCAAATCTTGAACGCGAGAGATGCGTTCCGAGGTGCCCTCATCAAAGGTTTGAATGCCAATCTCAAACTGGATGCTGCCTTCCGGGAATTTGGCGACTACGTCGCGCAGTGCACGCGGAAGCCTGTCCGGAACCATTTCAAAGTGGACAAAGACCCCAAGCTCGATGTGCTCTAAGAAAAACTCTAGGATCGCTGATGAGATTCTAGGACTTAGATTAAACGTGCGATCGATAAATTTGAACTGGCGCACGCCGCGGTCCAGCAGGATCTTCATATCGGCGAGAAACGGCTCCAGCGGAAACTGCCGAACCGCCAAGTCTAGCGACGAGAGACAGAACTCACAGCGGAATGGACATCCCCGCGACGCTTCTACGTAAATCGAGCGTTTCTCCACATCCAAGTCGTTATAGTAGGCATAGGGAGATACCAACTCGGTGAGCTTTGGAGTCCCTCCGACAATCGTGCGGGCGGCGGGTGGCTCGTTCTCGACCAAGATGGCTCGGCAAAGCTCCGCAAAGGCCAAGTCGCCTTCGCCGGTAATCGTGTAGTCAGCCAACTCGACAATCTCTTGTTCTGCCGTCTCGTGACTCACCTCTGGGCCGCCCAGAACAATGATGACTTCGGGACGAACCGACTTGAGCGTGCGAACAAGCTCGAGCGTCTCGGTCGCGTTCCAAATGTAGACTCCCAAACCGACGATCTTTGGAGTGCGATGCAAAATCGATTCGGCGACGTCGCACGAGCGCTCGTTCCAAATGAACTCGGCGATTTCCGCGCGCTCGCGAAGCTCGCCGAGGTTGGCGTACAAATAGCGCAGTGCCAAAGAGCTATGAGCAAATTTGGCGTTAAGGGTGCTTAGCAGGATATCGGTCATGATGGGCTCTATGGACACGGGCCATTGCAGTAGATGAAATCATCGTCGCCATTGGTCACGATGATGTGCACAACAGTATCCGCTCGCGTTTTGGCGTCGAGTGCCATCCACGCTTCTTGCAAAACTTCTGCATGCTCTGGCGCGTACGCCAAGATACCTAGGATTTGCTTCTGCCAGCGATCTTCATCGGAGACATTCGCGGTGCTTTCAAGGATGTCGCTGAGTTTTCCTTGCAGAAGCTCGCTTGCTTGGGAAAGCTCGTAAGGGTCATCGAAGGGAAAGCCAACCGCACGTGTGACGCTCACACCAATTTTACGTGCGTCAATCTCGGCGAGAAAGTCGGTTAGCTTGCCCTCGACGTCATACGAGATTGTGGTCTCGGTCTTTAAGAGTCTGGCCGACTCGCAGCGCTTTAAGATTTCGAATGCAAAAACTTCGCTAAGCACCGAACTACCACCGGCGGTGCCTTCCTCGAGGATCTGCTGGCCGCCGGCGGTGAGCATGTCTTGGTCGGCATCGACGTAGCCCTGCTCGAAGTCAAAGGCCGAGACGATGATCGAAGGCTCGCTTTGCGTCAGTTCGTCATCGAGAACGTCGCAATCGCCACTGATGACACCAAAGCCCGGCTCGGGAAACTGCGGACCAGCATCGAACGATAGCGCGGCGTCGAAGAAGATGACGGCATCGGCTTCGATTCTGGCGTCTGGCCCGGTCTCGGAGCCAGAGCCGCAGGCGAGAAGAAGCAAAGAGCCAATTGAGAACGTAGCCTTTACCATGGTGTTGGCCCGTAATCTTTTAAGAACAATCCCCAGACATGCGTTCCTGAGGAGATACCACTAAAGATCGGATCCACAATCCTCGCAGCGCCGTCGACAATATCAAGTGGTGGGTGAAAGCCGCGTTCCCGAGTTTTACGCTCGGCAATCTCGGCAGGATCTTCGTCACTAACCCACCCAGTATCGACGCTATTCATATGAATGCCGTCTTGCACATAGTCCACAGCCGAGGTGCGCGTCATCATGTTAAGCGCAGCCTTCGCCATGTTGGTGTGCGGATGTTTATCGGTCTTGTAGCCGCGGTAGAACTGCCCTTCCATCGCCGAGACGTTGACGATGTGCTTGTCTTTTGTGGGCACCCGCAGCATCAGGGGTTTTAGGCGGGCATTGAGCACGAACGGCGCCACTGCATTTACCAACTGTACTTCTAAGAGTTCTACCGAACTCACATCGGCAAGAGGCAAACGCCAGCTATTGATCTTGCGAAGGTCAACTTGCTGCAAGTCCTGATCGAGCTGTCCTGCCGGAAAGAGGCTAGTGCTGCGATTGAGGTCTTCGTCAAGCAGCGCAACCTGCGAGAGTGCAGCCGATTCCTGCAAGCCAATCGCGTCTTTGGCGGGCACGGCCAAATGTTTTGATGACTCGTACGAGGCCAGAAATTCCTGCGCCCGGGGCGGCAAGAGCCTAGCCTCTGCCGTCTCCGACCCCATTAAATGGCCGTAGAAGCCCGAGGGCCGACGCACCGTTTGACATGCGTTGTTGATGATGAAGTCGAGACGCTCTTGCGTGCTGAGCATGTGCCGGCAAAACGCTTCCACGCTCGGCGTGTGACGCAAATCGAGGCCGTGAATCTCGAGCCGAGACGCCCATTCCGAGGCGTCGTCTTCGGCGGCATATCGCTTGGCCGCATCTCGCGGAAACCTCGTTGTGACAATGACCTTGGCGCCTGCACGCAGCAGCATGATGGCGCTCTGGTAGCCAATCTTCACCCGGGAGCCCGTAACCAAAGCAACGCGCCCGCTCAGGTCGGCAATCGGTGTGCGCTTGGCGTAGTTGCGCTCGGCACACGACCCACACATCGAGTCGTAGAAGAAGTGCAGCTCGCGAAACTCTTCTTTGCAGATGTAGCAATTGCGCTCGGCGGCAAGCTCAGGGCCCTCGCCCAAGGCGTGCATGGGTGCTCCTGGCGTGACCGGCGGTGTAATGAACTTTGGCGTCTGAAAGACAAGCTCACGGCGTTTGGCACGAATCCCCGTGCCGGCAAGAGTCTTCTCGTCGCGGTTGCGCAGCTCTTCGCGCCTCCTCTTGCGCACTTCCCTCGAGAGCTCGCGTTTCGCATAGGGACCAGGCCTTGCGACCTGCCCCGCAAACATCAGAAGATTTCTATTTTGCTCTTCTGTGAGCGTCGCCATGAGCCGGCGGTTGTCGCGCAATTCACGCAGAAGATCGATGGCGGCATCGACCCGCTCACCGATGCCCTTTTCAGGCGCTTCATGCTCCGACTCCGACATAACTCTATGCGCTAAGCGCTCGTTAGAAAGTTCATAACGTCGCCATCCTCAACCACGTACTCTTTGCCCTCGATGCGAAGCTTGCCGGCAGCCTTTACCTTTGCTTCCGAGCCAAGCTCGTTGAGCACGTCGTAACGCATCACTTCTGCGCGAATAAAGTGCTTCTCAAAATCGGAGTGGATGACCCCTGCGGCCTCCGGCCCTTTGGCGCCCACTCGAATCGTCCAAGCGCGGGTCTCTTTCGGCCCAGCGGTTAGATACGTCTGCAGCCCAAGAAGCTTGTAGCTTGAGCGAATCACGCGATTTAGGCCCGGCTCCTCCAATCCAAGCGTCTCGAGAAACTCGGGACGATCCTCAGGTGGAAGCTGTGCAACTTCACTCTCGATGGCCGCACTTACCGCGACAATCTCGGCACCGCGCTCGGCGGCGAGCTTGGCAAGCGCTTGGTAATGTTCTGATTCTTCAGGATTTCCAGCGTGCTCCTCGGCAACGTTAGCAACGTAGAGAACAGGCTTGGCAGTGAGCAATTGCAACTCGTCCATCACAAGCTGCTCGTCGTCGGAAAACTCCATGCCGCGCACAGGCAGACCTTCGTTAAGGCGCTCGACCACGCGAGTAAGCAGCGAAACTTCCATCTTTGCAACAGCGGCCGCATTGCCTGCAGCCTTTGTAAGCTTGCTGCTTTTTGAAAGCCGCTTTTCAACGCTTTCCAAATCGCGCAAACCAAGCTCGGTCTCAATCACCTCAACATCGTCGAGAGGGTCAACCGTGTTATTCACGTGCACAATGTTCTCGTCTTCAAAACAGCGAACAACCTGCGCAATGGCATCCGTCATTCGAATGTTTGCCAAGAATTGATTACCAAGGCCTTCACCCTTGGACGCGCCTTTAACAAGGCCGGCAATGTCGACAAACTCAAGCGTCGCGTAGAGACACTCTTTGGAAGAGTAGATCTCAGCGAGGCGGGCGAGTCGCTCGTCGGGAACCGTTACCATGCCAACGTTTGGCTCAATGGTGCAGAACGGAAAGTTTGCGGCCTCAGCACCGCCGCTGGCGAGTGCATTAAATAGTGTGGACTTCCCCACGTTAGGGAGACCGACGATACCCATTTTTACTGTCATGGCCGCGCCAAACAAACACGCGGCACAGGTTGAGGTCAAGATGTTAGTGGTCGTAACGCCGCACAATATCTAGGAGTTCGTAGCCAAACTGCTCAACTTTGGCTGGGCCCAGGCCATCGATCTCGTAGAGCGCCTCAATGCTCTTGGGGCGTTTTGCATCAAGCTGAGCAATTACCTTGTTGTGGACCACCATATACGGCTTCCAGCGCAGTTTCTTGGCCGTGCGGTTTCGATAGAGCTCGAGGGCGCGATGCAAATTGCTCGATAGCGGCTTGGCCTTGCGAGTGGTCGCGCGCGTCGTTTTCCCCGCTTTTGCACTGGCTCCGGCGCTGGCTCGCGCCCCTGCCCGAACAGCCTTATTCGGCAGCCAAACCGTAGGATACTTCTGCCCCTTCGGCACCAACCGATGATCGCGCAGGAGCCCATCGATGGCACTGGTAATGGAGAGCTCGCTCCGCGCTTTCAGTTCGCCGTGCTCGGGCAGGTTTTGCAAGCCGTATTTGCGCAGCGCCTTTGCCTTGCTGCCGCGAAGCGCTCGGGCAAGAGATGCCTTGCCCACGGGCTTACGAAGATTTCCGACGGCCGAGACAATGATGTCGAGTTCAAAGTCGGCAAGGGATTCGATGGAGGCGAGTTTTGCAGCGCGCTGCTCTTCGAGACCAGCAGCGACTGCATCGCCATCGGTGCACAAGTCGCAACATCCACACGGCACAACGTCAGCATCTGGAGAAAAGTGCAGACAGAGAAGTTCTTGTCGACACCGAGTCGACATCGCGTAGGCCTCGATGCCCGCCAGCGCTTCGTTCGAGCGGTTTCGATCTTTCGCTTCGCGCACCAGCCTTCGCTGCAAGACCATGTCGCCAGCAGAGAAGAAGAGCAAGCAGTAGCCGGGTTCCCCATCGCGGCTAGCACGTCCCGCCTCTTGGTAATAGGCCTCCAAACTGCCCGGCGCCTGAGCGTGCACAATCACTCGAACATCTGGATAATCGATACCCATTCCAAATGCATTGGTCGCCACCAAAACCCGCGTACGACCGGCCTCAAAGGCGCCCTGAGCCTTTTGTCGGTCATCCTGATTGCGTCCGCCATGGTAGAAACCGACGCGAAAATTGGCCGAGCGAAGTTCGGCCGCGATGCTCTCCACCTTCTTGCGAGATGCGCAGTAGATAATTGCCTTGCCGTCTCCGGTGTTGCCGCGCATGCCCTTGTCTTCAAGAAGCGCAATGATGGCTTCGAGACGAGCATCTTGCCCACTTTCAAGAGAAACCGCGAAGCGCAAATTGGGGCGAGCAAAATCGCCGCGAATGACCTCGCAATCCTTTAGGGCAAGACCTGAGATAATCTCTGAGACAACACGAGGCGTCGCAGTTGCCGTGAGGGCCATCATTGGCGCATCCACAACTTCGCGCAGCTCGTCGAGCCGCATGTACTCTGGACGAAAGTCATGTCCCCAAGAGCTCACGCAGTGCGCCTCATCCACAGCAATTAGCGCAATCTCACAACCTCGAATCAGCTCGCGAAACTGCGACTTGGCCGCACGCTCCGGCGAGACCAAGAGCACGTCGAGAAGTTCGGCCTCAAGCGCTGCCTCGACTTCTTCTTGCTCGTAGCGCGAAAGATGCGAGTTGAGCGCTGCCGCTTTCACCCCACGCCCCATCAGCGAATCAACTTGGTCTTGCATCAGCGCAATCAGCGGGGAAATCACCAGAGTGGTGCCCCGCCCCAAGGCTCGCTCAACCAGTGCCGGCAGCTGGTAGCACATCGATTTTCCGCCACCCGTAGGCAAAAGCGCGATGACTTCCTTGCCCTCCGACCAGGCCTCGATCGCCTCACGCTGCCCAGTTCGCAGAGCGGGGTACCCCCAAACTTCGTTTAGCGTTGGCAGAAGAAGTTCGGTGCGGGCCGCTTTCACCGGGCCGATACTACCTGCCAGATCTACGCCGCGGAACACCAGACCACAGTGCCAAGGGCACCAATTGCCGCGCTTTGCCCATTGAAGGCGCGCTCGGTGCAAAGCCAACGGCCTTGGCACTCAATTCTAAGCGTTGGCAACCCCAATTTCGCGGATCGCCGCTTGACCTGAGCGCCCTGGTCCCGTTTGCTGCCCCTGCCGCGACCAGAGCACAAGCGTAACAAACGACATGAACAGCATTCTAACAATTCTCGGCGGCCTTGGTGTCTTCCTCTTTGGTCTCCGCGTGATGAGCGATGGCTTGCAAAAGATGGCAGGCAATCGGCTTCGCTCAATTCTTGCCAAGCTCACCGTCAATCGCTTTGCGGGCATCGTCAGCGGCTTCTTGGTGACCTGCGCGGTTCAATCATCAAGCGCGACAACGGTGCTTGTTGTCTCCTTTGCAAACGCAGGCCTGCTCACGCTCACGCAATCGATGGGCCTTGTCATGGGCGCAAACATCGGAACAACACTTACGGCTTGGATCGTTGCGCTGCTCGGATTCAAAATCAAAATCTCCGCCTTCGCCCTACCCATCATCGGCATCGGCTTTCCGCTCTCATTTCTTGGCAGCCCTCGCAGTCGGCAAATTTCGGAAGTCCTTGTGGGCTTTGGTCTTCTCTTTCTCGGGCTCAAATTTCTTAAAGACGGTGTTCCCGATCTTAAAAGCAGCCCCGAAGCCTTTGAGTTTCTCACCAGCCTAACGGGCTACGGCTTTGGCTCGACGCTTCTCTTCATCTTCGCCGGATTGCTTGTCACCGTGATCGTGCAATCGTCCTCCGCTTCCACGGCGATCGTCCTCACGATGGTTGCAAAGCAGTGGATTACTCTCGACCTTGCGGCAGCCATGGCACTCGGTGCCAACGTCGGCACAACCGTCACAGCACAGCTTGCAGTGATTGGAGCCAATCGCAACGCCAAGCGCGTCGCTCACTTCCACACCCTATTTAACGTCTTGGGTGTGCTGATGATCATTCCTTTCATTGGCCCACTACTCGATTTAATGACGATGGTCGTTTCCGGTGATCCGGAAGATCCGCTCATCATGACCTCGCGCGTGGCGGCCTTTCACACAACGTTCAACGTCATCGTCACGGTCATCCTCGCGCTCTTTGTCAATCATCTCGAGCGCATCGTTCTATGGCTTGTGCCGCGAGTTGATGGCGAGACCGAAGGCGCGCACCTGCAATTTCTTAGCACCGGCTTACAGGGCACCCCCGAACTCGCCACAGTCGAAGCGCGGCGTGCGCTGCAAAACATGGTGCACGTGTGCACCGAGATGTTCGACAACCTCAAAGAAGTGATTGGCAACCCAGAGAAGAAGCTCGGAAACCTTGTTGATGAGATCAAACGCGAAGAGCAAAAGACCGATGAGATGGAAGAAGAAATTATCGACTTCTGCTCTCAACTTGCACGGTCGGGCACATCGCTAACCGTTGGCCGGCAAGTCTCCACGTTCTTGGAAATTGCCAATGACGTCGAGCGAATCGGCGATCACTGTATGAACCTTGTGCTGCTAGCTGAGCGCCGCTGGGAGAAGAAGTACACGTTCGCTACCGAGACCCAAGAGTACCTCAATGAGATGATGCTCTCGGTCGGAACCTTCCTAGCTGCGACAGAGAAGGCCCTAGAATCCGATTCTCACGAGTCGCTTGCCGAGGTTAAGTTGCTTGAAGGCAAGATCAACGCGCTTCGCAACAAGAGCCGCAAGAGTCACGCAACGCGCATGCAAGAGGGCGACGTCAACGTGCGCGAAGGTCTCATCTTCTTGGACATGATGACCAACATGGAGAAGATCGGCGACTACTGCTTTAACGTCTGCTCCGCATTGCACGACGCCGAGTAGCCGACGCCGAGTAGCACGAAGGCTCTACTTGCCTTTGCGAGCGGTCCAGATTTGATGGTAGCGGCCGCGTCCTTTTTTGGATGCGGAAACTCGGTGGGTCGTCACAGCAAAGCCGCTTCGCTCGAGCCTTCGGGTAAAGCTCGGGTCGTCGTTAAAGGACCAAACGCCCAACACTCCGCCGCTCTTTAGCGCGCCGTAGGCCGCTTCGATTCCGCGCTTGCCATACAAGCCATCGTTCTGCTTGTGAGCCAAGGCATCGGGACCATTATCAACGTCCAGCAAAATCGCGTCGTAAGAACTTTTCCCTTTGCGGATGGGCTTGCGAACATCGCTAAGCAAAAGCTTGGTTCGAGGGTCATCAAGAGGATTCTTCGCAAGGTCCCCAAGCCATTCTCGATTCCAATCCACAACCGAACTCACAAGCTCGGCAATTTCGACAGTAGACTTTGCACTCACGCGGTCGAGGGCCGCACGAAGCGTATAGCCCATGCCCAGGCCACCTACGAGAACTCGCACCGGCACAGTCTTGTTTAGGTGAGCACAGCCATACTCGCTCAAGGCTATCGAGGAGGTATCGTCCTCACTCGACATAAGGTCGTAGCCGCCTGCGTAAATTAAGTACTCGTGGCCGCGTCTGCGCAACTCGAGAACCTCGCCGTCGGGCGCTTCGCCCTTAGCTAGTTTTTCCCATGGGATCATTGTCTTCTACCTGCCCGTAGGCGCTAGGAAACCGGTGCCAAAGCAATTGACCCCAGTTTCCAATGCGCAGCCATTCGCGGGTAGTTCGTACCCAGCAAAGGAACTACTCCGTAATCGCGACGATCTGATCCATCAGCGCTTTTTGCTTGTCGTCAGGTGTGTAGCTCTGAAGCTCCATGAGCTTAGTAGCGTCGCCTTCAAGCTTGATCTCGCCTGCGAAGAACGCCTGCATTCCTGCCTGCATGTCCATCTCAAGAAAGAGCTTGCGTGCGAGGGCAGACGTGAGCCCAAGAGTCACAGATGCGCTCTCGTGATGTCCGTCGACGAACTCGCCAGCAGCGAGATGGATTTGCTTGCCATCGTCCATGTCCGTGAGGGTCACGTTGATAACCGAATCGGCGAGCTGCGAAGGAAGCTCAAGAGGCTGTGCTGCGGCGCGTAGCTCGGCAACTTTGGTGAACCACTCTGGGGAAAGAAACTGCATTGTGTTTGTCCTGGTCTAAGGGTTGAGAGAATGAATCTCGGGGTGGCGAATCGCCCGGCAACGCGCCATGGCTCGCTGGGCGAGGCTACTACGGATCATCCCCGTCCTTAAACCGATGTCCCCACCTAAACTAAAAAGGTCGCCCCTTAGGTCGCCCCTTAAGGTCGGTTCTTAAAACGGAGGAACCTTATCCACCTTGCGCCGCCGTTCGAGACGCGCCTTCATGGATTTAAAGAGCTTGGGCGCTTTGTCTTTGATGTCTTTAGCTTCTCGCGGATCGCGGCTGGTGTCGAAGAGTTCGTATTTGCCGCCTTCTCGCGCAATTAGCTTAAACCTGCCAGAGATCACCGCAGACTGGCTCTGGTGCACCGATCGGTCCGAGATCATCTGCGAATACGCTTCGCCTAGCCCCAGGGCATCTTCTCGCTCGTCCCGAAGCTCGGGGGCGAGGGAGAGCCCATCCATCTGCGGCATGCCTGGAGGCTCAAAACCCGCGAGGTCGAGCAGCGTGGGGGCCAGGTCGACAAGACCAACCGCTTGCTGCTTGCGACTCGGCGTAATGCCAGGCCCCGAGATCAAGAGCGGCACGCGTATCTCACTGTTGTACAAGCTGCCGCCGTGATTCGGTATCCCGTGATCGCCCAAGCCTTCCCCATGATCCGAGGTGACGACGATAATCGTATCCTCACCGAGCGTGTCGTAGACCGTCTCCAAAAGCACATCGAGGGCATCATCGGTAATGCCGAGGCTCAAATTGTAGCGAGCATCTTTCGTGCGGCCTTCGGGGCCAGGCTTGTGGTCTTTCACCCAGTTGTGCGGCTCGATGTAGTGGGTCCACAAAAACAGGGGTGTGTCGGTCTTTGGGCGTGCCTTTAGCCACTCAGCATTTTTCTTAGAAAGCTCCATTGCATCGTATTCGACCTCGACGTGTTCGATGCCTCGAATGAGCCCGAGTTTGTGGTCACGCCCAAAGTGGGAACGGCAACAGAAGAAGCCAGCGGTCTCGTAGCCACCAGCCTGAAAGCGCTCGGCGAGCATGACGTGCCGCGGATCGAGCCGCAGTGCCCAGCCAACAACTCGGCCGCGCACCCGTGACGGCGATAGCCCGGTCGCAAACGTTGGCAGCGAGCGTCGCGTCACGTTTCCCGGTGAGTAGGCCCTCTCAAAGACTGCCGATTTGCGCCCCAAGTCTTTAAGTCTGGGCATCTTTGCTTGGCCACCGTACACAGGAACTCGGTCGGCACGCATGGTGTCGATTGTGATGACCACAACATTGGGGTGCGTGGCGCCCGGAACCGGCACCGGCTCGATTCCATCAATGCGCAGATCGACGCGTAGCCCTTGCACGTCGTAAATCGAATCGATGGCCCAGCCAGCCAATTGGGTCTCGCCCCAAATTTCGAGCATGGTGTAAGGCCGCTGATATCGCGCCCATTGCGAACTGATAACGCACATCATGGCTGTTGCGATAAGAACAACTCCCAAGGCTCGTTTGGCAATGTTTTCGGTCCCAGCAGGCTTGGTGGCAAGCCGCTGCCACAACAGAGGAAAAACAACCACGCCAGCGGCAAAGAGCAGTAGGTAACTAACAAAGCCAATGTCAAGATGGCCAATGCTCGGCAGAATAACGAACCACCAAGAGCCGCACAGCGTAGCGATACCGATCGTGACAACTGCGAGCGCAAGATAGAGCGGCTTGGCGAGGGCACGCTTTCCTTTCGATGCCCGCCGAGCCTCCATCTTCGTTAGCAAACTCTCGAGCACCAAGACCGACGGTTTCGAAATCGCCAGCAGTCCTAGGCAAATGGCGACGACGACAACCGGCGCCCCCAACGCAACCAAGGTGTTCACCCGAGTGGCTGCAAAGAGCATGCGCATCCCTTGAAACGTCAGGCCCCACAAGGCGCTCGCGCCTGCGAGCAAGAAGATGAGCCATGCGCAAAACCGCGGGCTCGCACCGCGCTCGTCCACAATCGGCGCAAGCATTTCAGAGAAATTCCAAGCGCGAACAAGGCTCCGGCCAACCATCGATGCCACAGCGCCGATCGGAAGTGCAAAGAGCAAGAGAAAGCCTGCCCCAGCAAGCGCTTCCATCATGCTGCGCGTGTGCAGTGCCGTCTCGGCAAGTGTTGCCAACAGCCCCGCCGCACAAGCGCCGATTAGACTGGGAACGCAGAACTGCACGAACCGGCGAAGCATCGGGGCCAACTACATCACAGCCCGAACACAGGCCACAAGTCGCGCTGCCATTCAGATTCAGCGCGTCCGGCGCCAAGGCGGAATCTGGCAGATTTACCGCCAAATCCGCCTTGCATGACCTCGGTGAGCAACTCCTTGGCGGCACCACGCGTCGCCAAGCCAATGCCACCGCTACTGGCTTGGCAGCCCCAGCGCAATCTCGTCAAGCGAGAGACAACCATTCCACAAGCCACGACAGCGCTCTAGGATTTCCGAGGTCGATGGATTTTCCGGTTCCACCAGACAGAAGTTGTTCAGAGCGGTGCTTTGCGCCTCTGGCCCATCCGCGGCATCAGCCCAAGCGGCCTTCATGCCGTCCCAATCGAGGAGGCTGCAGTCGCCCCATTCCGTGCCTTTGTTGTTGGACACAGGAACACACATGCCAATCGAGGAAGGTGCGCCCTCACTGCCACCAGAAAAACTCTGAACGAACCGACATTGATGGTTTGCACTGTTCCCATTTGTGCCGCCGAGTTGTTGCAGCGAGATATTCTGGCAATTGCCCTCGGTGCCTGCGATATCCGCTTGCGCACTCGCGTGAGAATTTGCGGGAGTACACAGCCGCGTGCAGAGCGACGGTGCCACATTGCGCTGTAGCGGAAGCAAGGCGGCAAAGCCCGAAGCGCAACCGTTTGTGTCACAGCCATTCACACCGCCAATACAGTCCTCATTTTGCGTTGGGTCTGTCGCGGTGCCAGGCGTAAGGCGGCAGCTCGCCCCGCCACTTGAAGCCTCTACGTAGCAGCCCGCACCAGCCTGGCAATCCGGCGAGACAACGGCCCCATCGACAATCGTCCCGGCAGAGATGTCGCAAGCATCGGCACAAGTTCCGATGCCAGGAAAACCAAACTGGAAGATATTTGCGTTGGTTGCGCAATACTGCCCGGTGCCCTGAGCCTCATCTGCTCGGCGACACGAGTCGGACGGCCCGTTGCTGCAGATCCTCTCGCAGGTTCCCGCAATGCAAATATCTCCGGCCACACAGTCGTCAAATCCCGTAGCAGCCCCAGGTTGGCCTAGGCTACACGCCTCGCTCGTGGCCACGATCCCATCGGGCACGCAGGTTGTACGCGCTAAGAATGGCTCTTCACTCTCAACGACTTGCGAGCACTTCTCATCGGCTTCACACCCAAGCTGCGTTACCGGATTGCAGTCCACCCCTGCGGTCGCATCGACCACGTCAGCATCCAACGTGCAATGACACGTCCATCGATCGCTGTTTGAAGAGCCTTCGCAGGACGCTAGCGCCAAGAGCATCAGTAGTGCTGGAGTAAATCGAATCATCTCGCAGAGATGGTATCCTTTATCGAGGCCAACATGGACTATCAGGTCCTCACAAAGGCGTCCAAGACCTACGAATACTTGAACAAACTCAGAGAAACACCGACATCTCGGCATCTCATTCAGGCGATTGGAAGCCCCCAGTCGACCAAGCATACATCGTTCTTTCGCAAGCAATGCGCAGCTCAAAACGGGTCAACGGTGCGAACGTGCATCCGTCCCGACTTTTCGATTTCAACCGTAATGCTGCCAACCTTATCGGTTCGCAACACTTCGGCTCCGGTGCTGTGCCAGCGCTCTTCCACCTCGGGTGCGGGAAAACCAAAGCGATTGGCACGCCCGCAGGAAATTATTGCCACGGCAGGACGTGTCGCGTTGGCGAACGCGGCGGTAGAAGAGGTGCGCGAGCCGTGGTGTGGCACTTTAACAATGTCGGCTCGCAAGCTGTCGCCAAACCGCTCGACTAAGAGTTCTTCTGCCTCCGCCTCGATATCACCGGCAAAGAGCACGCTGCGTCCGGCTACCTGCAAACGAACGACTAGAGAATTGTCGTTCACGGTCAGAATCGGGTCTGCCAACGCAGCTCGCGAACTGGCTGGTTCACCCTCTTGATAAACAGGCCACAAGACCTCGAGAGATGCGTTCTCGGATGTTCTGGCAATTCCAAGGTGCGGAGCGTGTACACGCGTTCCCGATCCCTCAAGCTCGGCAAGCCACCGTTCATAGGCTCCAGGAAATTCGCGAGTCTCGTGCACCGACCAAAGCTCGCGTATCGGCATTTGCCGGGCGACTGCTTGCAGTCCCACAAAGTGGTCCGGGTGCGCATGCGAGACAATCGCCACATCAATCTGCTCGATTCGCCGGTGTCGCAAGTAGGGCAAGAGCGCTTGCCGCGCAGGCGTCTCTGCAAGCTTCTGCCGATCGCCGCGTGCGTTTGGCGCCACAAAGGGCAAGCCGCCACCATCAACCATCCACACTTGCCCGTCCGGCAACTCAATCACCGCTGCGTCGCCTTGGCCGATTTCGACAAAGGTAATGCGAACAGCGTCGTGCGCCTTGGCGGCTTGCCCTCTCGACCATAGAAGCAAGCCGAGAAGCACCGCCACCCCCGTCCAATGCACGAGTCGACGCACCTTCCAATGCGGCCAGGGAACGATGCGCCTCCACACAAGCCACATCCCCAAAATAGCCCATAAGAAAAGTTCCCAGCCGCTAAGGGGGGCGCGGGTTTGCATGGGCACGATGGATTCGAGGGCGTAGCAGAGTTGCGCAAGAAATTCGGCGAGATTAATGCATTGTTCCAAGAGCAGCGACCCAAGACCTTGCCAAAGACAGCTAAGAATAAGACCAATCAGCGAAGCCGGAAGAAGGACAAGCGTCACAAGGGGAACTGCCAGCAGATTGCCAGCGATTGCCCAAGGGCTCACTTCCCCAAAGTGGTAGAGCGCGATTGGCATGGTCGCGAAACTTGCCCAGAAAGAGGCTCGTACGACGCTCCAGGCAGCATTGGCCAAGCGGCGCCACAGCGCAGGTCGGGCAAATTCCAACGGGCGCTCTTGCGGAGCAAAGACAACAGCCAGCGCAATCGTCGCTGCAAACGACATTTGAAATCCCACATCCCACAAGAGAACGGGTCGCCAACAGAGCATCGCAATCGCCGCCCAAGCTAAGGCCGCGAGAAGCGAAATTTTTCGGTCGCACATGATGCCGATAAGCACCAAAGCGGCGACGATTAGAGCTCGGCACGTGGAGGGACGCGCTCCGGTTAGCGCTGCAAACGAGATCGCCGCCAGGAGAGCTACGCCCGAGGCAACAGCGGTTGGAGCAAGGCGCTGCCGCCAAGGTAAAATGCACCAGAGCCGGAGGACGAGAAAATAGACCAGCGCTACCACCGCAGCCATGTGCATCCCGCTCACTGCCAAAAGATGAGCCAGCCCGGCACTTCGAACCGCAGAGCTAAGCTCGTCAGACATACGCCCTCGATCGCCAGTGGCCAACGCAGCAACAATGGCGCGCCCATCTTCCGTTCCGCTCTCGGCCTCAATCCGCTCAAGCGCCCAAGCATGCATTTGCATCGCGGGACGCCAAAGTGACCAGTCAGTCCCAACAATGCGAACCTCGTCCGCCCTGGCGCTCGCAACAAGTGATGCCCCCTGCGCCATTACCTGCATCCGGCGATCGGCGGCTCCAATCCCCCGCAATCCCATTGGCCGCTTCAGACGCGCCAAGAATGAAACTCGATGGCCTGGAAGCAGAGTCTTTGCCAAGGAGTTCGGCTCTTCATAAACGGTGAGCCAGATTCGTTCTAGCTCGGTTTCGACGATGACCTTCTGTCGTCCGTCCAACGCCTGGGTTGGGCCCACGATGGTGCCGAGCATTGGCTCGGCCTCTCGATCATCGAGCCGAGCATCGTGCCGATCTTCCACGGCACGCTGCTCGGCCAGACGCCAACTCGAGACCGAGGCTCCAAGCAGCGCACACAGCAAAAGCCTGCGCCAACCGCTTGGCCCGCACTGCCACAAACAGAAACCAGCACTCAACACATATAGAAGTGCGGGAATCTGCGGAGCCATCCAACTGGAGGCAACGATGCCCGCCCCCATCGCCAGAGCCATTCGAACTGGGCCAACCATCGCGCTCCGTATCGGGAAGCTGCGCAAGTAGTTGCGTGAAAACGTTGACTCGCAATCAGGTGGAGGTGAAAATTACCTATCTTTCAGTAGGTTACACCGCCTCCTGTGCCGGCCATAATGATGGGCCGACGTTCTTTGGGGGGGTGGAAGGGAATGCTCTTGATTCGACACCTGTCCGCCGGCGCACTCGCACTCGGCCTTATGCTCACAAGCTCACCGAACGTCGCGCAAAGCGCGCCGAACGGCCAATTGGTTACCGGCACGGTCAACTTGCCGCCCCGCGCTTCGAGGCGCCCAGCGCCCCAACGGGGACAGGGCTTTGTGCCCCGCGCAAAGAACCCGCTGCGGCCACCCGACGGTCTCGATCCGCGTCGCAACATGGTTGTCGTCTTAGAAGGCGGACCTGTCGACGAGATGGACAAGAAGCCGCGCTCCGCTCGCTACAGTATTGTTGGCGAGAACTTCGATTCAGAAATTCTCCCAGTGATTGTCGGCGGCAAAGTTGAAATCAAGAACATGGGCAGCAAAACGCCCAGGCTCTACTCGGAGAGCAATCCCGATGTCGTGCCAAGTGACCCCATCAATCCCAAAGGCGTGCGCGTCACCGAAGCAATATCCAAAGCACACACGCCAATCGACATCCGCGATCGCGACTCGGTACATTTCTTAGCGCACGTTGTGGCCTTTGAACACGCCTACTTCTCGACGCTTGGGCACGATGGAACGTTCAGCATCGAAGGCGTGCCCGCAGGCACCTGGAACATCAAGATTTGGCATGGGGATGGTTGGGTCACCAACATTCCTCCGGCGACCGTAACGATCGCGGGCAAACGAGCACCAAAGGCTGTCGAAGTCGCCCTTCCCGCCAAACTCGCCTCTGCAGGAGAAGCCCAGTAGGGCTGCTAGCATTCTATGTTTCTTTCTAAGATTTGGTTCTTTCTGATAACGATCGTGGCTGGCGTTGCCATCACGGTTGCGCTCATCATGCCGCGCCCTGCGGAGCGTGCCGCCAAAGTGCAAGAGGACGACCGAGTTCGCACCGCTTGCCTCGTTACAGGAGTTCTGCTCCGCGACAACGCGCGAGCGCGCATTCAACTCACCTCCGAGTTTGCCCAGGCCGTGCGCCAGCTCAAACTCTCACGCACGCTCTTCGAAGCTTCGAAGGACGAAATCGTCTCGGGACAAGCAAATGCCACGGCCCGCAAAGAGCTCACAGGCCTGCTTGAGAGCGTCTCTGGCACCAAGCCGAGCTTTGTATGGCTTCTCGATAAGCGCGGCCGCGTCGTCGCGCGCTCCAACCTCGAGAACAAGACTTTCGGCGATTCGGTACACGGCTACTACGCAGTGCAAGATGCTCTTGACGGCTACGTCCGAGACGATCTTTGGATGATGGAAGATGGGCTCTACCGGGTTGCTGCGGCGCCCGTGCTCACCCAAAGCCTCGAGTGGGCTGGCGCTGTAGTCGTCGGCCAAGCCATGGATCAAGAGTTCGCAGTTTCGCTTAGCGAGAACATCAGCGCCAACATCAGCTTTTACGTTCGTGGCAAGTCGGTCGCCGCAAGCGAGCCCATCCAGATTCACAAAGATGTTGTGGCAGGAGCTGCCGAGCTTTCCGAGATTGACGAAGGCGAAGGTTGCAGCGCCAGCACACTGCTGCACGTTAAAGCCGGCGGCAAACGCTACGCAGTCGTCAATGCCTCACTTCCTGGCGAAGCCGGCGAGCAACAAGCGTTCTACAGCGTCTTAATCGAACGCGCCGAGCCACTCGACTTCATGGGCATGCTCGGAGCTGCCAAGAAGGATGACTTGGGCTTCGATCGCTTTCCCTGGATCAAAGTCATCGGCGCTTTCATCATCATGATGGTGGTTGGCCTACTTCTTATGATGCGCGAGGTTGATGGGCCTCTTAAAAAGCTCAACAAGAATGCTGTTGCATTGGCGCAGGGCGAGACCGAGCGCTTTGATGAAAATGCGCATCGCGCCAAGTACGGTTCGATCGCCAGATCGGTAAACATCGCAATCGATAAAATGCATCGCGACACCAAGGCCGCCAAGAAGGACCTCGACCAGCTACTTGGCCCAGCGCCTGGTGTTGGTGCGATTGATGCGGGCGCCAGCGCGCTGCCGCCAATTGGTCCAGGAGGAAGCTCAGGTGCAGCAGCCGCACCGCCGCCCTCCGAGTTTAAGTTTGGCGGCGGGCTTCCTCCGGTCGGCCAATCCGTGGAACCCAAGACTCCTGCCCCACCAATGCCAGGGCTTGCGGCAGCAAATGCCAAGAGGCCGGTAGGAACTCCAAACCCGGATAAGACACCTCCGCCATTGCCAATGCGCAGAGCCACCACCGAAGGTCCTGTACTTAAGTCGGCCACAGACAATCACAAAGTCCCGATGGCCATCGACGCCGACATCCTTGGGGACGATGACGAGTTGCCTACGATTGCAGACGATGGTGGTATCCAACCTCAGAATTACTTTGAGCAGGTCTACGAAGAGTTCATCGCGCTTAAGAAGTCGTGTGGTGAGCCAACCGAGAACCTTACCTTCGAGCGCTTTGCCAAGAAGCTTCGCAAGAACGAAGATGCCCTGATCGCGAAGCACGCCTGCACTTCGGTGAAGTTTCAGGTTTATGAGAAGGACGGCAAAGCCGCTCTCAAAGCCTCGCCCGTTAAGTAGAGCGCTTCAAACAGAGCGCTTCAAACAGAGGTTGCGAACCTACCGCGCTCGGCACTTGCCCGGCGCGGTACTTCTTTCAAGCCAAGCTCGTGTACTAAGTGTTGCGCCGAACCAAGCCTAGGAATTGGCGTCTCGGTCGTAGATGTCGATGAAGCTGCGCAGGTAGATGATTCCCGAAAGGTACGAAGCAACCAAGCCTCCAACCATCATCGTATAGCCGATCTTGTAGACGATGAACGCAGCGTCACCGCTAACAAGCCCTGCATCTGCGGCAAAGATTCCAATGAACGATCCCAAGACAAGATTCGTCTTGCGCTTGCCGAGGAACGACGAAGGAATCGAGTGGCCGCGTTCGGAGACGTACTGCCGAGCGGAAATCACAATCCACTCACGGCTTAGATAGATGATGAGAAACGAAGGCGGCAGAAGCTCGCGATACAGGGCGATCGTGAGTGCAACGGTCTCGAGCACCAAGTCGCTTAGCCTGTCGAGAATAGCGCCAAGCTCGGTCGACTGATTGAGCTTGCGTGCGAGGTAGCCATCGAGAATGTCGGTGACGCCAGCGGCTGCGCCAATGATGAGGCCGGCGGCCCGATACCCATTGAGGTAGAGCCCTGCTGCAACCAGCGTAATGAGGATCCGCGAAATCGACAATAGGTTTGGAATGGTCCGAATGTCGGTCCAAAAACCAGACGCCCGATCCGCGCTCGACTGCTCTGCGGTTTGTGGCGCCATCGCGCGAGGTCTTTACCACACTCCCTGGCGGAGGTCATCCCGCCCAAAGACGCACCATCAGCCCAGAGTCTCGATGCCTACGAATTTGCCTTGGCGGCTTTGGCATCACAAGCCCAAGAGTGCTTTGCGCCACTGTGGGCCGTGTGCCAAGGTAATGCCATCATGCTCCGAAAATCAGGTTCTCTATGTGCCCTCCTCGCCATTCCTCTTCTCGGCCTCGGCTGTGGAAACGACGGGAAGAGCACTGAGAAGGGCTCTGAGAAGGGCACCGGCGAGAAAACCGCAGCAGCAAAGACCGGAGCCGAGGCAAAAGACACCGCCCCCATCGAGAGCGCAAAGTTGGCTGCGGCACCAAAGCCCATGCCCGTGGCCGAACTGCCTGCCGACACCGGTGAGCACACTGGCGCCCTTGGGTTCGCGGTCACCCATGGCAGCACAGATACCGACGCCGCTCGCAGCGTCGCCATCGACGCCAATGGAGACTATCTTGTCTGTGGCTACTTTAAAGGCGAGGGCATCTTTGGAACCGACTACAAAACCGACGACATCAGCGCGTACCTGGCCAAGCTGAACAAGGCCGATGGCTCGGTTGTTTGGTCGGTGGCACTTGGAGGCACCAGCACCAACTCTGCCGAAGCGCTTGCAGTCACCGCCGATGGAAGCACCATTGTCGTTGGCTCGTTCTCTGGTGAACTTGCGATTGGTGACGGAACCCTGGCCACAGCCGGAGCTGACGACATCTCTATTACCAAGATTGCCGCCGACGGCCACAGGCTTTGGGCCAAGCGGCTCGGATCCACCGACATTGATGCAGCCGATGCGGTCACGGTGGACAATGACGGAAACATCTACATCACCGGTGTTTTTCGCAGCAAGGTAAAGTTCGGAGAACAGGAGATTAAGGCTACCGGCGACTCAGACATATTCTTAACCAAACTATCCCCTGCAGGTGCATATCTTTGGACCAAGTCGTTCGGATCCATTGGCCAAGACTTTGGCCGCGATCTTGCGATTGACTCCGCAGGCAACATCGTACTGCTCGCAGAAATTTCGCTTGCCGTAGGGTTTGGCGGCGAAGACCTTACGACAAATGGAAATCGCGACATCGCCCTCGTAAAACTCGGTCCCGATGGGCAGCACATCTGGTCAAAGTCGATGGGCAGTAACTATGACGATATCGCCATTCGCCTCGATCTTGACCCGGCCGACAACATCATCATGACCGGCTCGTTTGAAGACACGGTGAACTTTGGCGGCGAAGACCTTAAAGCCGTTGGCCGCTCGGATATGTACGTTGCCAAGTTTGATACCAACGGCAAGCATGTTTGGAGCAAAGGCTTTGGCGGCAAAGACAAGGACTGGGGCAATAGCGTTGCTACCGATGCACACGGCAATAGCTACATCACAGGTTGGTTTTGGTACGACGTAGCCTTTGGCGAAACCAAGCTTGTCTCCAAAGGCAAAGAGGATGCCTTTCTACTTAAACTCGCAGCCGATGGCTCTGTGCTTTGGGCCAAGAGCTTTGGAAACACCAGCCGAGACATGGGAAAGGCAGTTGCAACTCTCGCCGATGGCGGCGTCGCCATCGTTGGCTCTTACAACGTCGACATTGATTTTGGTGCAGGAACTCTCAAGCCCAAAGCTGGCCCGGATCCAAAGATGCTCAAAGGCGATTTCTTCTTAAGCACCTTTAGCCGCTAGTAGCCGCTAGAGACTCGCTTCGGCAAAGCGCCAAGCTAGTTGGCGCGCTCGCCGGTAAATCCGGTGCGAAACTCGACGCTGGCGCCAAGCACCAGTGCTTCGAGTTCTTGGTCCATATCCGGATCGCCAGCCCACAAGCAGGCACCGGCGTAGCCCACCGTGACAAGGCCAGCGCTCATGCCAATCGAGCGCCACTCCTCACTTCCAGGATCGCCCTCGTTCTCGAGGGTAGCGTCCGCTAGGGAAATTCCCAAGAGGGCACAGTTCACGCCATTGGTTGCGATGCCAGCGCCAAGGTAGAGCCGAAAACTCTCGCCGCTTTCGCCAATAACCCCAAAGGTCTCGCGCTCGTCAACCGTGACCGCGCCATCGCAAACCAACGCACAGTCAGGGTTGTAGCTGCCTTCGCCGCAGTCGTCGGCACTCGGCGTCACAAGTTCGCCACTGCAAGACTGCTGAGGCAAGGTAGCGATCATGCGATGTTCAAACTGAACATTGCGCTGCTCGATTTTGATTGATGCCGGCCATGCCTCACTTGGGCAAACGACTTCTGGCCGAGCGCAGTCGAGATCAAATGAGAGTAGCTGGCCATTGTGTGTAACGTTAATAACGCCACCGGCGCTTCCCAACTGCTGGTCGTAGACCTCGCCGCCGATGCGGATCGTGACATCGAGTGCATCGTCGTAGGTAACGTTCCACTCGCCTTGAACATCGGGCGCATCTGACTGTGAACTCGATGCACACCCATCGCCCTTTGCTGCCACGCTAAGTGGGAGCAGGCTTAGAAGCAGGGCGGTGCGAAACGTACGAGAGACAGAGTTCAACATGAAGTTCTCTAGAGCAATGACGATGCCAGAGCTAAGTATGCCATGCATGGTCGCAAACTCGACGTGATGTGGGAAACCGCCACGTGAGATCGGGGACAAATAGAAACGCACCGTCGGATTGCCCAACAGTGCGCGTCTTTTCCGTTGCCAGAGCCTGAAGCTCCCGAGCAGCCCAGGAATAACCAGGCAGATCAACCAGGAGGATCAACCAGGAGGATCAACCAGGAGGAGGCAGCAAGCGGAACATCAGCACTTTGCCGTCTTCTGCTGCCACATCGACACAGGCTTTAACCTCGGCCACGGCGCGAGAAACCGTCTCGGCCAAAATGCGACCATCGTCGCGGCGCTTTGGCGCGTTCTCGTCTTCGTTCACATGCTTAACGAAGCCATCGTACTTCTCCATAAGCTTATCGGGAGAATAGTCATTGAGCATCTCGATAAAGCTCTTTGGATTCACGATGACCCAGTCGCCCTTGCCAACTTCGAGCTTGGTTTTGTCGCGGTATGGCGTTGCCAAGTCTTCGTTCGGAATGGTTCCCAAGAAGCCGCCGTCCCAAGCCTGGTGCTGGTGCGGAACAATGTCGACAAATAGCGCAAAGAGCTCGATGCCCTTGTGCATCTTGCTAATGTCGTCTTCGTCAAGCTCGGGAAAGTTCTCAGGCAATCCAATGTGAATCGTTGGCATCACCAACGTTTCGAGAATGTCCATAGCAACCGGCGAGGTCGTCCGGCGCAGAGCAATGATCTGCGCAATCGCCTCGAATAGACCACGGTCACCAGTTTGTTGGCCAAGCGGCTTTGCCTGGTCGGCCTTCTCTAGAGCTGCAGTAACTTGCTTAACAACTTCGGCGTTGTTTGCGCCAAGCCGCTCGCCCTGCTTCTTGATCTCTGCAACCAAGTCGGGAACCGGGCTCTTGTTCCAAAAGACATCGAGGTATTCGAAGTCCATGACCATCCACTGCCCAAGAGGCATGGTGTGCATGCGAACGTAGTGCTGCGGAGTAAAGCGATCGATCTCTTTACCGCCATCGCGCTCGGCCTGCTCGACGTGTCCCGTGCGAATGCGCTCGATCTCGGCAAGCAACTTCTTTGCTGAGCCTTGGCCCATGCGCAGCAATTGCTCGGCAAAAAGGTGCGGAACCACTTCGAGCATGATCTTGGAAAACCCAAGTCGCCAACCGCGCGGGTCGTCGCCGGCAAAGAGCCAGTGCCCGCCGTGGCGAAGACGCATCGTCTCGCCAATCCAAGCGCCGAGGGAGAACCAAAATTTCTTGTGTCTTGGGTTCTCTAAGTCGAGCTCTTCTTCGTCACCGATTTGGCCCAAGAGCCAGGTTTCAAAGGTGATGAGATCGAGCGGCATGGCCAGCGCCAGCGCTCCTGCATCGCCTTCCACCTCGGCAAGCGTCGCTACCGCTTCGCCCTCCGGATCGATGAACTCTTCGAGCACGATGCCGCTTTGGCTTCGCACATCCGAGGAAAACGCATGGGCGCCTTCTCGAATCTCCTCGATGACTTGGGTATAGCGCTCGCGAGCCTCTTCTTCGTTTTTCGCGAGTTGCTCTTTGGAATCAGTTTCGGCCTCTTCTGCCACGGGCGGAGTATACAGATGCACTCGCTGCGCGCTGCTGCGGAATAGGGCAAAATGCCAACCGAAGCCTGGACTCTTCGCAGCCCACCACACTTTCCATGAGATTGCGATCCCGACTCGCCGGCCTAGATGGCCCAGCCCAACGCGCCCTGCCCGCTGGCGAATTCCTGCATCCAATTCCGATCGCAGCACTCTTGCTCCTCATCGCAAACGACTGGTGGTTTAAGCCAAGTGCTTGGGCGCAAGGATTTCTGACCGGCAAGCTAAGTGACATCGCAGGGCTGGTCTTCTTTCCTCTCCTGCTCACGGCCTGCACCAACTGCGCAGCGCTTGGGCTACACAGGCTCGGCCTTTCCATCGACTTCACGCTTCGGCGATACAAAGCTGTTTCCGCAATTGCGCTCACAGCTCTGGTCTTCTCCGCGGTCAAACTAAGTCCCTCTTGCAATCATCTTGTGCTCGAGTTCATCAGCCTATTCGGCTTGCATCCAAGCATCGTTCTCGACGCAACAGACCTCTATACCTTGCCGGCTCTCGGCGTCGCTTGGCTTGTAGCGCGAGGGGAAATCGCGCGAGTCCCGCTGGGCCGAATCGAACTCATCGAGATACGGCACAAGAGAAAAGGTGTGGGAGTAGGTACTCTTCTTGACGACATTGTTCCCGCAGGCGGAACTCCGGTCCATGTCGCCGAACTTACCGAAGCGTTTAATGACTACCTCGCCGCCCCATCGAGCAAGGGCAAGCTCCGAGTTGAGCGAGCCTTGGCGGCGATGCGGGATCTTTCACTACCTGGCCGCTAGTTGGGTACAATGAGAGTTCAGCGGCAAAGGAAACAATTCGGATGACTTATCTCTACGGCGACTCCTCAGACTCAGGACTTGAGCTCAACTACATTGAGCTTCTGCGCGAATTCTTGGATTTTGCTGTCCAGGTCATGCTCTCCGAGCACCGAATTGCAACGTCCAGGCTTGGAGCTGATGATGCCAAGCGAAAGGCGACGGTCGAACTCGATAGGCTCAGGAGTTTGGGCGCTGCGATCACCGCAACTCTCGAGAAATCGAAAAGCCAGAACACGAAATCGGTCACCGACCAAAGCATTCAGGCAATTCACACCGCCACTGACGCCACCTTGCGACGCGCAGCGGAATCTCTAAAACAAAGCGTCGCCAACAATGAGAAAGAGCTACTTACCAGCCGCGGACGCGAACGGGCTGGAAACGCCAAGCTCATCGAACCTCTGCTACTCAACCACCGACTGCCCGATAGCGAGAGTTCGGCAAATGTGGAAATTGACGCAGATGGCCAATCGTATGCGGCCGAAGTCTTGGGCTCCTGCAAGCAAGGGCTGGCTTGGCGCTTTGCGGCAAACATCCCCGACAAACACTTCTACAAAGAGACGATAAAAATTTCGAGCTTCGATCCCGAGCTCACAATCTCATTGCCCGAAATGTCTGGATTTGTGCGCAAGAGCGTAAAGCTCAAGCCGTACCGGCTTTTTCCGCTCTTTCTCACAAGCGTCAAGCATGTTGGCAAAGACATTCTGGTGCAGCTTCGAAGTACCGCATCACCGCAAGACGATACCGGCATTGATATCCGCGTCCAGGCAGTCGCACCACGAGTCTGCATTACCCGCCTTCACAAGGGCGAGCAATCCGCTCCCTTCGACGCACCAGGAGATGATGCCAAGAAGCTGCTGGAGATGATTGAGAACTTTTCTAAGAAGACAAACGATCTCATCGAGCAGCGTTCCAGGCTCATCGACGTTCGTTTCGACAAGCAACCGCTAGCGAACTGCAACGAACCAACCACCCTGGTCACTCGGCTTATCCAGCGCCTTGGACCGGTCGTAACAAAAATTGCAGAGCACTCTCTGGCCGAGAGTGAACTTGTCCTTAAGCGCGTTCTGGACAATGGTCGCCGCGAAGAGATTTTTGCTTCAAAGGCCGACATGCTCACAAAGATCAGTGCCATTCCCAAAGCTGCGCGATGGGTCTTTGCGCCCCTTGGCCTCGGCGAACTCGCAGATGGCATGGGCGAGAACGATCCAACGATTCCAGTCGATGGGCTCGCAGCCATCGAAGACGATCCGCTCGCCGCGTTTGACGACGACGATGACGATGAAGAGCAAACCAAGGTGCCCGGAGTCCTCCCAGATCCTGCCATCGTAACGCAGGAGATCTCAGAAATTATCGCACTGGCTCCCGACGAGGCCGATGACGATGACGACCTCACCGAGATGGTGCGCAGTCGCCCGATGCCACAAACGCGAGCCCGAGCCTCGCAGGCTCCGCCTGTGAAAGCTCCGCCGGCTCCGCCAAGGCCACCTGCCCGAACATCGGCCCCAGCGCCGATTGCACCGATGGCTTCTCGGCCAACTCCCTTGGCCAAGATCAAGCCAACGCCTCCTGCACGAGGAGCGGCGGCGCCGCCGGTCTCGCTCACCACACCACCCAACCCAAGCGGCGATAGCATCGACATCGCACTCTCCGAACTCGAAGCCGACAGCTAGGCTGAGTGCCCTATCGCGCTGCGGTGAATTGCCGGCAGCGCGCGCTACAACAATCGCTAGACCGCTCTGGGTTCCCAGAGTTGTTCTGGAAGCCCTTCGGCAACGAGACAGTAGCGGCCAAAGACAAAGAGCGTATCTGATAGTCGATTTAGATACGAGATGTGCAAATCGTCCACATCATTGCTCTCCGCAAGCTCAACGACCATTCGCTCCGCACGTCGGCAAACGGTTCGCGCAATGTGAAAGCGAGCCGAGCATTCGCTTCCGCCCGGCAAGACGAACGAAGTGAGGTCGGGCAACTCTTCGTTGAGCGCGTCCATCTCCGTCTCGAGAAGCGTGACAAGTTCGGGGCGAACGTTTGGCAACTCGGCGCGGCGCTCAGGATCGGGCGTCGCAAGTTGTGTCCCGACATTAAAGAGCTCGTTCTGAATTCGCAGAAGCTTAGGCGTGAGTTGCTCGCCAGCCTTGCTCGTCGCAAGCGCGCTCAGGCACATGCCAATCGTTGCGTTGAGTTCATCGACTGTGCCGTAGCAGTCGATACGAGCGTTGCACTTCTTGACCTTATCGCCACCAATCAGTTGGGTGGTGCCGCGATCGCCAGCTTTTGTGTAGACCTTATTAATTCGAACCATGACGTCCTCGACTCCTAATTGACAACCGGAAGAGAGAAGTTCTTAGCCGCGTCCATAAGACCTGGCTCTACGCCATCAAACTCAACCTCAAACCCTGCGTCGGTAATCATTCGCATATCGTCCGTTGGCTCGTTGCCATCGGTCGTGAGATAGCCGGCCGTAAAGATCGAATTGGCCGGGTACAGCGCCATTCCCTGCATGGAGCGGAGATTCACTTCGCGACCACCAGCAACTCGAACGTCGGCCTCTGGGCACATGAAGCGAAACAGGCAAAGTGCTCGCAGTGCGTAGCGAGGATTGATGCGTTGGTGCGCAGCAAGCGCCGTTCCCGGGCGAGGGTCTAAGAAGTTTACCGGAACCGAATCGACTTTGAGTTCGCGCAGTGCAATGACAAGATCAATCAGATCCTCTTCGCTCTCGCCCAAGCCAACGATGCCTCCGCAACAGGTTTCCATACCCGAGGCCTTTGCCAACTCGACAGTCTTTACGCGGTCGGCCCAGGTGTGCGTGCTAACCACTTTGTCAAAGTAGCGCTCGCTGGTCTCCAGGTTGTGATTAAAGCGATCGATGCCCGCTTCGGCTAAGCGCTTTGCCTTCTTCTCCGTGAGAAGCCCAAGCGACGCGCACAATTCGATGTCGTGCTTGGCCTTAATTTGCTTGGCGGCCTCACAGATGATGTCGAGATCCTTTTCCGAGGGGCCTCGGGTTGCCGTCACCATGCAAAATCGCTTTGCGCGGATTCCGGCGGCTTTTGAAGCAGCACTTACAAGGGCTTCGACACTCTCCATTGGCTCTTCGCCCGATGGACTGCCAGCGCCCTCTTCGCCTTGCTTCGAGCTTTGCGAACAAAACCCACAGTCCTCTGGGCACGCACCGACCTTCGCGTTCTCAAGAACCTGGATGTGAACCTTGCGACCAAAATGCGTTTTTCGGACGCGAAAGGCAGCTTGAAGAAGGGGAAGTAATTCATCTTCTTCGGCGTGAAGCACTTCGAGGCACTCACTCCGCGTGAGCTGCTCTCCAGCGAGAGAGCGATCAGCGAAGGATTCCCAAAGGTTTGGCTGGCCGAGGTGGCTCGCAGAAACATCAGACATAGGCCGCAACCTAGCTTGGTTTTCAGCCAATTCGCCAGTGCCGACAAAGCCTCGGTGCCCGCCGTGGGACGATGTGGACCGAGCCGTTTCCTAGTGCCGATCCGCGACTTGCGTCGGACGAATCTGGGCGATTTGCGCGGCTGCCAAAGCTCCCTTTGCAGTAAGTTTCCAGGAGCGTTGGGTTTTGTCGGCAAGGGCATAGAGACGTGCATCCAAGGTGTACGGCACTCCTTGCATGCTGCCCTGCCCGGCAAATTCGCTCACAGGAACGGAAATCTCCACGACGGCAGAAGCTCCGGGATTGATTGTTCGAGTCACGTTGACAACGCCTTTTGAGTCGAACCACTGCTCCGCAACCAGCCGGTACTGCAGGCGCTGCAGGTTTAGATCTTGTGAGGTAGGGTTGTGAACTTCGACAAAGACCTTCATCGAAGGCTTCTCAAACGGCTGAACTTGTGGAGCTTTTACCCCCAGCACCTTCATCTTTGGCCCTGCAGAAGCACACGCGGAGACCGCAAGCACAACAAAGGCGAGAAGGACGGTATGTATTCGAAGGTATGACACTTAACTACTCAACCTAAGATAGTGCGAGGACTGTGCCGATCGCAACTTCCTAGAATCTAATGCCTGTTTTTGTCCAGACCAGTACATTTTCGTTCTCACTGTATCTCTGAGTTCACATGATCAATCGCCGAGGCAAATGGGGCAAATAGGATCGCCGGGGCAAATGGGATCGCCGAGGATCGCCACCGGGGGTTGTTGGCGCTACGCTCGTTGGCGGTGAAGATCGAGAAGAACAGACGAGTACGTATCAAGGTCAAACTCCAAGTCGAGAACGGCGATGTTCTTGAGGAGAGCGCTGTCGAGTACTTTCACGGTGCCGGCAATATGCTCGAGGGGCTCGAAGAAGAGCTCGACGGACTTGAAGCTGGTGCAAAAAAGAGTGGCCTCATTCCTGCGAAGAAAGCCTTTGGTGGTGATGCACATCGCCACCCCAAGAGCATTCCGCGCAACGAGTTTCCCAAAGACGCCAATCTAGAAGTTGGCAGTAGCTTCATGGCGGGCAGCCCAGGACAAGAAGTTCGAATCGAAATCGTTGAAGTTGGCGATGACGAGGTGAAAACGGTTCTCTGCCATCCGCTGGCCGATAAGAACATTACCTTTGAGGTTGAGGTGCTCGCTGTAACCGACCCTGCTCCGCCGCCACTGCCTTCGGATCTGTTGAGCGAGAGCGAGGAGTGACCCAAAGGCTTTACGCCCATCGCGGTGCTGCTGCGGAACTGCCCGAGAACACCATCCCAAGCTTTGAACGCGCACTCACCTATGGAGTGCACGCGCTTGAGATGGATGTGCATGCAACTTGTGATGGCGAGATTGTCGTCTCGCACGACCCCGACGGTCAGCGCATGTGCCGCGAGTCGCGTTCGCTCAAAAACGCTCCCTACTCTGCCGTTCGCAACTGGGACGCTGGGTGGGGCTTTACCGATGCAGACGGCAATCGCCCCTTTGCGGATAGCGATTTTCGAATTCCGACGCTTGCCGAAGTATTGGAGCACTTTCCAGACACGCTCATTAATGTCGATCTAAAGCAGCACACGCCATCGATCGTAAAATCGGTGATCCGAATTGTTCGCGATGCGCGAGCCGAGGACCGAGTGATACTTGGGAGTTTTTCTCAGGCAACGGTGCTTTATCTTCGGCTTGCAGGCTATGCGGGCACCACTGCGATGGGGCCTGTCGAACTTGGCGCCGCCCTCTTTGCGCCTTCATGGCTTGTGAAGCCTTGGCCGTACCGCGGCCGAGCCGCGCAAATCCCCACAAGCGCCGGCGCCATCAAGCTTGCCTCACGCGCAAGCATCAAGAAGTTTCACGCCCTGGGCGTACGAGTCGATTTTTGGACCATCAACTCGCTACAAGAGGCGAAAGACCTTCTTAAACTGGGTGCCGATGGAATCATGACGGATGATCCCAAGGCAATTGCGCCCGCATTTGCTTAGCTAGAACAATTCTTAGCTGCGTTTGCCGCTCTGTCATCGGGTCTGTGTTCCATCAGAGCTGTGCTAGCCAAACGCAAAGATGCCCGAGACACCAGTGATGATGCTCGGGCACTTGTTTTGTTGGCGACTGAAAACCGCGAACTATGCTGAAGCGCGGTTTGGCACTTCGAGCGCCTCGCCACGAGCAATTCTCGCAGCCCGAAGCTCGGTGATGACCTCGCGAGCGGTCACGAGAAACTGCTCGATTTTTGCGATGCTGAGGTCACCCATATTGGCGACCTGCAAGAACTTCTCTGCAAGTACGTCTTTGCATCCATAGACAATGTAGCCACGGACTTTGAGCGCATCGTAGAACTCTTGGAAGGTGATGCCCGTTGGAACGCAGCATGTGACCACCGAGTGGGACTCGTTGCCGGTGCGGGTAAATGGAGCCATTCCAAGGTCGGCGAGCCCACGGCGAAGACGCTGATTGCGCTCGCGGTAGATGCTGAATCGAGCGCTGTGGCCATCGGCGAGAAATTCGCTGAGAGCAGCGTCGAGGGCAAAGTAGGCCGAGACAGCCGGTGTGAACGGCGTCTGAGCAAGCTCCTCCACGTAACGGCGGTAGCGCTTGAGGTCGAGGTAGTAGGAACGAGGCTTAACGTTCTCGATCTTCTGCCAGGTGCGCGGTGAGACGCTGAGGAAGCCCGCGCCGCTGATGGCGTGCAGACACTTATTTGCGCTCGCCCAACAAACATCGATGTGGTCGCGAACAACGTCGATGTCTTCGGCGCCAAGTGCGCTTACTGCGTCGACAAGGAAGAGCGCATCGTACTGCTGGCAAATCTCGCCGACAGCGCGAACTGGATTGAGAAGGCCAACAGAGGTTTCGTGAGCCGTCATTGCAACAACCGCAATGTCGGGATTCTCTTCGATCGCACGCTCTACATCGGCAGGGTTTACCTGGTCGCCCCAAGCGTAGCGAAGATGCACAATGTTCATCTCGTGAAGACGGGCAATCTCGTGCATGCGCTCGCCAAAGGCGCCGTTGTCGACGATAAGAATTTTCCCATCGCGAGGAACGGTCGATGCGATACCCGCCTCCATGGCTGCGGTTCCGCTACCTGTGACAACACACATGGTGTGCTCGGCGGTGGCGCGAAACACCCGGCGAAGTTTACCGGTGAGCGAGACCATAAGCTCGCTGAAGCTTGGGTCGCGATGGCACACGTCGTGGTGAACCATGGCGCTCTTTACGCGAGCTGTGGTGTTGACCGGGCCCGGGTTTAAAAGTGTGTACTCGGGATGCTGCTTGCTCTCGAGAATTGCGCTGACTTCGGCGTCGAGGGACGTGGGATTGCTAAGGCCCCAAGGCCAAGCCGTGCGTCCCATCTGCATGCGCACGCGACCCGCCCTGGCGAGCGCGTTAAATGCATCTTCTAGGTGTGGGTTGCTAAGTTTCTCGAGTTCGAAGACAAGCTCGGGAGTAACCAGTGCATGCCCGGTGTAAACAGCATCAAAGTCGCTGAGGTCGAGGCCAAGGCTATCGACGCCCTTGCCTGAGCGCCCGCCGCGAAGTTTTACTTTGTACTCTTCACTTAGGTCGGCGGTTGGAGGTGTTGAAACGCAGATTGAGGCGATGTTGGTACCAAGATCGGTGCTGCAAAGCTCGGCGAGAGCCTCTTGGTCGAGAGGACGGTCGCCGCGAAGAATGAGGCAGGGATTGGGATCGCTCTCGAGAAAATCTTTGGCAATGAGGACGGCCGAGCCGCTTGCCTGCTGCCAGCTGTGGTTCGAGTAGCAGCGCACGCGCATGCCCGTGAGTTCGTGGACATTGAGACGCTCGAGGAGTTCCTCGGCGTGCTCACCATCAACAACGGCGACATCGCGGATGCCCGCTTGGTGCAACGCAGTTAGCGAACGACGCACCATGGCGATCATGGATGCAGAGAGAGTGCTTCCACCTTCAAGAACCATACGATGAGCGAGTACAATTGCGCGTGTGATCATGTGATTACCTCAGAGCCTCTCAGAGCAAGAATCGGCCCACACTGTAAATTCAGATAGTTGACTCTAAATTCGTTCAAAAACTGACACCTAGGTGGTAGTTCACCACCACATTGTCCCACATGCTCAACAGCTGACAGGCGCGCTGACTTCTCTCGCCCTCCCTCATGCTGCTCATGACGTTGGCTCACCCGACTTCGCTGCAGAACCGGGGCTCACGAAAATGCCCTGGAGCGTCCCTGGGAATGAAAACCAAGACTCCGAAACGCGAAAACGCCAGCTGGCTTGCTGGCGTTCTGCGGGATGTAGTTCTGCGGGATGTCGTTCTGCGGGATGTCGTTCTGCGGGATGTCGT
>TARA_R110002073_G_scaffold335821_1_pt1 | contig 74362 bp, 42 predicted proteins | sample TARA_R110002073 | Tara Oceans TARA_R110002073 (sample SAMEA4397174) | marine metagenome | biome: Polar Biome; feature: [DCM] deep chlorophyll maximum layer (ENVO:01000326); material: water (ENVO:00002006), including particulate matter (ENVO:01000060) such as... | depth 40 m
TACTGACCGATCTGTACTGACCGATCTGTACTGACCGATCTGTACTGGCCGATCTGTACTGGCCGAGCGGTCCAGGCTGATCTGCACAGGCCAATCTGTACTGGCCAACTTGCACAGATTGAGACGGAGCGGTCAGGGCCACGTCCCGACGCAGCCACATCAAACGCGGTTGAGTTCCGTCGAGGCTTGCACGGCAGGCAAGCAAACGCAAAAGCGGGATCCTTCGCCCGGGGTGCTGGTGACGGAGACGTTGCCTTGTTGGGCCTGAGTCAAATGCTTGACGATGGCCAGCCCCAACCCGGTGCCGCTTGTGCTGGATTCTTCGTTGCGACTGCCGCGATAGAAACGTTCAAAGATGCGTTGTTGTTCGGAGTATGGAATGCCAACGCCGGTGTCCTCGACCACGAGAGCCCACTGGTCGGTTTGCTCAACGATCGACACCCGTATCTCTCCTCCCGAGGGAGTGTAACGCAGTGCGTTGCCGATCAAATTGTTGGCGATCGTCAGCGTGGCTTCTCGATCAGCAATGATCTTGGCTTCGCCAGAAGGGACTTCTTGGATCAAATCCAACCCGTTCGCTGCGGCGACCGGTTCGTAGGTCCGGATCGCATCAGAGACAATTTCCGACAACGATACGCTGGACAAATGAAGATTGGCCGGTCCGGCTTGTGCGCGAGCCAATTGCATCATCTCGTGTACCAATCGTTCCAGCCGCAAACATTGCGACATGATTTGTTGCATGAAGTGCAGAGCCGCATCGGGATCATCCTGCACCGCCAACTCGACCGTTTCAGCGTAGCCTTTGATGGCGGCCAACGGCGTTTTCAATTCGTGCGATACGTTGGCGATGAATTCACGTCGCATATCTTCCACACGGCGTGTTTCCGTTTCATCACGAAGCGACAACTGCAAATTGGGTTCTTCGCCGGTATCAATCAAATCCACTCGGACACGCAGCGGACGCATGACTCCTTGGTCATACAATTCGACAGTGAACTCCTGCGGTTGTTGTTCTCGGACCGCCGAACGAATCGATGCCAACAATTGCGGCACACGTACCAACTCGGTGAAGCAACGTCCCAGCAAAGCGTCCCGTTTTTTTAGTCCCAGCAACCGGACTGCCGAAGGATTGATCAGCAAGACCGAAAAATCCTTTGTCAGCACAATCACACCGTCGCTGAGTTGAAGCAGTGCGGAAGCGTTCTGCCGAGTCTCCGCATGCAGACAACGCAGTCGTTCCTGCCACTTTTGAATTTCTTCGGTGCTATCGCGGACGTAGGCGGCCACCGCATCGTCTTGTTGCGAACTGTGCCAATGACGGAAAACCAGCAACAATCCGATCACAACCAGACTGACCAAGCCCACCAACCAAGAAGACGCGTTGGCGACCACCAAAACCAAAATCAGAACCATCCCGGCGACTGCGGGACCGAACGATCGCAATGGTGGCTGCGAAAAGCAGATCGGAGAAGGTCGTAGTCGGGCGTCCTGGCTCATACGGTCATTCGATTCGACAAAAATAAGCGTAAGATCACGGGCTGGTTGTTTCTTCCACGAATTGCAGCCATGCTAATTCGAATCGCCATCTCGAGTTCTCTCTCGTCTTCGAGCCCTCGATCGTCATTCAGTGACCGCCCAATCGATCCAGTCTAACGTTTGGTTTTTCAAGCAGTATCTCGCAAGATAGAATATTCGATGAAGGTTTCTGAGGGGCAGCGTGGTTCGCGAACGGGAAACGAACGAATCGATTCGTCCCCGGACGAAGCCGAACGGATTGGCGCCCACTCGATGCCGTTAACCGATTTTGCGGGAGGCTGCCTGATGTCGCTCAGTTCGGTGGCTTTGTCGTGTGGCCTGTTGTTGATCAATGGTGCCTTTGTAATGGCATGTCTGTCAGCTTTGAGTGCCGCCGGAGTGCCCTGGTTCCAAAGCGAGGAGGCCAGCCAATTCATCTTGTTCGGCGGTCCGGTCGCACTGCTAATCATTCAATGGATGATGTTGGACTACCTCCGCTTCCTTTGGCGTCGCCGCCAAGCGGGCTAGGTCGTAATAGCGAGTTCGGGCTCAATTCCAGCTCCGTTGCGAGCGTTTTGTTCGCTCGAGCGGTCCGTCTGACCAGATCGTAGGGATTGGCAGGGTTTTGATATGGGCGGATGTTGTCTGGATCGACAGGAAAAGCTGTTACCGGTGACGTGATTTGCGTAAACTAGGAAACCTCTTCTGATTGATCGCCGCGCCACTCTTCTGTGACGGTGCCCCGTTGACCGGACCGACGTCCATCTCGAATTCCCACTGCCTGATACCGATGGACCGGTACCCGGTCCAAATCGATGCGCCGGTCCTGGATGCTGCCGCTCAGTTTGCTCGAGGTCAGTGCACTCGAGGTCAGTGCGTCAAAACTCAGTGCGTCAAAACACAGTGCGGCAAAATCGGCATGGCATTGGTGTGTTGCCTCCTGGTGACGATTGGGTTTGCGTCACAAATCGTCGCCCAGCCACCTGGAACGATTCCAGCGCCGGAAATCATTCGCGGCGATTCAGGCGGAATTGCACCGGATGCGTTTGTGTTCTTGGACGAATCTGGCACCCCCGTGGTCATCCCTCGGATGTCGTTCGAGGAGATCGATCGCTTGCGACGTCTAGAGCAGGGAATCCAGGTTCAGGATCGACGAGCGACGCTGCAGCGAATCAACTTGGTCGGATCGGTTCATGATCAGCGTGCCGAGTTTGAACTCGAATGCCACTTTGTCATCGATCCCCGAACCATCCGAGAAGGCACGTCGACACCCATCGTGTTGGACCTGGGTTTGAACGGTTTTCACTTGCTGGAACCAGCAACCGTCCAAAGAGTTGCCAACGATGACGAACCATCCGGCAATGACACCGAGGGTGATGAAGCCTCCGGCGAAGCGGACACACAAACCGTGTCCTACACCGAACTCGCTCGCGCGTTTGTACGAGTCGCTCAAAGCAAAACGGCCGCTCGTGACGAACTACTCGACGCAGCTTCGGCCGCGGCGACCAATGGCAGTGCCACTGTGACAAATTCGTCTCGCGCAAACGCTGGGTTGAATTACGAGTTAGTTTTGCCAGCCGAAGCTGCGTTGCCCGACAAACCGATTGACTGCATCTGCAAACTCAGAATGTCAACGCGAGTTCGCCGGCTCGGACCACTGACCAGCTTCCTTCCTTTGTCGCTACCGACCGTGCCGACGAGAGTGGAAGTATCGGTCGCTCCGAATCAGTCAGACGCCGCCGAGAATTCGCCTCCGTTGATAACCGCCGAGATAGTTGGAAGTGGCCGCGAAGTGCTGCGCCAGCTATCCAAACGTGAGCCGGATTCCGACGATGAAAACCGACGACGCTCACGATTCGAAATCGATAGCCAGGGCGGTGAATTTGCTTTCAAGTGGCAATGGCTGCCATCGGCGACCCAGGCCGCTCGTTTGCTCGAGACCGAGTCCAACGCGATCTTGCGATGGGAATCGCCCGCGGATCCTCCGAGCCTTCAGGTTCAGATGATTGTTCGGAACTTGCGTGGTCAATTGGATGCATTCGAAATTGAATTGCCCGAACAAGCGGTTTTGTTAGGCAGCCCAGAGGTCGCCATCAACGAAGACAGCCGCGATAGCACGTTGACACCTGATTCGGTCGGCGATGAAGTCGCGGACGCCGCTTTCGAATCCGGCAGCGCCATCGACGTCACGGGTTCCGGTTGGACCATGACATTGCTTGAGGCGGACGCAACGAACGATTCGGAATCAACTGGCACGAAGCAAACCACACAAGACAATAGTTCGTCACCCACACGCCGCGTTCGTTTTTCAACCGAACGAGCCGATGCGATGACATCAACGTCTTTGGTTGAAGTCCGCTTGCAGTTGCGACTGCCAGTCCCGGAAGCTTCGGCGAACACACCGTGGACAATGCAATTGCCTCGTGTTCCAGACGCGATCGGACAAAGAGGCACCGTGACCGTCGTCACCGCCGAAGACCACCGCCTTCGCTGGCGACCTCGTTTGGGTGTGGAGGCAATTGCTTCCGATGCAACATCGGTCAACGTCGGCGAACGAGCTCAAACGTTCCGGTTCCTTCGCGATGCTTTTCAATTGCCGGTTTGGTTGTCGGGCAAACAACGACAGCAGCGACTAAAAATCGCGATGGACCTCAGCATGACCAACCGGTTGGCTCGTTCGGTGATGACGGTTCAATCCAGCGGCGCAGGCATCGACCCGCAAGACATGCAATTGGATTTGCAAGGATGGCAGCTGACTCATTTGACCGCGGACGATGAAGACGAAGAACTCGACATTTCGATCTCAGAGGGCTTGGTTCAATGGCAAGCGGATGCGTCCGATGGCAAGTGGCCACGCCAATACATCATCACTTGCGAACGAGTCGTCACCGAACAGATGGTTGCCGAACCGTTGACGCTGACACTGCCGAAACTGCAGACCAACGAATCCTCCAGTGCGGTCACGGAAGCAACCCTTCAGGTAACCGATGCAAAACGGCTGCAATGGACGGTGGATCTTTCGCAAAGTGAAAATCTGCAACGAATTAACAATGATTCGTCAAACCGTTTTCGGTTGCTTTCGGTCGATAGCCCTTGGAGCGTGACGGGTAACTTCACTGAACGTCCACTGCGTCTGAATCTTTCGGGCGGCACATCAATGGACACGCAAGGCAACCAATGGGTCACTCAAACACGCTGGAATCTCACCACAGCGGTTGATTTAGAAGGCATCGCTCAGTTCGCCATCCCGACTCCGAATGCACAATCCGTTCAGTGGACATCGGTTGTCGACGGCGTTCCCGCGATGGTTCGCAAATCTGATTCGTCGGTTAACTCAGATAATTGGACCACCTACGAAATTGTGACGCCGCGATTGTCGGTTGGCACTCACGAGATCGAGCTGATTTCGCGGACGATGCTGCGTGACCTACTCAAGCCACCAGCAAACTCTGAAACACTGATTCGAACAGCTGCGGATGATCCGTCATTGGACGCGGACGACGAAGCTTCCGACCAAGTTCTCGCAGAGGATTCGGCCGAAGTCGATCTCGATGCGTCACCGGACAGCCTTCGGGAGCCTGAGTCATCCATTGATCAGATCTTGGCAGCGATCCCCTATCCGATCGCCGACCAAGTCACCCTGGACTCAGATTACCTGTTGACCGTTCCCAACTCGGTCACCGATGGAGCAGGTCAGGTTTGGATGGTCACGGTCGGCGATGAACGATTGTTGTCGGGAACACGAAGAACCGCGCCTGCTGGCACAAGTGCGGCCCCAATTCCAAGCAACGAGTGGACGCTCACATCCATTCCGGATGCACCGTTCAAACTGGAGTTTCATCAAGAGTCGTTGGAAGAGACTCCTGTGCGAGTCACGCGAGCTTTGATCCGAAGTCTGGTCGGGCAACGCGTTCGTCACGAACAGTTGGTGGCCGTCGTTGAAGGCGGCCAACAAATCACGATTGGATTTTCGCAGCCACTCAAAGCCATCCAAATCGAAACGCGTCTGAATGGCAACATCGTCGCAACGTCTCGCGGTCGAAGCGGCCTGCGAATTGACGTGCCCACCACCTCCAATTTGGGAACTTCGCAACCGAGCGACACCGAATCGCCGACACGATTTCTGCTGGACATTCGACTGTGGACGGAAACCGATTCCAGCCCATGGTGGACCAGCATTGAACCGTTGATGAGGTTGCCTGTTGGGTCGGCACAAATCGATTGGCAGCTTTCCGTCCCCACGGACTCACACCTGTTTTGGGCTTCTTCGTCGTGCGGACGATTGATGCGTTGGGAACGTGAGCAACTGCGTTTGTCGCGGCAACCCATGGCCGACGATGCCGAATTGCTCGAATGGGTCACATTCCCATTCCAAGAAAACGCGACGCTGTTGGGTTCACTCAATGAGACGACCACGAACTCCGCCTTCACTGTTCCCAGCAACCAGTACCTTTTCTATTCCAGCGATCCCTACTCGTTCTCCGCTCTCACGGTTTCGCGAACGATGATGTGGTTGGCCGTTGGAAGCTTGTCGCTATTGCTCGCCGCGTCGACTCAGTTGTTCCCTCGCAGTCGCCATCCTTTCGCGATTGTGTTGTTGGCGGTGGTTCTGGCTGGCGTTCTCGTTGCGGCTCCCGATGGAGTGATCGTGACGGCTCAACTGATCATGATTTCGCTTGTGTTGGTCGCGGTCTTCTACGCGATCTCGGCATTGATATCACCGCCCGCCTCCGACCGCGTGTTGCAGTCGTCGGGCGCATCACGAGCGTCGGAGAAAATCCCACCGTTTGGTTCCACCCGAGTCAATCGCAAAGGACAGGGCTCTTCACCGGGCTCCCAATCGATGATCAACGAATCGGCAGGGACGCACGTTCCGGGCGGATCTTCCAGGCATCGCGGAGACTCCGGCCAACGCTCCAACACCGAATCCGAACCTCGCCCAAACCCTTCGGACGAAGGCCACGACGAAGAAGGAGCCACGGCGAGTCATTCTCCAGGAACGTCGTCATGACGCGGTCTCGATCAATCCGATCGGCCTGGGTAATTTGGGTCGCCATTTGGTTCGTCACAACGTCGCTTTCTTTCAAAGGCGATGTTGCCGCGCAAGAAGCGGACGCAACGACAGCCGAAACAAGCGAGGTGGTCGAACCGACACCAGACACGACGGAGTCAGACGAACCATCGGTCACGGAAGAATCAATCGTTCCCGACTCGCCCGCCGAGGACGAACTGGTCTCTCGCGAGGTTTCTAAAAGGCTGTCTCAATGGGAAGCATTGGCTCAACAAGTCCGCAGCGATGATTCATTGCGGTGGATCTCTTTGTTCGGATCTCAAATTGCAAGACTCGTCCCAGACAACTTTCGGCCCGTCGCGGCCGACGAACTAAGTCAAGCTCTCGGCGAAGCGGCCGAAGTCACTCCTGAAACGTCCACCGACGATATTCTTCAATGCGAAATGGTGGCAACGATTCGCAACGGATCGTTGATCAGCAACGCCAGCCGAATGCTGTTTTCATCGCAAGCCGGCAGCGAACATCAGTTTGGCAATGTCAGTTTTGCCGTCTCGCGACTTCGTGAAATGGACGATGAATCTGGTGTCGAATCCGAAACAACGGCAGCATTCGAATCCGATGAATTGGGAATGCTCAGGATCACCACAAACGATGTGAGCCAACCACTCGCGGATCGCAACCTGGCATGGAATTGGCGACAGCAAGCATTGCCGACCTGGAACGGCAGTCGGTGGGAACTCGTTCTGCCGCAAGCATTGATTTCTCGTTTATGGATTCGTGTTCCGGCAAACCAAACTCTTCGCTGCGAACAAGCGGTCCTGCGTGAAGTCACCACGGACGAACTGCCAAATTGGTACAGCGAAGCTTCGTCGATCAGCTCCACCGATTCGGCTTCGGACAATGATCGCTGGATCTTCCTTGAGTCAGCTGGTTCGTCGCGTTTGGATCTGCAACTACAAACCGTCAAAGACGATGCTGCGGAGGTTCAAACGGCAACGATCGTCCGCAGTTGCCGGATGTCCTTCGATCACGACGGATCGATATTGAATTGGCAATGTCGCTTGGTCATTGATCCGCAACCAATCGCGTCCATCCCACCTTGGGTCTGGCTTCGCGGTGATGTGACTCGCATCGCAATCGATGAACAAGAGATTCCTTTCACGTCTCGCCCCATCGCTTCGCAATCAACCGAGACGTCCTCGCAAACACCGTTCGCTTCACTCATCGAACTGACGGCGATCGAAGAATCCGAACCCGCATCCACCGCCGACTCGCGAATCATCGTGCTGGAAGGAACATCGCCGCTGCCTCAAAAAGGCAACTTAATTTCTTTGCCCGAACCGGTCTTTCCATCTTTGTTTGTGGTTTCCGCGACGCCTTGGCAATTGCAATGGACGATGCCTGCTCATCTGCACGCAACGAGTTGGCAGTTGCCCGAACAATGGCAACTCACTCCACCATCGTTGGACGCATCACAGTCACCCGAATCGCCGGCGACTTGGAACGCCGTTGGCCCGCCTCCTTCACGAGAATCATTGGCGACGGATTCGCTCTTGGATCCCCCAGTTACCCCAGACCAACCTCGTTTGTCGCCTGCTTCCGTCGCGAGCTCGTGGGGCATCGAACTGGCAGAATCACAACCGCTGTTGTACGCCAACCACCAATCTCGTTTTCTGTTGGAAGACAACGCGATTCAGGCTCGCAGCACCATTCAGATGACGATGTCTCCCGACCGGTTGGCTCCCATCCAATTAGAGATCCAAGATGGGTTCTCGTTCGATTCCATCACCGTCGGTGAAACGCGACGAACGTTGACCATCAACGCCCCCAATCGTCGTGGTCGCAGAATCACGGTGTGGCCCAGCCCCGACGAGATCGAGGAACTGCCCACCGGTGAAGGCACTCTCGAAATCCGCGCCACCGGACAATCGCGGCGGGACCCGAACAACCCTCGTGTCGATGAATTGTGGATGATTCGAGTGTTGGGATGTCCGGGCCAAATGACGGCAGCGGTCATTCCTCCCGCCGATATGGGTTGGACGGCGGAAACCGCCATCACGCCTTCGCGAATTGAATTCTCTGAGCTAACCGCTCAACAACGACGCTACTTCGCGCCGCTTCCCGGTGACGCGATCGTGCTCAGCCATTCAATTCGCCAAACCCCATCCCTTGCGTTGGAAACTCCCGACAGCACGATCGTCGGGTCATGCCAAACCAGCCTCACAGTTGCTCGAAGTGGCAAGGAACGAACCGGGATCGAACAACAGGTTCAGGTGCAAGTCGAAGGTTTGCCGCAGACATCACGTTTCGTCAAAGTCCGCTTGGCCGCCCGCTCGGAACAGGCTTCACCACAAGACATGAAGTGGCAGACACGTTTGTCATCCTCCGCCGCCGTCCATTCAGTCGATGAGGAAGCTGTCACTCGGCGTTGGGTGCCGCGTCAATCGATGGATCCCCAATCAGAATCGAACGCCGAGTCCCAGGCATCGTCCGACACGTCGGACTCGGATGAAATCGCAAGCGGGTCCGATGGATGGTTTGAATGGAGCATTCCGGTCCCTCGAAACTTCAACGACAAATCGTTGCTAATCGGAAGATGTTTTCACGCAACCAAAGAAAACGACGCGGGTTCCAAGAACGACCATCCAACGCGTGCACTTCCGATCGGTTTGTTCCGCTTGGCGGATGCGACTTCGCAAACCTGTGAACTGTTGATCGATTCCGATCTGCAACTGGCTCGTCCCGTCGCGAATTTGGTTGGAATTCCAACGGCGGACACTGACACCGCATCGAAACCGTTCCGCTATCGATACGAAACCTCGCCGCATGTGATTGTGCGAGTCCGTCACCGGAACCAAACACCCCCGTCCAACTTGGTGCTTCAGCAGCACACACACGTGATTGCTTCGGCCAGCGGAACCGACCGAGCTCGCACGCGATTCGAAATGATCGCCACGCAACCGATCGAAGTGAAGTTTCCTTGGGATGCTCATTTGATTGAAGCACGCATCGAAGGCGTGGAAGTCCAACCGCAAATGACGCGTCAGCACCACCTTCGGTTTCCAGCCGTCAAACAATCTGAGTTGGTGCTTGAAATTGAGTGGACGACAACCTCCTTTGAAAAATCATGGATCCGCAAACCGGAAGTCACTGACCTGCAAGTCGTTGGCCTGACCCTGGGTTCGCAGTTTCGCGTCTCTCCTGCCGAAGACAGCTTGCAACTTCCATTGCTCGGATCCTCTGAAGAACCTCCTCTGATCTTTTCCCAAATGGTGATTGGAATCGGATGGGTCGGCGCACTTGTCATACTCGCAATCAGTCTGGCTGCCGGCTGGGCCGCGCGATGGGGACTGGCATGCGGTTTGGCTTTGTGCCTCTTCGCCATGCTGCTTTGGCCTGAGACGCTAGTCCCCCTGACGACCTGGGTTGCTCTGCCGCTAACCATCGGTCTCCTGCGGATCGCGACCCAACAATGGCAAGCATCCAAGACTCCCACATCATCGTTTGATCAAACGCCGGGTGCATCCGGCCAATCCAATCATTCGAACGTGCCATCGCGTTCCCCTGACAATGATCCAACTAGCGACTTCTCCAGTTCCGCGTTATTGCGTAGTTGGCTGGGTTGGGCGATTGTCACTTGCTTTGCGATCAGTGGCGATGTTGCCTCCGCTCAAACGATGGACATCTTGGTTCCGTTGGATTCCGCCAACCAACCGATGGGTAACAAGGCATACATCCCAGAGTCACTGTACGAAGAGTTGTTTTTGGTTCGTCCCGATGAACGTGTTCGACAAGTTTCATTTTTGAACACCAACTACGAATTGGACCTGACGTCGGAAAGTTCCAAACGAGCCATCAGTTTGGCTCACGACGAGTTCGCCATTGAACTGCTCGCCCGATTCACCGTGGAAACAACCACGCCCAGCAGTCGACTTCGGCTTCCGTTTTCGCCTGAAACGATCGAAGAACTGGTGCTGATCCGTCCGGATGAGAGCACGCGGGTATTGACGACCACTACGGATGAACAGCCGGGCACACTGATCGTTGTGCCTTCGGGCAATCGGTTTGACTTGCAACTTCGCCTGCGTTGCAAAACGACACACAACGCGACGGGCACGCAAATCGCAATCGATCTTCCGCGAATTCCGCAAGCTCGTTTGGTCGTGCGTCGAGATTATCGCATCGACAACTTTCGATTGGTCACCGATGAAATTGCTTGGCCAGCGGTCGATCGTCCGGTTGGATTTGGGATCATTTCTTCCAACCAATTTTCCATCGGGCCGTGCAATCGGTTGCAGATTCACCTGCAAAGTAAAGCGACCGCAGACGCAATCGCGAGTGGATCTGCACCCAACCCAAACACAGGCAACCAAACGGGCGACACATCTGGCGCAGATCAACTCCCCGTCGCTTGGAATTCTGCGTCGCAATGGAACCGTCGCTACTGGCTGAACGCCACTGCGAAACAATGCTCCGTTGAATGTGAACTCGAACCGCTGCTACCGCCACCATCGGGCGGAGAAGTCATCCTTCGTTTCCACCGGGAAACCAGTTCACCACCGCGTTTGATTTCCCGAGACTGGAAATTGATCCAGCAAACACCGACCCAGTGGAAGCTCACTCGCGTCAGTTCGTCTGACGAACCCATTCGATTGGTTTGGGATCTCAGTGCCGATTGGTCAACACGAACAACTGAGGACGAGCCCACATCGCCCGTTTCCAATGCAGTCGAATCAACATCGTCTGATTCCTTGCCGCTCGCTTCTGAAAGGTTGCTGACCTGTCCCGGACTGTCTCTGCATGACCGTTGGGAAGAGCCCACATCAGACGACGAATCAGCCCTCGTCAACTCACGCACCGAGTTTTCGGAGACGTTGGTGGCGTGGACATTGTCGGGTGATTTGCAACCGCTCTGGCCAGCATCGCTTGGGACAGAACGCGTTCCAACCGAACAATTTTATTCGCAATGGTCAGGACCGATCAGCCGTCTCGACAGGGCCGCCAAAAGTTCCGGAACGACTCCGATCGTTCAAATTGGATTCTCCAATCAATCGACGCTGGTCTTCAGTTCGCGGCAAGAGATTCATTTGGATGCGACGCACCAAACGATTCGTCTCGACGCGACCTTTGAGCCAACTCCGGCCAACAACAATTCATCGACCACCGACCCGCCGTCAGGAAATCCTGATGCAAGCAGTGAAGCGACCGTGGCCGCGATGGACGAAAGCGTCGAACCTCACATCATCAAGGTTGTGCTTCCACCCCAAACCCAAATCTTCAATTGGCAAATCAAACAGCCTGGACTGCCCGACAGTTCACCCGATCTGCTCGACGGGAATGCGTCTGATTTGGACCCCACCGATGCGACCAGTGACGAAGCGGCGGATGCGGAAGCGACAACGAACCCTGCATCAAAACCGATAGGTGCCTCCGAAAACGAATCCGGAACTCGGTGGGAACTGGTGCGAAAGGACAATCGTGATTGTTTGCTGATTCGGCACGAAGGACGAGGCATGGAGTTGTCGATCGAAGCTCAGGTCTCATTAAAAAAGAACAATGACAATGCCCTGGCTTTGATCGAAGTCGAACCAGTCCACTCCGTCGACAAAGTTGAATCCATCAGCGAAGTGGTTGTCTCTCGTTCTGCCGACACCAACGTTCAGTGGAAGACGCCGCCAGAGATCGAAGGCGAAAAGTCCGGCGACGCGGGCCCGGCTTCGATGCTGGCTTCAGGAAAGATATTGATGGATCAATGGCTGGTCCGCGGATCAACCATCAAGGCATTGGGCGACGCTCGCTTCCGATCCAATCTGGTACGGCATCCATTTCAAACCGACGTTCGCGTTGCGTTGCGATGGGAGGAAGGCCGGTGGGTCGCCCAAACCGATCTGCAATTGAAATCGAAACAGCAACCTGATTTCTTGGATGTCGAAATGCCCACGCGTTGGTGTGACGCTTTGCAAATATCCCCACTCTGTGCCTCGACTCGACAACCGACGCTCACCCCGGCCCGGCAAGTCATTCGCATTCGTTTGGCGGACAAGGACATCCGATCCATTCGTCTTACAAGTCGCCTTGCGGCGGGTGACTTGGTGCGTGTGAGCGTTCCCGAAATTCGCGTGCTACAAACTCAACGTTCGCGGACCGATATCGTGGTCCCCAACCGATTGACCAACGCTCCGATTCGCTGGGAGACCAACGGTGTCGAACCCATGCCGCAACCAAGATGGAAATTGAGGCTGCCATCAACATCGGGCGATGAAACTTCGGAAGAGTCTTCGGACGACGACGCAACGGACGCGGAAGAATCCGCCTACTTCCGTGTCGCCAACGAGAACTGGTCGGTCGAATTGGAAAGAATGCGGAAGACCAACAACTTGGCCTCCGTCATGCACGCGGATCACCAACTGCTGAACGATCGCTATCTAGTCAGTCGCTTTGACATTGTCCCCGGGGATGCATCGCACTTGACACTTAATCTGCCTGAATCAGCCCGATTTGTCGCGGGCTGGACGAATGGATTGCCTGCAGACGTGAACCAGTTGGACAACAACCGGCTTCAGTTCTTGTTACCTTTGAGTCGCCTCAGCCAAGGAGTAGAAGTTTTATTGGAAATGGACTCACAAGTCTTGAGTTCCAAAACACCGACTTGGCACGAGATTCAAACGCCGATTCGATCCACGTTCATCCGCCTGCTGTCTCGGCGGAGTGATGGGACGGATTCACTTTCGTTGTCACACCAAAGCTCTGCCGCTCCCATGATGGCTTCCCAAAACTCGACTTCGAACCAAACCGTCACGGCCTGGAGTCCGTGGCGGTCAATCAAGCCAGACCAACGCTGGCAAATCCTCGCCACCAACACCGTCCGCTCGATCGCTGCCGCTTCGGACTCACTGGCCGACCGACGTGACGAAGAAGTCGCTTCGTGGATGAAGCTTTGGTTGCAGCGATACGCCTCAATCAGTCAAGCCGCCGGGATTCCATTTGATCCCGCGAATGCTTCGGCAGAAGACTCTATCTCGTTGGAACGCCTTTCCGCTGAGTTTTCCAGCAGGCCACCCGAAGCGGTGTTCTCATGGAATGAAATGGAGTCCTTCCTGGCCATGCAAATCCAGCGTTACTCGGCTGGCGAAACCGACAACTGGTGGCAAGTCAGTGACTCAAACAAACGTCCCGATGGCCAATGGTCCTTCGCCCTCACAAGCCAACAACCAGATCGCTGGATCATCGACAGTCAATATCAATCAACCCGGAACGAGCTTCCTCCACAATGGTCGGTCGCCTCCCGGTCTTCCATCGCGACACAATGGGCTCAACACGGAATGCGGTTCTTATTGCTGTTGACCAGTGCGTGCTTACAGATTGTCTTGCGTCTTCAACCGGGGCGCAATCGACATCAAACCGAAGAGGCCACCTGGGTGACCAACGTCCAAGACTTGATCGCCAACCCTGCCACTTGGATCTTTGTGTTGGGTTGCATCGCATTGGTCTTGGCACCGATGCCTCTCGCACTAGCGTTGATGGTGACCGCGGTGATGCTCAGCGGATTCGAAGCCTTTTGGAAACCGCTTCGAAAACGTTTGCGAATGTGGGCGTCCGCCCTGCTTCTGCTGGTCATTTGGATTGGCCCAACAGAGCAAGCGATCGCACAACCCGCTCCTCAAACGATCGATTCTCCTAGTCCCGCCGAGATCGCTGACACGATGCGGATGCGCGACGGGTGGAGCCTGCAGTTGGTCGCCTCGGAACCAATGGTCGTCGATCCCGTCTCAGCTGCCTTTGACCCCCAAGGACGATTGTGGGTGGTGGAGATGCCCGACTACCCGCAGCCGGCCGATGACTCGAAACCGATCCAGGGACGCATCCGCATTCTTCGTGATATCGACGGCGACGGCACGATGGATCAAGCCACCACTTTCGCCGACGGACTGAATTTCGCGACTGGAGTGTTGCCATGGCCATCGAAGGTCGCGAGCAAGAATGAATCGCAGATGGACGGTGCGATCGTAACCTTGGCCAGCGAAATCGCTTGGCTTCGCGACACTGACGGCGATGGAATCGCTGACGATCATCAAACGTGGTTTCGCGGCTTCACAACCGGCAACGAACAACTCAGAGCCAACCATCCGATCCTCGGACCGGACGGATTGGTTTACGTTGCGAATGGATTGCGTGGCGGAAAGATCGAGGCTGTTGCCTCACGATTTGATCCAGCCGCCAAACCTTTGACGCTTTCGAAAAACGACTTCTGCTTTGATCCGCATGGCGGCTACTGGGGTCCGGTTTCTGGCAACAGCCAACACGGTTTGACGATCGACGATTTTGGTCGTCGAATCGGATGCAGCAATCGCAATCCGGCGATCCAGGCGGTACTGAGTGCCAACACAATTCAAAGAGATCGCGAGCTGGCACCGACGGATGCTTTGTTGGACATCGCCGTCGCCGGTGAACATTCAGAAGTTCATCCGATCAGTGATGCTTGGACAACCAGCCACCTGCACGCGGGACAATTCAGTGCGGCCTGCGGTGTCTTGGCAGTCGATGACGAGTGGTTGTTCGTTTGCGAACCGACCGGTTCATTGGTCCAGCGTCAACGAATGCGACTGGACGGCGAGAACTGGCATGCGACGCGAGAAGAGAACGACGCCGAATGGCTCGCCAATGAGCACACCTGGTTCCGCCCAGTGGATTTGGTTGCCGATCAAAATGGATCGGTGCTGGTCATCGACATGGCTCGCGCGGTCATCGAGCATCCCGATTGGGCCCCCGAGGAACTGAAGAACCGACCGGACACATGGCACGGAAACGACCTTGGACGCATCTGGCGACTGGTTCCTCCTCAAGCCGAACCCGGCTTTAACGCCATCCAAAGCAATGAAGAAGCGATCGAAGCATTTCGTTCCGATGACGCCGTCCGACGATCATTGGCGACTCTCCACCTGACGCAGCAGTTAACAAATCCGACCGCTAAATCGCTCGTTCTTGAAAGCCTTTCCGAACTGTTGTTTTCGGGTGATACAAAGCCAGCGACTAAGGCCCGAGCTGCATCCTTGTTGGCTCAGCAGAACAGCCTGAATTCTGACCAGCTATCGAAGCTTCAATCGGAATCAGAACCTCGCCTTCGCGCCCTCGCCGCCCAACACACGACGACCTGGAACACCAACAACTTTCGCGAATTCGCAAGTGACGAGAGTGCATTGGTTCGCCGAGTCGCACTGGAAAGCTTTCTCGCCTCCGATAAATGTGCACGAATCGCGAAACTTCCGCAGTCTGATGAGTTCCTCTCCGTTGTTGATACGCTGCACAACGTTGCGGTGGAACAAGCGGACTCATCATTGATTGCGAAACTCCTGGCTTCGGTTCCCCAACCGATGCTTCAACTTCTCATTCGCCGTTCGATTGAGAACGAAAGTCAGCAACTCTCTGCACACTATCGGTCCAATCGCTTGCAATGGATGGAACGTTCCGCCGCGTCAGATCCCGAGACAACGCTTGATCTGATTTCAAACGTTCAAGACAACAATGACGCATTGCAATTTGTTGCAAGCTGGATCAATGGAACGCGTTCGACATCGACTGTGAAGAAAGCGACGAACGGTCCGAAACAGAATTTCTTCGCTCGCGTTGCTGATGTCGCGAAAACGACGCTGGCGGATTTGGACCAGCAACTTGTCCAACGCGAAAATGCGGTGAACGTTTTGCTGCAACTCGCTCCCAGCTCGACCGAATTGCGAGATCAGTTGACCGAGTCCACGGACGCAAACTTGCGGTCACGAATTCTCGAAGGATTGCTCAGAAGCGACCCTGAGTGGACGCGATCCATCTTGGTCTCACATCCGGACCCGTGGCGTCCCGAAGAACGCAGCGTCGTTTGCCGACACGCTCGTTCTGATCCCGGCATGGCAAAGTGGTTGCTCGCGGCGGTCCAGAACGGAAACTTGCCGCGGTCATTTGTGGACGCGACCACGGCCAACGCTTTGCGAGCACATCGCGATCAAACCATTCGCGAACTTGCCAATCAAACCTTTGCTCCACCGGAAGATCGCGCCGAGGTTTTGCAAAACTATGCGGTCGTCGCGGATCGATTCTCGACGGCCGATGTCGCAAAAGGGCGACAGTTGTTCGTACAACACTGCTCCAATTGCCACCGCATGGAAGACGTTGGACACATGGTCGGACCTGACATCAGCGACAGCCGCACGAAGACTGCGGAAGCCTTGTTGGTCGCGATTTTGAATCCCGATGCCGCCATTGACGCGTCGTTCACGCGTTATCAAATTTTGACCGTCGACGGCGAAGTCGTGTCGGGGCTGTTGCACAACGAGAACTCTGAAACGGTAACACTGCTGGAAGCGGGCAATCAGCAACGCCGCGTGGCTCGCGACGACATCGAAACCTTCCGAGCCGTGGACACATCCTTGATGCCAAGTGGAATGGAGCAAACACTGTCGGTAGATCAAATGTCAGATTTGATTGCCTACCTGAAACGCTGGCGGTACACCGCTGAAGGTTTGTGATGCCATCACGTTCCAACTCCATTGCCGAAACGAATTTGCCTGCAACCAAACGCCGTATCTACCTGGACCACGCTGCGACATCCTGGCCTAAAGCGGACGGCGTGACCGATGCGATGGTTGAGTTCCTTTCGAGCGTTGGCGCATCGGCCTCTCGTGGCAACTACGCTTCTGCGATGAAGGCGAGCGAACTCGTTCGCTCGTTGCGTTACAAGCTGGCCCGATTCATCCATGCCGAATCAGAGTCGTGCATCAGCTTTCATGGCGGCTGCACTCACGCATTGAACTGTGTCATTCATGGATTGGTCGGATCATCAAAATCCATCGGCGACGGTTCGCATCTTTTGCTCTCCGCGGTTGAACACAACGCAGTCATCCGTCCACTTTTGGTGGCGGCGAAGTCCTGCAACGCGACCGTCGAAGAGGTTCCCGCAGACCGCAACGGTTTGCTTGATGCTGATGAAGTGATCTCACGCATCAACGATGAGACTCGATTGGTGGCACTGTCTCACGTGTCCAACGTGACCGGTGCGGTGCAGCCGATCGCGGAGATCGGAGCGGCCATCGCGGAAGCCAACCGATCTCGGTCGGAATCTGAGAGAATCCTCTTTCTTTGCGACGCGGCACAATCGCTTGGCTACTTGTCAATCAACGTCGCATCACTCGGCGTGCACGCGTTGGCAGCACCCGCTCACAAAGGTTGTGGTGGGCCGCCGGGGATTGGAATGTTGTACCTATCGCCGAAGTGGCACTCCGCGATTCAACCTTGGATGCAAGGTGGCACCGGACACGATGGTCGCTCTGACACGATGCCCGAATCGATGCCTGCGAAACTCGAACCGGGCACCATGAATCTGCCCGCCATCGCGGGATGGTTGGCCGCGATGGAATCCATGGCGACGCCGAATGAACTTGATGACTCGTCCCAAAAGTTAGCCGCCCTGTCACGGCAACTCCACGTTGGCTTGAACGCCATCGATGGAATCAAAGTTTTCGGTCAACCGGGGCCACTTCCGATTGCCAGTCTCGACTTTGGACCAGATCTTCCGCCCGACGATGCGGCCGCGATTCTGGATTCGGAGTTTGGGATCGAGGTCCGATCGGGGCACCACTGTGCCGCTCGGCTTCACTGTCATCTTGGAACCGAAACCGCCGGAACACTTCGCATCAGCGGGGGCCACGGCACGACCTCCGATGAAATCGATGCGATGGTGGCCGCGGTCGCGGAAATTGCCGCTCAAATCACATCCTTGGTGTGATCCCGCCACGGATTTCATCGTCTGGGTTTGATCTCAGCCACGAATGAGACGTTTTTCGTGGTGGGTGATCCAAACCGTAGGCATGGAAACAATGGGGTGGATCGGTTTCAATAATGGTGTGTCGTCACACGACGCATTGCCGATCCTCTTTGATTGAAATCCCCATGGTCGATTTGCCAACCACCACGCCTCCCGCACAACCCACGACCGGAAACGACGAAGTCGATGCGCTGCATCCTTTGAAACCGTACCGATCGCTGGAAAACGAGGTTCTTCAGCAACGAATTGAAGCGGTGCGACAGGAACTCGGGGACGAATTGCTGATTTTGGGGCACCACTATCAGCAAGACGAAGTGATCGAGCACACCGACTTGCGCGGTGACAGCTACCAGTTGTCCGAGATGGCCGCCAAGAGCCAAGCGTGTCGCACCATCGTTTTCTGCGGCGTTCACTTCATGGCAGAAACGGCCGACATTTTGGCCAATCGACCGGATCGAATCGAGGCTCGTGATGGCCGGCGAGTCGATGTGTTGCTACCGGACATGGCCGCGGGTTGTTCGATGGCGGACATGGCCGCGATCGCTCAGGTCGAAGCGGCCTGGGCCGACATGTCTGAGGTCATCGATACCGAACAAGTCATCCCGGTCACGTACATCAACAGTGCCGCAAGCCTGAAAGCTTTCTGCGGCCGCAACGGTGGAATTGTCTGCACCAGCAGCAACGCGAGAGCGGTCTTGGAATGGGCGTTCGAACGCGGCCAACGTGTGTTCTTTTTCCCCGACCAACACCTTGGTCGAAACACCGCGTTGACGATGGATATCACCGAAGAACAAATGCCGGTGTGGGATCCCTACGCGTTAGAAATGGGTGGCAACACGGACGAACAAATCAAATCGAGCCGCGTGATCCTTTGGAAAGGTCACTGCAGCGTGCACCAAATGTTCCGTGCCGAACATGTCGATCGTTTCCGAAAGGAGCATCCCGGTATCAAGATTTTGGTTCACCCCGAATGCCCGAGAGAAGTCAACGACATCGCGGACGTCAGCGGCAGTACCGGAAAGATCATTCAGACGGTCAAGAATTCCCCCGTGGGCACGAAGTGGGCGATCGGCACCGAACTGCACTTGGTCAATCGATTGAAAGACGAACATCCTGAGCAAGAGATTCACTTTCTCAGCCCGGTCGTTTGCATGTGCGCAACGATGTACCGGATCGATCTGACCCACCTTTGTTGGACACTCGAAAACTTGCGAGACGGCCGCTTGGTCAACCAAATTCGCGTGGACGAAGAGACCACCAAGTGGAGTTTGATCGCGTTGGAACGCATGTTGGCGGTGAAATGACGCCCACCAAACCCTACGAGACCACCTCACCATCCGAACCAATCACGACACCGACTGAAACGAAATCTTCGGCGGGTCGAACCGGAATGATCATTGCGGGATTGGCGGGGGCCTCGGCCGTTGGTATCGGGGCCTTTGGTGCTCATGGTTTGCCCAATTTTCTCGAGCAATCCGGTTTGGATCCCGAAACGATCGCTCGTCGCGTGGATCAATTCGAAACCGGAGCCCGGTACCACTTGGCTCACGCGATTGTTTTGCTGGCCTTGGCGGTCGCTCCCATGCGGTGGTCCGGGTGGCTGCGAACCATTCGAGCGTTGATGGTGGCTGGATTGGTTTTCTTTTCCGGCAGTCTCTACGTGCTGGTTTTGACTAATACACCGGTGATGGGTGCGATCACCCCAATCGGTGGCGTCTGCTGGATTGTGGGTTGGCTGATGTTTGTCGGCTGCCGTGACTCGTCGACAAGTCGATGATGCTTTAAACTCCCGGCCATGGACGCATCGCCCTCACCCGATCAATTGTCATTCCCGGCCGCCTGGCGGCATCCTCATCTGTTGGATTTGGAGCGGCTCTCAGCCGCTGAAATTCTCGCGGTGTTACGCACGGCGGACCAACTGAAGACGATGACCGAAGGTTGCCGTCGCAAAGTCCCGCTGTTGACGGGGAAAACGTGTGCCAACCTGTTCTTCGAGAACAGCACACGAACCAGAAACAGTTTCTCGTTGGCCGCCAAACGGCTCGGCGCCGACACGGTGGAATTCAGCAGCAGCGGCAGTAGCGTTGCTAAAGGCGAAACCTTCGTCGACACGGCGAAGACCATCGAAGCGATGGGCGTCGACTGGGTCGTCACTCGGCACTCCACTCCGGGCACGCCTCACTTGCTGGCCCGCGAACTGGATTGCTGTGTGCTCAACGCCGGCGACGGTCCCCACGAGCATCCCACGCAGGGTTTGCTCGACATGCTGACGATCCTTCAACACCGGATTGGCTCGGACTGGAAAAACGATGCCGCCGATCCCGAGAAAGTATTCGCGGGAATGACGGTGGCTTTGGTTGGCGACATCGCCCACAGTCGCACCGCCCGCAGCAATCTGTGGGGGCTTCGCAAGCTCGGTGCCCACGTCATCATCTGCGGTCCACCAACGCTGGTGAGTCATCGCTGGGAAGAGCTCGGTTTCGAAGTCGCTCACCGTCTCGATGAGATCGTTCATCGTTGCGATGTGTTGAACCTGCTTCGCATTCAATTCGAACGGCAAAAGGCGAGACCATTCCCAAGCGTTTACGAATATGCGGCGTTGTACGCCATGAACGGTGAGCGGCTGCGGCATGCCAAAGATGACATCTTGATCATGGCCCCCGGGCCAATCAATCGCGGCGTTGAGATCACCCCCGAAGTCGCCGACGGGCCGCATTCGGTCATCCTCGAACAAGTGACCAACGGGATCGCAGTCCGCATGGCATCGCTGTGGTTGTTGGCCAACGCGAAAGAAAACGCAGACGCATCCGCGGAGAACCTCTCATGAATGATTCCACTTGGGTTCTCGACGGCGGACGATTGATCGACCCCGCCAACGGTATCGACCGAATCGCACGTTTGGTTCTGCACGAGGGCAAAGTTCATTCGATCGACACGCCCGACGGTGACTTGCCTCCGGACGCTGGTCGGCTGGATGTCAGCGGAAAAATTGTTGCTCCTGGCTTGGTCGATTTGGCAACGGAACTGCGCGAACCGGGTAGTGAAGAAGACGAAACCATTCAAACAGGCAGCAATGCCGCGTTGGCAGGTGGCTACACGACCGTGCTGTGCTGCAGCAGCACAAAACCGTTGATGGATTCCGCCGCGTCGGTGCAATTGGTTCGTCAAATTGCTCAACGTGTTGATGGAGTCCGTGTGTTGCCGATCGCTTGCTTAAGCAAAGGTCGACAAGCCGAGCAAATGGCCGAGCTCGGGATCTTGGCCGCCGCCGGTGCGGCTGGTTTCAGCGACACGCCGCGACCGATGCCCAACGATGCATTGCTCAAGCGAGCGCTCGACTACTGCCGCATGTTCGACTTGCCAATCTTTGATCGTCCGGAAGTTCCCGAACTTGCTGACGGTGGCGTCATGCATGATGGTCAAATCGGCTTGATCCTCGGACTCAAAGGGCTGCCCACCGAGGCGGAGGATTTGGCCGTCGCACGAGACGTCCGGCTAGCCGAGGCCACCAAGGGTCGATTGCACGTGGGTCCGGTCAGCACCATGGGTTCGATCGACATGATCGGCCGCGTGAAATCTCGAGGCATCCGAATCTCCGCGTCGGTCTGCCCGCACAACTTGTTTGGAAGTGACGAATTGCTGCGGTCCTACGATTCGCGATACAAGGTTCACCCGCCGATGCGAAGCCCATCGCACGTGGAGGCACTTCGCAATGCGGTTGCCGAAGGCGTGATCGATGCGATCGAATCCGGGCACATGCCTCGGGCTCAGGAGAAAAAAGCAAACGACCTGGACCTGGCTCCGTTTGGTGCCTCCGCGTTGGAAACCACGCTCGCGGCCATCGCAACGGACTTGGTCGAAACCAAGATTCTGAATTGGTCACGCGCAATCGAGTGCCTCTCAACCGCGCCGGCCAGAATCGCTGGTGTGGAAGGCGGAACTTTGTCGGTCGGTGCCAATGCCGACGTGACCGTCATCGATCCGTCAAATGCTTGGTCGGTCGAGGCCAAAGAGTTCCGTTCGCGATGCCATTCCAGTCCCATGACCGGACGCACGCTCTCGGCACGCGTCACCCACACGCTGGTCGGCGGACGCTTGAAATTCGAACTTCATCCGACCGCTGCTGACGCCGCTTCGTAATGTCGCGAACCGGTGGAAAACGACCGTTCGAGTTCCCAAAATCATCTCGCGTTGTTCGTAGTGGCGAATTCACCAAAGCACTTCGACGTGGTGGTGTCGCCGCGAACGATTGCTTGGTCGTTTTCGCGTTGCCTCACGACGATCCGTCTGCAGATGCTCCAACGCCTTCAGATGAATCCAAAACGCCCAAATGCCGACTGGGCGTAACGATCCCCAAGAAGACCGGCAACGCGGTTATTCGGAACCGATGGAAGCGTCTGATTCGGGAAGCGTTCCGACTGCATCAATCGGAATTGCCAAGCGGATTTGACTATGTGGTCCGCCCCAAGAAGGACGTCACTGCCGACTGGAAAATGATTGAACGAGGATTCGTCAAACTGGTCGGCCGAGCCGTGCGCCGCATTGAATCCTCCGGTGATCGATCAAGCCGCGGACGCTGAAGACTGCATCCGAAGAGTGAAGCGATCCGCGGCGACGACAACCGCAGCGGCGATGATCGCGAGCACCACGAGCATCAACACGCTGCCGTCATATTCGATTGGCGAAACCCATTCGAATTCTTGGTACTTCAATTCCAAATCGGCGGTCTCTGCAGTCACACGTTGAAGCGGCCAAAGTCGGCCGACTGAACCAATCATCAAACCGATCAATGCGGCCATCGTCGCGTCTCGAAAATGCTTCAGCAGGTAATTCAGCAATCGACTGAACGCCAGCAAACCGAACAGACAGCCCGCGGCAAACACGGCCAGCCGTCCCAGGATGTCCAAATCGATCTGGCCTTTGACCACACCCTTGATCATGCCGATTACAGGCTCGTAGACACCCAGCAACAGCAGAATGAATGCACCGCTGATCCCGGGCAGAATCATCGCGCAAATCGCGATCGATGCGCTGAAAAACAAAAAGACATGATTGGCATCGCCGGTTGTTGCCGGGATCTGTGAAATGCCGAGAGCCACCAACACACCCACACCCAAAAGGATCCATCGCGGAATGGTCCACTGAGTCACGTTGCGTCGAACAACCCAAACACTTGCGAGCACGAGCCCAAAGAACACCGCCATCGTTTCGTTGACTCGGTGCTGCAGTAGCCAGTGCATCAGTCCGGCGAGAGAACCGATCCCGACGACGATCCCAATTCCCAGAGCGATCAGGAACCGCAGGTCCAATCTGCGGATCAGGTCTGCCCATTTGCCCGATCGAAGCATGCCAAGAGATTCGGTATCCACATGACTGATGGCGGCAATCAAGCGGTCGTAGTGACCGAGAATCAACGCGACCGTTCCACCACTGACTCCAGGGACGGTGTCTGCCGCCCCCATGCAAAATCCACGAAAGACATTTAGCATCATCATTCCGATGCTGTCGGGACGTGATGAGTCATGAGAAAGCCGTGACTCGTGGCCGTCAGAATCGATACCTTCGGAAGAAGTGTCGGAGCCGGTGGATGCGTTCACGAGAGTCATTCAGGCGGAGGAAACGGATTGGATTTGCGACGACGAATGCCGAATCTTGTCGCGACAAAGTAACCTAGGACATCATCTGTCCAGACGCACACCCCACACACTTTAGTCGAGACCTCAAATCGTGCAGGAACTCATTCGCGTCGTCATTTTGGCAATCGTGCAAGGGATCGCTGAGTTCCTTCCCATCAGCTCGTCGGGCCATTTGGTGATCCTCGGATCGATGCTGGGCGAACTTGGCGAATCAGTCACGCTGGAAATCATCCTTCATGCCGGAACCCTGGGCTCGATCCTTGTTGTCTTTTGGCAGCGGATTTGGGCGTTGTTGTTGAAGGACCGTCGCGTCATCGGGTTGTTGGTGATTGGAACGCTTCCCGCGGTCGTGATTGGACTGACGATCAAAACCCAGTTTCCAGAAATTTTGCGCAGTCCGCTTCTCGCCGGAGCGATGCTGATTGTGACCGGTGCGATGCTAATCGTCCTCGGGCGACTCACCCCCAAATCGGGAACCTACGATCGCCTGGGCTTCGGCGCTGCGTTCCTCGTCGGCTGTTTCCAAGCATTCGCCATCTTGCCGGGAATCAGCCGCAGCGGGTCGACGATCCTGGGTGGCCGACTGATAGGACTGGATCGTGACGAGTCAGTCACCTTCTCGTTTTTGCTCGCAATTCCCGCGATTCTGGGGGCGACCGTGTTGGCAATCAAAGACCTGCTTGAGGATGGTCCTTCGGGCGAAACTTCCATCGAAGTCCTGTTGATCGGAGCCGCGGTTGCCTTCGTCGTCGGAATCGCCGCATTGAAGTGGCTGATACGATGGAGCCGCGAAGATCGCCTTCATTGGTTCGCGTACTGGTGCATCCCCGCCGGGCTGCTGGTGGTCATCCTCAACCTCCGATAGTTGCAAAGTGCGCCCCGGGGGGCAAAGACTTAGCGAGCACGAGGATAAAAAAAGCTATCAAACAACAACATTGCCAGTTCAGTTTTGGCTATGTTTCTTCACGTCGCTCTGATGACGCGTCGCATTCGTTGCCTTCCTTCACCACCTGCAGCTTTCGGATTGAAACGCTGAGAACCGCCCAACTGGGTGGCTACGCCAAAATTCTAACCCGAATCATTTGCGTACTCGCGCAATTTGTTACAGAGTTAGAGTGTCGTAGTCGATGTGAAAATCAGCGAGAAATCCAACGTCATCAAAGTGATTCACATGCTAGGCTTGACTCATAGTGATCGGATCACTTCCTTGCCCCCTCCGCCCACCTCACTTCCCTCCACGAAACCAATGGCCAAAGCTCAACTGACCGAGAGACAAAGAGAAGTCTATGAGCTTGTCCGGTCTTTGATTCGAGAACGCGGCTACGGACCGACGGTTCGTGAGATTGGCGAGCACTTCGGCATACGTAGTCCAAATGGTGTCATGTGCCATCTACGGGCTCTGGAACGCAAAGGACTGATCACTCGGAAAGCCAACAAGTCACGTGCGATTGAGTTGACGGGCGAGGATGCTCGCTCACCCACAGGATTGCCTTTGGCGGGAATCGTTCGCAGCCAGCCCACAGACATTGACGTGAACGCGACGGACGTGGTTGATTTAGGCAAGATTCTTGCCGATGGTGACCGGTTCGTCGTTCAATTATCGGGCGATTCACTGGCTAGCCGCGGAATCCACGATGGCGACTACATCGTCATCAACAAACAGGACAACGTCCAAGCTGGACAACTCGCTGCGATTGAAACCTCACCAGGCAACATCTCTTTGAGATACTGGTACCCAACCAATGGCCACGTTGAACTGCGAAACGGTGACCGCAATTCGCCACCCGTCACGGTCCTGAATCCCAAAGTGGTCGGCGTCGCGGTCGCTACCGTTCGCACCGCACTCTAGACCGCGGCTCGAACGAGATTCAATCAAGTCGTCGCATCACCGGCGCGGCCAAACCCTGGCCAACAAAGAACGACGATCCACCGCAAGAATCAGTCGTTCAATTTGGTTGTCACGCTGCGATCATTCGGCTGGCATATCCCAACGATCTGATCGGTTTGTACGGGCCCCCATGTTCGGCTGTCCACTGACACCGGAACGTTGTCGCCTGCCGCGAACCACTCATCGGCCTGCAATTCCCAACATGATTGAGCAGGTGCAAGCCAAGCAATCGAACGCCAAAGCTGTAGGCGTTGTGCGTTCATCACTGCTCGTGGGTTCAGTCCAATCGCGATGGGTGATGTCGGCGACAAAGCTGGCATTGCTTCGGTCGCCACATCAGTCTCCGTGATGGTCTCGCCTTCACGAAAATCCTGCGGGGTGAACTCGATGGTGACACCACCTTCATCGGATTGGTCAGGAACCGAACTGGAAACAACCCGGATTCCGGATTCCGTCCAAACCATCGCATGAACAAGTTTGTCCGCTTGCGCGACTTCTGCGTCTATGCCGGGTCGAGGTTGAATGACGAAGGTGAGACCGATCTCATCGACCGGATTCAGCCTCCGATTCAGCCCTAGGTTGGCGGGGCAATCATCCAGCACTCGGCTAACAACGTTGCCTCGATAGACGTTGCGATGTTCATAGACGAGCCAAGCGATTCCGCGGTCGGGGTCAGCGTTGCCATTCGCGCCGGACCAAATTCCGCGCTGATTCCGCCACCAAGTGCCAATGGGACTGCTCCATCGGCTCGCGATCTTTCCCAACCGGTTGTCATCCAGATCGATTGGCACGTGAGGCGAATCTGAAATCGCGATTGCATCTCCATCGACGAACATCCGCCCATCGCTATCGGCGGTAACGATTTGTCCGGGACCGGCAAGAAGCCTTTTGATATGCACGCTGCCTTCACGCTTCACCACAACCAGCGGCTTCTCACCTTTGTCCAACCGAGATTGGATCTGGCGAGCCGGCGTTGCCACAACGGTGACAACGTCCGGATTGATTCGCGTGAGCGAGCTGGCGGATTCTAGATCCACCAACGTTCCGCAATGCCAGCATCTTGGTGCGGAACGAGTGGGCATTCCCGAAGTCGCCATTCGTGACTGGATCGACCGCCAATGTTCGGCATCCACCCGAATGCGAACCTCACACGCGGTGCATGAAAACTGAACCGAGGGGCCCCACAGGGTCGGCGCCATCGACGGGCCGGCCACCTGATACGAGGCGTATGTTTCACGCCGGGTTTCACACCCTGCGACGCTCATCGCCAAACATCCTGCCCCCGTCAGCCACCGACGGCGAGAAATTCGCGAAGCGATGACAGCCGGATCATTGGGCTGAAATGAAATGGACATGAAAACCGAGCACCGGAAAAGATTGACCTTGCGATGAACGTCTCCCGAAAGCTAACAGCAAACGGGAACGCACGGACGCGTCCAAAAATGAACGTCATCGGGAACCTATCATGTCACATCATTTCATCGGCCAGGACAACGATCCACCTTTAGCCATTTTGGTGGAAACGCTCGCATCGCCCATGTTGATCGCTCATCCGGCACCCGTTTGCCTGGAAGTGGACATGGACGACGCACTTCGACTGCCCGTCGACCAAGCGTCATTCTGCCAACTGTTGGAAAGCCTGATCCGCCAGGCCCTGATCGAAATGCCCGAAGGCGGCGAGCTGACGATTACCGGATGCCAAACCAACACCGGCATCGAAATCGAAATCGCCGACACCGGTGCTGAGGTGGAGCAACGAGCTTGCAAGCTGCCCATGATCGCCGCCGCCCTGTCGGCTGAATTGAACTGGCAGGACTGCCCCCAAGGCGGCAGCGCCGTGACCGTCAAATTCCCACATTACCAAGCCGCTAAACGCCGGGCCGCTTGAAAATGTTCAATCCAGTCGCTTCGACAACCATCGGTGCACTCGAACAGACGTTGGCGTTCACAGAACGACGCCACGAGCTGTTGGCTGGCAACATTGCCAACCTGAGCACACCCGATTACCGAAGTCGCGATCTGGACCAAGGACAATTTCAAACCGCGTTGGCAGAGTCGATTCGCGACCGAGGAAAGGGACCATCACCTTCACCCGAGATCGCTCAACCTGATTTGAGCCAAGGCCACATTCCTTCGTGGGTTCACAATCCATTTGGCACCGCCATCCGAGGCGGCACGGTCGGGATGCCCAATCCGTCCAGCGACCAAATGAGCCCCGAACAATTGTCGGCTCTCACCCCATCGCGAACCGCCGAATCGATCACGCGTGACGATCAGTTCAGTGGACCGCGAGCCGCAATGGAACAAGTCGTCTTCCACGACAACAGCGACGTTTCGCTGGAACAACAAGTCACCGAAATTGCCAAGAACCAACACCTGCACGACCTCGCCGTGACAACGCTCCGCAGCCAATTTGAACTGTTGCGTGCCGCGATCACCGAGCGTGCCTGATACGCCTTCCGCTTTCGATTCGTCTTCCTCTTTGCTTGGAGATCGCCATGATCAGTGCACTCGATATCAGCACCTCCGCTTTGGTCGCTCAACGCACGCGACTCAACGCAATCTCAGGCAACATCGCAAACATTTCCTCGCTCGTCGACGAGAACGGAAATCCAAGTCCCTACCAAGCACGACAAGTCGTCTTTCAAACCGACGAAACCGCCAGCCCCGGTGAAGCCGCTGGCGTGAAAGTTTCGGAAGTCATGCTAGACGAATCCGAGCCGCTTTATCGCTATCAACCCGATCACCCGTTGGCCATCAACGAAGGCAAGTGGGAAGGCTATGTCGCTTACCCCAACATCGACCTGACAACCCAAATGGTCGACGCCTTGGAAAGCACGCGTGCCTACGAAGCCAACGTCGGTGTGATTGAGATCAGCAAAGGAATGAGTCGACAACGACTCGCCATCTTGGCCTGATTGCTTCTGCTTAAGACGAATCGCTCGCGAAACGTTTGCCCGTCCTCTCTGCATCGCCTCCCAACTCCATGCGTCCCGTTGCCTCCTTCCGTCCGCCGCCAACGTTCAGTGCGTTGCAGGGCGGTGCGTCGTCACAGGCGACCAAGACGGCGGGTGTTGATCAACGAGGAACGAACCAAGCGTTCTCGCTACTCGACCCAAAATCAACAGAGTCCACTTCGACCGATTCTTCATTCGGTGAGATGGGCAATCTGTTGATGAACCAGGTCAAGGGCGTCAACTCAATGCAAAACCAAGCCGACTCCATGGTTCACTCCATGTTGACCGGTGGCGATGTCAACGAAGCCGAAGTCCTCACCTCGGTCCAAAAAGCCGACTTGGCATTCCGGATGCTGATGCAAATTCGCAACAAGCTGATGGACGCCTACAGAGAAATCCAACAAGTTCAGATCTAGCTAAACTTCTATGCTTCAAACCGCTCTCGATCAATTTCGAAGCATCTATTCCACGATGCCCGTTCCTTCGCGAATCATCGCGGGGTTGTTGCTGACTGCCATCATCGTGGCAATGGGTTTCTTGGTGCGTGGCAACTCGACGCCATCAACGGAGTACTTGCTGGGCGGTCGCAGCTTTAGCGAACGAGACCTGGATGCGGCCGAGGTCGCTTTTGGAAACGCGGACCTTCGCGGATGGACTCGAGAAGGTCGCCGCATCAAAATTCCGATCGAATCACGTAGCGATTTTTTGAAGGCCTTGGAAAGCTCTGCCTCACTGCCTCTTTCTTTGCGCACCAGCGTCCAAGCGGCAATCGAAAAGTCCAGTCCGTTTGAATCCAACGAACAACGCATGGCTCGGGAGCGAAATGCCAAACTGCTTGACATCGCTCGCAGCATCATGATGTTCGACGAGGTGCGTACCGCGAGAGTGGAATACGACCAAGGCGAACGCATGGGCCTCTCGCGCACCCGCCCGCAATCGGCCAGTGTCACCGTCGAACCCGAAGGCATCGCTCCTCTATCACGCGATCGCATCTTTCAGATCAAAGACCTCGTTCGAGCAGCCTTTGCGGGCATGTCGACAGATGACGTCGTCGTGACCGACACCAATGGCTCTTCTGCGTTCGGCTTAGCAGAGGATGACGATCCTCTGTCTCGAAAGCGTCGCGAAGAAGAAGAGCGGTTCGAGATGAAGATCCGCAATCACTTGATGGGTTACGGAAAGATTCACGTGGCGACCCACGTCGAAATCGATCCGACGATGAGTACCGAAAAAGCGAGTTTGAGCTACGCCGACCAACCAACCACGCTGAACGAAACATCTCGCAAACGGGAGACCGAATCGTCACGCCCAACCCCCGGCGGAGTCCCCGGCGCCCAAACAAATGCAATCAGTAGCAACCGTCCGGTCAAACTGGATGCGTCTGCTCAAACATCCAAGACCAAAGAAGACGAACGGACCAGCAATCGAGTCGCCGGTCAGGAATACTCCACGACTCGCATGGCTGGACTGCCGGTCAAACGAGTGAAGGTCTCGATCGGACTGCCACGAAGCTATTACAAAAAGGTCTGGACAAAACAGCAGCTTGAAACGAATCCCGATCAAACCGTGGATGACATCAAGCAGATGGAGACAGCAGATCTCGTCACGCTCAAAGAACAAACCGAAACTGAAATCCAACAAGCCGTCACCGCTCTTCTACCCGATGTGGCCGCTGGCGAAGATCGATTCCCATTGGTTCAAGTCTGGGACTACATCGATTTGCCCGAACCCGAAATGGATTCACCCGCTACCGCCGCCATTGCTCTGTCCTGGTTGTCGGACTCGTGGCAGACCTTGGCGATGCTCGGCTTGGCCGCCGCTGCACTCTTGATCGCTCGAAGCAGTGTCAAATCTTTGAGCGGCAACGCCGACCCAACCGACTTCAAAGAAGGGTTCGGATTGGAACTTCCCTCACCGCCGATCGCGGTGGAAGAGCAAACCGAGAAAGTCGAGGCGATGGAGATCACCGGTGGTTCACTGCAGGATGAACTGGTTGCCTTGGTCGAAGACAACCCAGAAGTCGCCGCCAACGTGATTCGCAGTTGGGTCGGCGAAGCTGCCTAGTGGTTCGTCACAGCTAAGAGTTCGGGTTGATCGTAGTGGACGAGGCCACGAGTCCTTGGATTTGACGCCAGTTCAGGACTCGTGGCCTCGTCCACCAGCCTAAAAACAAGTCGTGGCAGACCGCTAGACTTTGTTTGAATTCAGAGTCAAATCAATGTCCGCACGAGTCACAGCCTGATTGGCATCCGCCTGACGCTGGCGGAGCGGTCCCGCAGTTGCCCGACTGGCAGCCACCTGTTTGACATCCCAAACAATCGCAAGTTCCCAATACGTGTGGGCTCTTGTTGCGGCAACGGTTGCGAGTTTCTTCTGCATACCCAGCCCAAATCCCTGCGTAGGAAGGTCGGCTGCGGAAGTATTCCAGCATCGAGCTTGGTGGTGGCAACGCTGGTGCGCGGTGAGGACGGCACTCGCTAAGCCCAAGATTGCAATCAGCTTGGCAACCTTCGACGATCTCGCCACAGGTGTTACAACCCTTCGATCCGAAACCCTTGAGCTTGCCTTTCAAGCCGCTTGTCTTGCAAGCTTGGCAGGATGGATCGACCAACTCGCCACATGTGTTGCAGCCGCTACCGAGTCGCTTGGCCCATTTGAACTTTGGACCGCATGATTTGCAGCCTGGGCTCTGACAAGGCCCAGCCGAATCGCAACCACCGCAATCGATCGTTCCCGGCGTCACCACATAAGGATTCACTGTCGCAACGGGCTGATGAGGAAACGCGGTCGCCGGTGCGGGCACGTGTTGGACCTGAGCAGGTTGCTCCGACGCATGATTGAGCACCAACGATTCTTCTGCAGCGCGCTCCGCCGAAGCGGCTTCCGTCCAGCTCCCCAACAGCGAATCCAAGTCCGCGTGAACATTGGTGGTGACCAAAGAGAAGGTCATCACACAAAAGAAAGTGAAGAGCGAACGTGACATGGAAGATCCCTTGGAACTGGAAACCAATCAAATTGGATGGCTTCGGTTTGATCGACGCTTCCCCCCGCTGCACATCGAACGTTTTTTTCGATCACGCGCAGCCCTCACATTCGTTTCAAACCGATTAGGATCGGCACTCCCAAGATCGGGCGCGAAATTTCGCTCGTTTGCTCGTTGACGGTCCGCTTCGGTTTCGCAAAGCTTGGTAAAATCCGTCCATGGTCTCCATCTCATCTTTCTTCATAAAACCGAATGACCGCACTGGATAAACAACGTCGCAAAAAGCTCCAAGCTGTTGTGGACAAGGACTATTTCTACCGTTCGTATTACGATGACGATATCGAAGTCAAAAGCACCGGGCGTTGCGGCTTTGGCGTATACGCTGCCCGGCAGTTCCAACCCGGTGAGTTGGTGTTCGAAGTCACCGGCCAACTGATCAACAAAAAACACTACGAAGGTAGTGAATACGTCATGGACCTGGACGAAGACTGGTACCTCGAACCCAGTACGCCAGGTGCTTTCATGAACCATTCGTGCAGCCCCAACTGCGAATTGGTTCAATTGACCGAGTTCTCACTGGGTGTTGTCGCGATCTGCAACATCGAAGCCGAAACCGAAATCTCGTTCGACTATGCGTGGGAAGCTTTTGACTGGAATCCCAAATGCCAGTGCGGGGCTCGCAACTGTCGCGGATGGGTTGTCTCCGAAGACGAGGTCAAGAAGATGAAGCGTTTGGCCAAAGGACGCAAGAAAAAGCCTCGTTGAGATGAGCCATGGTGGAACAACCGTCCGCAGCGTTTCCGCCCCCCGGTGAGAATCGCCGCGTTGGCGGCTAGATTCACAGGGCAAAGGGGTTAATCTGGGGAACCCGCTTCCCTTGCTTTGCCACCTTAGTCTCACCCGCCGTGTCGCTGATTTACCTCGATTTCAATCGCACAACACCGATGGCTCCTTCGGTGATCGAGGCAATGCAGCCGTATTGGTCGACGCACTTCATGCTGCCGACACAATCCCATGTTCACGCATCGGCGGTCAGCGAAGCAATCGAAGGGGCTCGCGAATCAGTCGCCTTTCTCATCGGATGTGAACCCTTCGAACTGGTTTTCACCAGCGGGGGAACGGAAGCCAACAACCTTGGCATCCTCGGAGCGGCTGAATTCGACAACACAATGGATCCGCTGGACGGGCCTCCCCATGTGTTGATCAGTAACATTGAACACGACGCGGTCATGCAGGCCGGTCTGCAGCTTGGACGTCTCGGTTGGGATGTCGAACTCGTCCCTTGCGATGACGATGGATTGGTCAGCGCAGACGAGTTTGAAAAACGTTTTCGCGAATCGACACAAATGGTCTGCCTTCAATTGGCCAATCACGTGCTCGGTACCCTTCAACCCGTTCGCGAATTGGCGGATCGATGCCACAACCGAGGCATCCGTCTTCACTGCGACGCGACCACATCAGTTGGAAAGATTCCCGTCGACGTCACCCAGCTTCGCGTTGATTCGTTAGCGTTGAGCGCGCACAAGATGTACGGCCCCAAAGGCAACGGAGCCCTCTTTGTTCGCCGCGGGTTGGAACTCAAACCCATCTTGTTCGGCGAGAGTCGCGAAATGGGCTTGAGAGCAGGCAGCGAAAACGTACCCGGCATTGTTGGATTTGGTTCAGCCGCTTCCATGGCGGGACGATGTGTCGACGAAGCCTACGAGACGCTCGCGGAACTGCGTCAGAGATTGATTGACGGCTTGCGAAGCAACCTCGGCGAACAGGTCATTATCCACGCCGAACATGTCGACGGTTTGCCCAACACGGTCACCGTGCAAATGCCCGCGGAAGCCAAACGCATTCAAAAGGCAGCACGTCACTTGGTCGTCGGCTTGGCCCAATCTGAATCTCCACCCGATGAGATGACTCGAGTGCTTCGAGCGATTGGCTGCAGCGAAAAAGAGATCGGTCGCGCGATTCGCGTTTCGGTCGGCTGGACGACCAGCCGAGAACAAATCGACCGGGCCGTGAATCTGCTGGCGGAAGCCGCGGACTACCCGTCGCCGTAACCAACCGGCCATCCACTCTGGTGCATCGCCGCACGAGGCAGCCCGGCGCGGGTTCTGATTCAACAAAAAAAACGGCCCGCATTCGAAAAGAACGCGAGCCGTTTGTGATTTCAGAATTCACCGGATGGTGAACCACCATCCGGCGAACAATCGTTAGCAATTACTGACCACAGTTGGTGCAACCAGCACCAGTTTGCATGACAGGTGCTGCAGGAGCAGCTTGCATGACAGGTGCAGCTTCGTAGCTGACAGGAGCAGCCGAACCGCAGTCCGTGCAACCAGCACCGGTCGAAACGCCTGCAGCGGACGAGCCGTAGACAGGAACTTGAACGGTGGTTGGAACTTGCTTGCAAACCTGAACTTGAACGGCCTTCATTGTTTGCACAGGAACGCAAACGCTGTAGGTTTCTGGCACTTCTTCGGTGACAGTGTCATAGACAGTCACGTTGTAAGTACGAGTACGAGTTTCAGGAGTGTTCACGGTGTAAGCAACTTCGCGAGTGCGTTGTTGCGTTTCCATGCGGGTCTTGTTGACCGTACGGGTACGTTCTTCGGTCGTCATGGTCGTTTGAGGAACCATGCGAGTGCGAGTTTCCATGCGAGTCTTGGTCACAGGAATCGAACGAGTACGAGTTTCCAAACGAGTCTTCGTCACTGGAATCGACTTGGTGCGAGTTTCAGTGCGATAATTCGTCACGGTGTACTCACGAGTACGCTCTTCTTGACGGCACTTTTGAACAGTGATCGTACGAGTGCGTTCTTCGGTCGTCATCGTGGTGTAAGGAACCGTACGAGTACGGGTTTCCAGACGAGTCTTGGTGACAGGAACCGTACGAGTACGAGTTTCGGTCTTCATTGTCGTCACAGGAATTTCGCGGGTGCGAGTTTCCAAACGAGTCTTTTGAACAGGCACTTCGCGAGTTTTCGTTTCGGTGCGGTACTTGGTGACGGTGTAGTCACGAGTACGTTGTTCTTGACGGCACTTTTGAACCTGAACGGTACGAGTACGCGTTTCAGTTTGGTACTTGGTCACGTTGACCATACGCTCACGAGTTTCGGTGCGAACCTTGGTAACAGGAACGGTACGAGTTTGCGTTTGCGTGGTGTACGAAGTCGTCGTGTAGGTGTAAGGAACCTGTTGAGTTTGACGCTGGTACGAGGTGGTTGGAACTTGTTCCGTCACCAAGTTAGGAACGTAAACTTGACGATACGAGACGGTTTGTCCGCATGCCGATCCAGCCGAAGCTGCACCGCCACCGACAACTCCACCGCATCCGCCGCCACAAGCCGACGAACCACATCCATCGCCACAGCTGCTGGTGCAAGCCGAGCAAGAGCCGCAACTGCTTGCACATCCGCCACCACAAGCCGACGAACCACAACCTGAACCAGCTGCGTAGACGCCTGCGCCGCTACCGTAGGAAGCTGCACCGCCGGAAACGACGGCTTGGCACTGGTAGCTGCCCATGTCTTTCGTGACGGTACGCATGGTGGTCACGGGGACGCACTTGGTAACGGTACGATAAGCAGTCTTGGTTTCTTGAACAGGAACGCGAACGGTGTAGGTTTGCTCGACGTTCTCGGTGTAAGGCACGTTGACCGTGTAGGTCTGAGCAACTTGCTCAGTCACAGGAACGCTAACCGTGTAAGGCTGCTCAACGGTTTCAGTGTAGGGAACGTTGACCGTGTAGGTCTGCGTTTTGGTTTCGGTGTAAGGAACTTGAACCGAGTAAGTTTGAGTCAAAGTTTCGGTGTAAGGAACGCAAACTTGGTAAGTCTGAGTTTGCGTGCTCGTGACAGGAACTTGAACGGTGTAGCTTTGCTCGACTTCTTCTGTGTAAGGAACCGACACTTGGTAGGTTTCTTCGCGTGTTTGCTGAACAGGAACTTGAACCGTGTAGGTTTGCTCTTGTTGCTCGGTGTAAGGAACGTTGACGGTGTAGGTTTGCGTCTTGGTCTCGGTGTAAGGGACCTGAACCGTGTAGCTTTGCTCAAGCTGCTCAGTGTATGGGACGCAAACTTGGTACGACTGTTCTACGTTTTCGGTGTAAGGAACCGACACTTGGTAAGACTGCTCGACTTCGGTCGTGACAGGAACTTGAACCGAGTAGGTTTCTTCTTCGGTGTATGGAACCGCGACTTGAACGTCGTAGGTTTCAGTACGAGTTTGAGTTTGCGGCACGTTGACCGTGTACTCTTGTTCGCGCGTTTCAACACGAGCAACTTGCTTGGTTACGCTACGCATGCGAGTTTGCGTTTGGCGTTGGTAAGTGGTGGTTGGCACCATTTGAGTCTCAGTGACGTACTGAGAACGCATTACCGTTTGCGTTTGATAGGAAACGGTTGGGCCACATGCACCCCCATAGCTCGCGCCGGCAACGCCGCCGCCCATGACCGTGGCACCACCACCATCGGAGACACAACCGTCGCCGCTAGCGCATCCACCACAATCTCCGCATCCTGCGTAGACATTGACAGCGAACAACATCGCCGCTGTCAGTCCAAGAAACATCCGTAATACGTTCGATCTCATCAAAAAACCTCCAAAACGCTCACAGCCAGTGAGGCAACAGAAGAAACACGGGTAAGCTTTAACGGCTGCGTACTCTGGGCGAACAACGCCCGTTCCCCAGAATGTAGGTACAAGGTAGGCAGTGTCAACAATGAGCCGATTGATTCGGCCCGATAAAGCTTAGTTTTTGTTCAGTCGTCCCAGAAAACCTATTCTTCCAGGATCGGTGCAGTGAGATTAAGCGTGAAACTGACATCAAACGCGCACCGCTTCGCAAAATTTCATCAGATTCTTTTTCTGCGAAGCTCGGAGGCCGGACATCACCAGCACGCGTATAAATCGCATTCAACCCGGACGAGTGATTCATGCGTAGAATGAGAAGCCGGAACGAATCTCACAGGAATTCTGCAAAAATTTCTATGATGTGGTTCCCAAACCGGGCGTGAAAGACGACGTTACTAAGACACTGTTCGCACGACCCGGCCAACGGTCAAGATTGAAACGGGGGGGAGGTAAGATCCATGCCAAAGGTCATCTGCGTCGGCGGCCCAAATTCGCCTCCGGATCGATCCTCGCTGCCAGAAGCGTTGCTGCAAGGCGACAGCTCGGCTGAGGGAACACAATCACCCGACATCGAATGGGTGTTTTGCGAGTCAATTGTGGACGCGTTCCCCTTGCTCGAAGAAGAGGACGTGGGCGGCATCTGGATGAGCCGCACCAGCCTTCCGCAAACCTCCGAAATTCGCGGAATGATGCAAAGCGGGCTGATGCTCCGCGATATGCCCGAAGGTGTCGCGTTGCTCGACGCGGATCTTCGTGTGATCTGGGCGAACCATCGTCTGCTGCATTGGGCGGGCCGTCCGTCGGGAACACCGCTCGGAATGACGTTCTACGAGTTGTTGCACAATCCCGAGATTATGGGACCGGATTTCTGCCCGTTCCATACCGCGCTGGCGACAGGCGACGAAAGCAGTTCCACGCTTCACAGCATGGACAACCAATATTTCCAGGTTCACGCCGCCCCGGTCCGCTCGGCCGAGTCGCCGCGAAACCTGATTGTCACCGTCGGCGAGATCACCGACGAGATCCTCCAACAACAGAAACTGGCGGCAATCCACCAGGCCGGTCGTGAATTGGCGGATTTGCGTCCCAACGAGATCTTCATGATGGAGGTCGACGACCGGATCGATCTTTTGAAGGACAACATCCAGCACTACCTCAGTGACTTGCTCAATTTTGAAGTCATCGAGATTCGCGTGTTGGAGCAAACCACCGGCGATCTCATTCCGCTGCTCAGCGTCGGCATCGACGAAGAAGCCTCGGACCGCCGACTATCTGCTCACCCTCGTGAGAACGGCATCACAGGCTATGTCGCCGCCAGCGGAGTCAGCTACGTTTGTCACGACGTTCAGAACGACCCGCTGTTCATCCCCGGCGTCGCGGACGCTCGCAGTTCCCTGACGGTTCCTCTGGTCCTCCATGACCAGGTGCTCGGGACAATCAACGTCGAAAGCCCCGACGTGGCGGCGTTCAGCGATAGCGATCTGCAATTCCTAGAAATCTTCGCCCGCGACATCGCCTTCGCACTCAACACGCTGGAACTGCTGGTGGCTCAAAAGGCCAACACCGCCCAGCAAAGCTGTGACGCGATTCACAGTGCAGTTGCCCTGCCAGTCGATGCGATCCTGAACGACGCCGTCCATGTGATGGAAGGCTACATCGGACACAGCCCCGAAGTGATGGACCGCCTTCGCCGGATCCTGCAAAATTCTCGAGACATCAAACGAACGATCCAGCAGATCGGTCAGAAAATGACTCCGCTGGAAGCCGTTCCCGCGGACGAAAAGCTGGATCAAAACGCGATCCTTCGTGGCCGTCGAATTCTGGTGGTCGATCACGACGAACAAGTTCGCGAAGACGCTCACCAGTTGCTTGAACGCTATGGATGTGTCGTTGAAACCGCCCATGAAGGTGACGAAGCAGTTTTGATGGTTCGTCGGAGCGCGGGCGACGACAGCTACGACGCGATCATCAGCGACATCAAACTGCCCGATTACAGCGGGTACCAACTGATGCTGCGATTGGAAAAAGTCATGGCTCATGTGCCAATGATTCTGATGACTGGGTTCGGATACGACCCAGGTCACTCCATCGTGAAAGCCAAGCAAAATGGCCTGCATCCTAAAGCGGTGCTCTTCAAACCATTCCGGCTGGATCAACTGATCGACGTTTTGAAAACGGTCATCGAGGCCAACCCGAACGTGCAGAATCCTCCGGGCACGTCGCCGGACGACACTCCTCCCAACGATGAGGATCCCGATGCTGCACGGACCGCATCCGGCGGAACAAAGAACTCCATCTGCTGAGCCATCCGATGCGACTCGCGATCACTGCATCGCGGCGTGATCGCAATTATCACCATCAATCAAAAAGCAAACGGCTTGGTGAATTCACCAAGCCGTTTGTCGTTTCAAGGTTCGTTTTGTCGAGCGTGCTCTTTCAAAGCCCGCCCGTCATCGGATCAGGCGGGAAGTGGAGCAGCTTCGGCCAATTCAGCCAACTTTTCAGCCCCCACGCGATCGCAGAACGTTCCCAGCGATTCGCCTTCTTCGCGGTTGGCTTTGAACGCGGCGAAGATTCCCGTCAGTTCCGCGGTCACGTCTTCGTCTTTGACCTGATCCTTGTAGATGTAGGCCAATCGGTTGCCCAACCACCCGCCACCGGCGAACAGTGTGTACTTTCCGACCGCGCGACCGACCAGAGCCAAGTCCGCGTTGTAGGGACGAGCACAGCCATTGGGGCAGCCCGTCATGCGAATCGTGAATCGTTCGTTGCTGAGGCCCAACTTGGCCAAAGGCTCTTCGATCGAATCAATGATGCTTGGCAAACGACGCTCGGATTCGGTGATGGCCAAACCACAAGTCGGCAAAGCGACACATGCGATCGACCAACGACGAACCGTGCTGGTTTCTTCCGTGGTGCGAAGACCGTGTGACTTCAGGATCTCGATCAACTCTTCTTTCTCAGAAGGATCGATGTCGCAGAAGATCATGCTCTGATGGCTGGTCAAACGAATTTCGCGATTGAAACGAGCACAAACGGCTCGAATCGCTGCTTTCACTTGAACCTTCTCATTGTCGTACAAGCGGCCGTTTTCGATGTTCAGGCCGTAGGACAACTTGCCGTCGCCCTGTTCCTGCCAACCCATGTGGTCATCGAACTCGTGCACGTCGTCTTCCGTGCAATCGGCGAGGGGTCCGCCGAATACCTTCTCCACTTCGGCTCGGTATTTCTCGATGCCCCAATCCGCGATCAAGTACTTCAGGCGAGCCACTTTGCGGTCGCTCCGGTTGCCGTTGTCACGCTGGACGATGATGACCGCCTTGGCGACATCGATCGCCTGCTCCGGCGTCACGAATGCCATCCGTTTCGCGAGAGCGGGGAAGGTTTTCTTCGCACTTGGAGTGCGGCCCATGCCACCGCCGACCGAAACGTTGTAACCAATGATTTGCCCATCACGGATCACGGCCAAGAACCCGAGGTCCTGGGTGTAGATGTCGATGCAGTTGTCATCCGGCAGCGCGATGCCGACCTTGAACTTCCGCGGCAAATAGGTCGGTCCGTACAAGGGCTCATCGATGACCGGAGCACTAGATGCTTCTGGTTCACCACCGCCGGCCAACGTCTTTTCACCGGTATCGGGATCGGTCAGCCAAAGCTCGTGGTAAGCCGGTGTCTGTGGCGCGAGAGCTTCGGTCAACTCGTCCGTGAATTCATTGAGCTGAGCATGAATGCCGCCGACTCGTTTCGCGGGGCAGCACATGATGTTTCGGTTCACGTCACCGCAGGCAGCCAGCGTCGACAGTTCGACCTCGTTGATCCGGCGAATCGTCTCGCGAAGATCACCTTTCAAAATGCCGTGCAATTGCAAGGTTTGACGTGTGGTGATTTTCAGCGTCGAATCGCCCAATTCGTCGCACATATCCAAATGAGCGACCAATTGATCCGAGCTCAAACGCCCACCGGGGATCCGGCAACGGATCATCATCGAGTAAGCTTTGCCACCGCCTGACTTCTTCAGCTCGGCTCGCTTGTCACGGTCGTCCTGTTGATACGTGCCGTGGAATTTCAGCAGCTGAATGTTGGCATTGTCGAAATGATCAACTGGATCTGCCAGCTCGACATCGATCGAACCCTTTAGGAAACCACTTTCTTGCTTGATCTTTTCGACCGGGCTGAGCTTGATCGGCTTCGCGGGCGCGTCGGTCGGTGCGGCATTCGTTTCGGAAGCGTCGGTAGACATCGAGTCAAAAATCCTGTGTGATTTGCGTCGGTCAAAGGACCGAAGGTTCGTGTTCGACTCTTTATACCGACAAATCTAATTTTTCACCACGTCGACCTTCCGTCGACTTACGCCAAATCAAGGCTCCGGGATGCCCGCAACGCGACTGGATGGCAAGAAGATTGCCTCGGAAATTCGCAGCGAAGTCGCTGCTGACGTCGAAACGTTTGTTTCAGGCGGGAACCACCCTCCCCAATTGGCGGCGGTTTTGGTCGGAGAAGATCCGGCCAGCCAGGTTTATGTACGAAACAAAGAACGAGCTTGTGCGAAAGCCGGAATCGCCAGCCGATTGGACCGGATGCCGGCGGCCACCACTCAAGCCGAATTGCTGGCGAAAGTGGCGGAACTGAACGCCGATCCAGCTGTCAGCGGCATTCTGGTCCAACTGCCTTTGCCCTCCAAAGCCAACGGCGGCACAGGAATTGACGAACGAGCGGTCCTGGATGCGATTGATCCAATCAAAGACGTCGATGCGTTTTCGCCGGTCAACGTCGGGCTGCTCATGCAGGGCCGTCCGCGGTTTTTGCCCTGCACACCACACGGCATCGTCCAGTTGCTGCATCGCACGGGCATCGAAACCAGCGGGAAACACGTCGTCGTGGTTGGTCGAAGCGACATCGTTGGCAAGCCGATGGCAATGATGCTGGCACAAAAGGACAGCACCTGTGGCCCCGCCGTCGCCAACGCGACCGTGACGATCGCTCACAGCCGCACGTCAAACCTGACCGAAATTTGCCGGCAGGCTGACATCCTGATTGCCGCGGTTGGACGTCCTGAAATGATCACCGCCGACATGATCCAGCCCGGAGCCGTTGTCATTGACGTCGGTATCAATCGAGTCGAAGACAAATTGGTAGGGGACGTCGCGTTTGACGAAGCGGAAGCGGTTGCTTCGGCGATCACGCCCGTGCCCGGTGGCGTGGGCCCGCTGACCATCGCAATGTTGCTGCACAACACTCTGATGGCCGCCAAGATGCAAGCTGCGGGCAAGTAGACTGCGGCCGCTGGTTGCCGTCTAAGAACCTATCCGAGAACCGTTCGGCATGAAAAAAGCGGACCTTCCCTGAGTTGGTAACTTCTAACCTACTCAAACCCAAGGAGGGCCCGCCATGGATGGGCAACGCAGTTTTGATGATTATCGCATGCCAGATGAATTGTGGGAGCAGATGGAAGAACTTCTTCCAGACTACCCACCCAGTCCAAAGGGTGGGCGACCACGTGCCGATCTTCGGGGCGTCGCCGACGCGATTTTCTATCGCTTGCGAACCGGATGCCAATGGAACGCCATTCCACCAGAATTGGCTCCCGGCAGCACCGCCCATGACTACTTCCAGCAATGGGCTGAGCTGGGAATTTTCGATCAGTTGTGGAGCTTGGCTGTCGAAATTTATGACGAATTGATCGGGCTCGATCGCGAGTGGCAATCGGTCGATGGTGCGATGACGAAAGCCCCGCTTGGAGGCGAAGATACCGGTAAAAACCCTACAGATCGGGGAAAACTGGGCACCAAGCGTTCGCTGCAAACCGACGGTGGTGGTGTTCCGATCGGATTGGCTGTTGCCGGAGCAAATGTGCATGATACGAAGCTTCTTCAGCAAACGATCGAGGATAGCATCGAGCGAGCTGTCAGTGAGGTGAATGAGGAAGAGCATCTTTGTCTGGACAAGGCCTACGATTCAGCTGCGATACGTGACATGATTGTCTCGCTCTATCAGTACACGGCCCATGTCCGAAGCCGCGGGGAAGAGAAACGTGAACTGGACCGAAGCTCCGGCGAACGGCCGAGGCGTTGGGTTGTTGAACGCACGCATGGATGGCTCAATCGCTTCCGAGCGATCCTAATACGATGGGATAAGAAAACTCAAAACCATCTTGCTGGGCTACACATCGCTCTGGCCTATTTTGTCTACAGTAGAATCGGGGTTCTCGGATAGGTTCTAAGTCAACGCGTTGACTTGGACAAAAGTTAAGAACTGAGCAATCCAAACCCAAGATCTGGTTCAAGGCTGATCACCAATCCAAGTCAATCAGCGAACGGAAGTGAGCGATTCGCCGGGTTTGGCAATTGCCTCGTGAAACATCTGCAACTCTTTTTCGAGTTGCTGATTGCTTCGATAAAGCTTGACCAACTCCTGGCGTGTCTCTTTCACGACGCCTTCCAGCTTCGCGTTGTAAACCTCCAACGCTTTGCGTTCGATTTCGGTCTGCTCGAAGTCTTGCTCCAATTTCAGCTTCTCGCCTTGAGCCGCTGCTTTCATGTTCACCGTCGCATCGATTGCCCGCTGAAGCACTTCATTTTCGTACGTCAATTCCTTGGTTCGTGTCTGAAGCTCTGCCAAACGCAATCGAATGCGTCGCAGAACAAAGCGATAATCGTTGAGCGGACGGATGTAATAGGTGTCGATCAAACGAGCCACATCCGCGTCAATCAAGGCATCGGCCGCTTCTTCTTGAACGATCAGGATGTCGTCCTTGGAAAACTTGACTTTGCCGCTGTCACCGTGCTGCAGACGACTGTCCACCGCACGTCCGCTACCGTCAAAGAAACCTCCGTCGAGAGCACCGCGTTGATCGGGGCTGTCGACCACGATCTCGTGGTTCTTCGTGAATTCGATTTTGACCCATTTGCTCAGCGGTTCGTCATCGGGAAGCGATCGAGTTCCATCGCGAAGGTATTCGGCCCGCGATTGTGCTGACATCGGATTGCTCAGCAAACGATTGACCAGCTCGTCGTCGATTCGGCCGAACACGTTGTTGTCGTCTTCCACACTTCCTTCGGCAATGAATGGCTCGTGACCATCCAGCGGAAGCAATTCGTAAACCGACCAACTGACCGCTTGGCGACTCTCGATCGCCTGACGCTGTTGCGGCAACAAGGGAGCGGTCGGTTGCAGTGTGACTTGATTGGGTGATGTCGCAGTCACGCGGTATTCACCGAGATAGAAAACGGGGACAAGAACGTCCAAGTTCGGCTGCTGCCCTTCGGCGAAGCCATAAACGACCAAACCATCTGGAATCAGCGGCAACGGATCCGCATCAGCTTCGGCTTCTGCGTCCGGATCCTGAGGCAAACCGTCGACTGGCTCCTCTGGCTGGGGGTTCGTCAGAACGAGTTGCCCACCATTGTTGAAATTCGCGTTTGTCAGACGCAGGCCACGCCAACGCCGACCAGCTTCCGTCCCCAATTTGGCCAACTTTTGGGCCATCGGCAGGACGCCTTCACCGGACAATGGGTCATTTGGATTGCCGTAACGAAGCTCCAATTGCTCCGCCTCCACGGACGCGAGCCGAGTCTCCAGATCCTCTTTGACCTTGTGCCATTCAGAGCGACTTTTCAGGGCTCCGGCAACGGGAAACACGAAAATTACGGCCAAAATCGTTGTGATGACGACCGGAGTGATCTGATACCACCGCCAGTGAGGTGCCGCTTTCCAGACCAAAATGGCCTGGGCGATCACGACGACAATCAGAACGAGAAGAAGTACGTACTGCATCAGAGCGATAGATAGAGAAGCGGCAGAACTACCAGACAGGGATCCTTGACGGGTTAGCTTAATCCAGTCCAACGCCGGCTTGGAGAATTTTCATCAAGTTTTCCGTTCCGGTCGTCCACAACGATCTCTTTGACCGACCGATCGGCATAACCGGAACATCCCTCACGACGGGGCGCCGATTGAAGCGGTTCGCGCGGTATGCACCGACTTGCCGGTCAAGCCGATCGCCCGCATCGTCCGAAATGATCCTGTGAACACGTCGGTACCGACCCAGAGGCGTGTACCGAACATCCAGGTCTCCGAAGGCGATCGATCGTGACCATGCGAAAAAAACTATCCATTTGGCTACTCACCGCATCCGTGCTTCTGCCCGCCACGATGGGGTGCAACCGCACACATTATCGCAAACAGGCTGACAACGAGGCTTACGCCTTGATGGACGAGAAAGCCTCGCACGTCTCGCGTCCGGTCAACGCACCGCTTCGGATCGAACTGGACCGACGCAGCCGAATGTTCAACCCATTCGACCTCGATTTCCAACCAATGCCGTTGGATGATCCCGCGTCGAGTCGGTACATGCAGTGCGTCGATGGCCGACGCGGCTATCCCATGTGGGAAGCCAATGGACTAACGAACACTGCCGAAAGTCCCGATTGGTGGCAATTCCTGCCGCTCAATGAAGACGGAATCCTGGAACTGAACTCCGAGAACGCTGTCAAAATCGCGTTGCTGCATTCGCCTGACTATCAACGTCAGATGGAACAGCTGTACTTGTCGGCTTTGGACGTCTCCAGCCAGCGATTTCAGTTCGACACGCAGTACTTCGCCGGTGCGGGAGCTTCGTTCACTCAAAACGATCGGCGTTTTGGAGCATTCCGCGATTCCAATTCCGTCACCGCCGTCGGAGGCGATGTGGCACTTCGTCGTCAATTCGCGACCGGAGCCAACTTGCTGGTGAATTTTGCTAACGAGGTTGTCTGGAACTTAAGCGGACCGGATACCCGAACCACGTCGACGGTGCTGGACTTCACTTTGCTGCAACCGCTTCTCAGGGGTGCCGGTCGTGATCGCATCATGGAATTGCTGACTTTGTCCGAGCGTCGACTGCTCGCCAACGTCCGAAACTTTGAACGATTCCGTCGTGGCTTCTACCTCGACATCGTCACCGGACGAAACAACGACAGCAGTGTCAGTCGGTCAGGCGGTACGTTTGCTGCCAACACCGGTGTCTTCACCGGATTCGATTCCGGATTCGCCAACCTGGGTGGCGGAGGAGGGGGTGGTGTGCCTCAAGCCGGCGGCTTCATCGGTCTGCTGCAAGACCAACTGCAAATTCGCAACTTGGAAGAGAACATTGCACGTCTGGGTGAGAACTTAGTCATCCTCGACAACACGTTGATTGAACTATTGACGACGATTCCCGATGACCCCGAAGCAATCATTCGTCAACGATTGCAAATCGCACAAGCAAGATCGGCGTTGCTGAACTCGCAGAGCTCTTTGGTTTCACGTCGCGTTGGCTATCAAAACTCGGTCGACTCGTTCTTGCGAGATCTTGGTTTGCCGCCCTACATCTGCGTCGAGATCAACGACCCGATGCTGGAACGATTCGAGTTGATCGACCGTACCCTTCGCAATCGTCGGGAACAATTGATCGAAGTCCGATTGGCTGTCGGTCAAATTAACATCGGACTCCTCGAATCAAGTGAAAGCACTCTGAATCAGGAAACGGGTCTGCCCGAGACGAAGCTCGCTTGGAACGACGAGACCATTCGATTGATCGAACAACTTCGCGCCTCGGTTAAGCCTCTTTCCGAATTCACGGAAGAACTGATCGAAGAAGACTTGCCACGCGTCGAAAACGATTTGCAGCGATTGGCAGAACTCATCCCCGAACGAAAGAATCAGACGGATTCGTTGCTGGAACTTTACCGCGAAGAACAAGCAACCGTGTGTTCGCTTTTGGGTATCGAAACGGTTGATGAGTCCATCTTCGACTTGGACCCTGTATTGGAACTTGGCGAGGAATTGGATGCCCAGTTCCGCGAAATTTCAAGCCGACTCGATGCTTACAAGGTTGCAGTGAAGCAACTGAACGACCGCATCGATGTCTTCCTAGCAACCGGCCCACAATCGGAGAACCGAGTTGAGATTGCATCTCAAGTTCGTGGTGAAGTGATTCTTGCTAGCCAAGACTTGCTGGCCAATCTGGGTGAAGACGTTCTCGCATTGCAACTAATCCAAGCCCGTGCTCGGGTGGAATCTTTGCTACTACCCGAAGTCGAAATCAATCCCGCCGAAGCACTTCAAATCGCCCGGGTGAACCGTCGTGACTGGGCGAATGCTCGAGCCGCATTGGTGGACACTTATCGACGGATCGAATTCTTCGCAGACGATCTCGAGAGCGATTTGGACTTGGTGGTTTCTGGTGGTGTCAGTCGTGCAGCGGTGACGGACCTTCCCAACAACGACAACACAAGCCTTCGAGTTGGGCTTCGTTGGGATGCCCCGATCACTCGGCTTCAAGAACGCAACACGTATCGCCAAGCCTTGATCGAATACGAACAAGCCAAACGGTCGTACTACAACTTTGAGGACAGCGTGTGGCAGGGCCTTCGTTCGAGCATTCGCCAGCTTCAAGCCAACCGAATCAATTTCGAACTGGGACGCCAATCGGTCCGCATCGCCGCGAATCAGTTGGAACTCAACGAAGACATTCGATCGTTCCGTGACGCTCGGGGCCTGAACAGTGGTCCCACCGCGGCTCGCGATACGATTTCGGCTTTGGGCGACCTGCTGGACTCACAGAACTCGCTCCTGAACATCTTCGTCAATTTCGAAGTCGTTCGTCGCGGACTGGATCTCGACCTCGGCACGATGGAACTGACTCCCGATGGACTCTGGATCGACCCAGGCCCAATCGAGCCGGAATACTTGCTCGGTTTGGTCGGAACCTCCGAAGGTGGACTGATCGATTGTGGTATCACGACATCGAACGCTCTGTGCCCAACTCCTGATTGTGGCATGCCACTAAAGGAACAACCCAAAGCCCCAATCTTCGGATTCTAAGTAGGTCTCGTTTCCAAATGAGCCGTTTGGGTGTTTGCAACGGTTTAACAACCAAAAGATCAATGCTCGGAAAAGAAAGGTCAGACCCCATCGAGCAATTGCAATAATTACCGTGACGGCAAGAGAAGCTCGCGCTCCGGACGCCGGCTCACCTTGCCCTTACCGGTTGCAAACCGACTTATTACTTGACTGCCTCGGTTCGGCTCGCGCCGCTGATACAACAAAAGTCGCAGTCGGTCGTTAAAGACAGACTGCGACCAAAGGCATGTTCCTAGTCGCGACGATGATCCGTGACAAACCATCATCGCGAACGCTATTTGGCGTCTTCGCCGTACAGCTTGGGATAGTCCTCGGTGACTTGCTCACGCAATTTTGGGCGAGCCTTCAACGCTGATTGGACCTTTCGAACCATTTTCGGTTTGTCCATTCCGCCCAGCACATGATCCGTCGGCATGATCTCGCTATCCCAGCCGGCCAGCTCAGAAGGCCGGACATTGTCTCGATACAACGCACCGGTGGTGAACGGTGTCGGAACGAACGATCCAACGATGCTCATGTCCAAATTGGAATTGATCTGGTCTTCCATGCCGAGTGCCCACAAACATGCGTTTGCAAAACAGCGGCGGGTGTCTTCGTCAAGCAAATCCTCCGACGCACCGTAGGAGAAATAAGCCACACGAGCATCCTTCTTTTCGCCCGATGGTGCGACGTAGTGATCTCGAGTCCAACCGGCAGACACCTTGGGCTTGTCCGTGTTGACATCGTCACTTGGTTCAAACGTGTTCAGAACCTGAACCTCAACCAATGGAGTTGATCCGGCTGGCGGACGAGACGAATACGCACCGCTATAGCCGTGCATCGTTCCAACACCAGTCATGATCGGATGGTCGGTGGCCGATTCCACCGCGGTGATTCGACTGCTCGAACTGTGGTTGCCGCCGTAGTGACTTTGTCCACGCTTCGAGTGCCAAGTGTTGCCGAAGATCTGTTCGCCCAAACCACCGAGGTAGTCTTCACCTTCGTAGTTGAAGTTGAGCTTCGCCCACTTTCCTTTTTGTCCGTTGAAACAGTGAGTGGACGTTCGAGCCCCAACAACCGGCCCACCGCGTTCAAAGTAGTCCACCAACAAGTCGACTTGTTCGTCGGGTAGTTTCATGAATCGAGTGAAAAAGAACAGCAAGTCGGCGTCCTTCAAAGCTTCCATTCCGGGCACGGGTGAATCGCCCGCTTTGATCTCGCCGTCCTCATCGATTCCGAACAAGACGGTGCAGCGAAACCCATGGTGCTTTGCCAAAATTTTCGCAAGCAGCGGACATGTTTGTTCGGATCGGTACTCGTGATCGTTCGCGACGAACACGATGTGCTTGCCCTTACCGATTCCCTCGCCGCCTTCGTAAACCAGCGGAGCGTTTTCCGGCTCGGCGGCGAAGGTGGAAAGCGGAATGGCAACAACGGACAACAAAAACAGAGAAAGCCAAGTCTTCATAGATCAAAGGGAGTATCGAGGTGGGGTGGATGGAAGGTGGCGTCGCGATCGTTCACGCGAAAAGCGTGATGGGAAACTGACACGCGAGAAGCTCGCGAGCGTCTTTGAATTTAATCCATCTTCATCTCGATCGCCTGACGATCCACGCCGCTTTCCGCAAAACGACCAAACATCAATTCCCGTGTCGCATTTCGATGGGTATGTGCCGCACAAGTATCTCCCGCAAATTGTTGATTGCAGGGTTCTGGCGAGCATTCCGAGTAGCGCATGCAACCAAACCGCGACCCGGCAAAAAGCAGTCCAGCGTCAGCCCGCCGACCAGTCGTTTCTATAGACCCATTCGTTCGATATTCGAGTCGAATCCAACTTCGACGACACAGCAACCATCGAACAACAGGTGCCCACATTCGCAGACGCGAGTACAATCGAACGTCTGATCCCCACCTCTCACCCTCCCCCAACCAACAGCATCATGCCGTTCAATCAAGCGAAACGATCCAATATTTCCCATGGTCGAAGACCAACTTTCCTGCTTCCACTTTTGCTCCTCTTTACGTGCGTTGCATCAACTTCGTCGGTGACGTCAGCGGCGGACAACGACCGACCTAACGTCGTCGTCGTGATGGCCGATGACCTCGGGTACGGCGACATCGGTTGCTACGGTGCCAAGGGTCTGGAAACTCCCAACATTGACCGCATCGCTTCCGAAGGTTGCCGTTTCACCAGCGGTTATTGTTCGGCATCAACCTGCACTCCGACCCGGTATTCGTTCCTCACTGGCACATACGCATTCCGTTTTCCCAACACCGGCATCGCTCCACCGAACAGCCCCGCGTTGATTCCCGCCGGAACCACGACAACGGCCAGCATTCTCCAAGACGCTGGCTACAAGACCGCAGTCATCGGCAAATGGCACCTTGGCTTGGGTGAAAAGAACGAAGGACCAGACTGGAACGGCGACCTGAATCCCGGGCCGTTGGAAATCGGCTTCGATCACTGCATCTTGCTGCCAACGACAAACGACCGCGTCCCGCAGGTTTATGTCAACGATCACAACGTCGAAAACTTGGACCCGACGGATCCACTTTGGGTCGGCAACAAAAAGCCATCCGAAGATCATCCCACCGGGATCACCCACCGCGACACGTTGAAGATGGATTGGTCACACGGTCACAACTCCACCATTCACAACGGCATCAGCCGCATTGGGTTCTACACCGGTGGCCACGCGGCTCGGTTCCGCGATGAAGACCTGTCTGATCGCTGGGTTGCTGAATCCAAACGATGGATTGCTGAGAACAAAGACGAACCGTTCTTCCTGTTCTTTGCTTCGCACGACTTGCACGTTCCTCGTGTCGTCCATGAGCGATTCCAAGGCAGCACCGAACTGGGACCACGCGGCGACGCGATCGCAGAACTGGATTGGTGCGTTGGCGAATTGATGAAGTCGCTTGAAGAGAACGGACTGACCGAGAAAACCATGTTGGTCTTCTGCAGCGACAACGGTCCTGTTTTGGACGACGGTTACAAAGACGATGCCAACGAAAAACTCGGTGACCACGATCCCAATGGCCCCTACCAAGGCGGCAAGTACACGGTTTACGAAGGCGGAACGCGGACACCATTCATCACTCGGATGCCCGGCACGATTCCAGTCGGTGTCAACGACGAAATGGTTTGCACCATCGACTTTGCCGCCAGTCTCGCGGCCATGGTCGGACAAGAGCTTCCGGATGACGCTTGCCTGGACAGTCAGAACGTGCTGGGAGCGTTGATGAACCAGTCCGGCGCCACCGGTCGCGAACACTTGGTCCAACAAGACAACGGAAAAGTCGGCAACTACGGCTATCGCGTCGGCGATTGGAAACTCGTTCGCCACGACCAAAAGAAGTCTTACAACTTCGACCTGTCGATGACACGAAAACCGGTCCCCCGATTCGCTCTTTACAACTTGGAATCAGATCCAGCCGAACAGAACGATCTGAGTGACAGCGAACCCGAACGAGCGAAGCAAATGCAACAGGAACTTCAAAAGCTTCTCGACGCCGGCCGCAGCCGCTAAGCAGCAACAGCCAGTTGCTTAAATCGTCAACGACGTATCAACGCATGTAGGATGGGCACTCTTGCCCGTCAAAGTGGTGAGTATCACAGTCCCGCGGTTGTTGGACCACGCCGACACGCCCAACCAGTCGCAGTTGCTCACCTCCCCGTACGATGGGCTTCCAAGCCCGTCGAAATGGCCCCCGACGCGTCTCGGCCTGTTGATTGAATCCTAACCCGAAGCGTTAATTTTGAAGTTGCGTTTTTTCGTTGAGTGGCCAACGGCCTTTCTCAACATAGCCAGCGGGCAACGCCCCTGGACCAGAAAAGCACGCTCCCATCTTGGCCAACGGCCAAGTTCAATCCAAAACGTGTGGGTTGATGTTGGCCGTTGGCCAACCAATTTCCCTTCGTTCTCGATCCCAGGGGCGATGCCCCTGGCTTCGTTGAGGATGGCCGTTGGCCAACAAAACCCAATGCCAATGCGCAACGTCAAAAAGCGTTAGCGAGGGATCGCGTACCATTGCAACGAGCCTGTGAATCCCTCGATCACCCTTTGCACCCCCGCAAAACCAATCATAAAAGCCGCTCACTGGAATCATCCGGTGAGCGGCTTTCTTTGTGGTTCTAACTCAATCGTCTTGGCAAATCATGCCGTGGCGAGTTTGGACTCTTCACTCGCAATCATCTGACGCAAGATCTCGTCCAACGAAACGCGAATGTCCCAGTCCGGGTAGTCGCGTCGCAACTTGCCCAGGTCGCTGATATAGCAAATGTGATCGCCTTTGCGATTGTCATCGCCCAACGTCCACTTCACTTTGTGGCCCGAAATGTCTTCGATCTTTTGAATGCATTCCAACACGCTGGCCGCGTTGTCGCGTCCACCGCCGATGTTGTAGACCTCGCCCGGACGCGGGTTCTTTGAGAATGCCTCAAAGGCTTTGACCACGTCGCTGCATTCAATTTGGTCGCGAACTTGTTTGCCTTTGTATCCAAAGATCGTGTAGGGCTTGCCCGTCACTGCGACGTGAACGAGGTAGCTCAAGAAACCATGCAGCTCGACGCCGCTGTGGCTGGCCCCAGTCAAACATCCGCCACGAAAGATGCCCGTTTTCAGACCGAAGTACTTTCCGTACTCCTGAGCCAACACATCGGCCGCCGTTTTGGATGCACCGAACAGCGAGTGCATGGTTTGGTCGATCCGACATGATTCGCTGATGCCGTCGTAGTCTTCTTCGCGAGCGTATTCCCAGCGGGTTTCCAATTCGTCCAGTGGCAACTCGTTGGGTGCGTCACCGTAAACCTTGTTCGTGCTCATGTGACAGAACACGGCTTCGGGTGCGTGCTGGCGTGTTCCTTCGAGCAGGTTCAATGTGCCATTGGCGTTGACTTCAAAATCCAGAAACGGAATCGCGGCCGCTTTGTCGTGGGAAGGTTGAGCCGCACAGTGAATCACCAAATCCGGTGGTTCGTTCTTGAACAGGTCCAGCACGCCTTCGCGATCGCGGATGTCTAGCGACACGGTTCGGAAGTTATTCGTTTCCTTTTCCAGCCTTGATTGGTTCCACTTGGTGCTGCCGTCGGGACCGAAAAAGGTGGCTCGCATGTCGTTGTCGATGCCGATGACTTCGTCACCAAGAGCGTCCCAATGCCGCACCGCGGCCGAGCCGATTAGCCCACTGGAACCTGTCACAATCACACGCATAGCACGTCAAACCTACCTAAAAACCAACATCAAAAGAAAACGGCCGTCCGATTGTAATTCGCAATCGAAACACCAAAACCGCCGCGAGTTTTTTTCACAAAAACGACAAAAAGACGAAGGGATCTGCCCCGATCAAGATGGGCAGCGGTCGATGGACGCTCTTTCCCCGGGCTCAAGCGGCCTGTTTCACGCTCGCCGGAGCTGCCGACGGCGCGTTAGGACGAATCATCCGAGTCATCTCAAGAATCTCCGCAATCGCGAGGGCCTGCTCGGATGCCGTGTGGGTCAAATCCAGAAAGAGCACGCGTTTGCCGCGAATTTCGCACCAAGTGCAGCCAGCCCCCTCCAATGGTTCGCCGCGAATTTCAAATCCATTCTGGCGTGCGATGCGGGTCATCCGCTTCAGGCGTTCCAGCACGTTCTCGTCGTCAAACCGATTCATTTCGAGATCTCTGCACTCGCTGGAGATAGGCTTTTCGCTTACGTGATTCAGGGCGAACAAGTCACCGGGGCAAACGAGCCGTGAAGGGTAAGGTTTGCGGGCCGGATAGCAGGGATTTATCAACCGTGTGGGTTGTTCCGATAGATCAAACAGCCACTCACTTCCTGCTTGGATTCCAATTCAGCTATGTCGCAACAAGCTTCCACCGCCGCTTCGACTCACAACGCCCCTGAATCGCAAGCCAACGAGCTGACGGTGCTTCGGGAGCAAGTGAAGCGTCTGCAGGGGATGGCGACGCTGGGCGAATTGACCGGCACCGCGACGCACGAATTCAACAACGTGCTGATGACGGTCATCAACTACGCCAAGTTGGGACTTCGCAACGAAGACAAAGCCAGCCGCGACAAAGCACTGACGAAGATTTTGGAAGCGTCCGAGCGAGCCGCACAAATCACCAACACGATTTTGGCCCAAGCTCGCAATCGCAGCGACACGATGGGACCGGTTGATCTGAGCGGCCTGGTTCGCGAAACGTTGGTGCTGATGCAACGCGAAATGCAGAAGTACCGAATCAGCATCGAAACCGACTTGGCGGAAACGGCCACCGTTCACGCCAGCGGCAATCAAATCCAACGCTTGCTGCTCAACCTGCTGACCAATTCGCGACAAGCGATCGGGGAATGTGGCACGTTGTGGATTCGAGTCGCAACGTGCGAAACCGGAACCGACGGACCGGGCTACGTTGAACTGACCGTTCGCGATTCAGGCAAAGGCATCCCGGAAGACGTCTTGCCAAAGATCTTCGATCCGTACTTCTCCACCAAAGCCGGTCCCGACGAAACCGGCAAGGGCGGCACCGGATTGGGCTTGGCCGCCTGCAAAGACATCATCGACGAACACAAAGGACGCGTGCGAGTCGAAAGCTCGGTCGGTCGCGGCACCGCGTTCATCATCCGCTTGCCTATCAGCGCTTCCCAACGAGCGGCAGCATAAATCGTCTGAACCTGCCGTTGCATTTAACGGCATCGAGGATCGCATACAATGACGATTCGTCATTCGTTCCCGCGAACCTGCCTCAGCGAAAATGCCCGGTCCACTCAACGAAGCTCAGATTGCCGACTACGACAGCCAAGGTTTCTTGTTGGCTGCCTCGTTGTTCGATGCCGATGAGATCGAACTGCTACGCCGCTCGGCCAAAGAAGACGAACGTTTGGATGACCATGCCTTTGGTCGCGACGACGGCGAAGGGGGCACGGTTCGGTTGTCGGTTTGGAATCATCCCGGCGATGGCATCTACGGAGCGTTCGCACGCTGCGACCGACTGGCCCAAAGGGCCGAGCAACTGTTGCGAGACGAACCGTATCATTACCACTCCAAGATGATCATGAAGGACGCCCGGATCGGTGGCGCGTGGGCGTGGCATCAAGATTACGGCTACTGGTACGGCAACGGTGTTCTAACACCGAACTTGGTCAGTTGTTTCATTGCCGTCGATCCGGCGACGCGAGAAAACGGATGCCTGCAAGTCATTCGCGGTTCCCATACATGCGGACGGGTTCATCATCAGCTGACCGGCCAACAAGCCGGTGCGGATCCGGAACGTGTGGCTGAAATATTGAAACGGTTTGAGCTCGTGCATGTTGAAATGAGCCCGGGCGACGTGCTCTTTTTCCATTCCAACTTGCTGCATCGCAGCGATCAAAATCACAGCGACAACCCGCGTTGGTCCATGATTTGTTGCTTCAACGCCAAGTCCAATGATCCTTACAAGGATTCACATCACCCTCGCTACACACCACTGGATCGATTGCCGGACTCCGCCGTGCGTCAAATTGGCGAGCGACGATTCGAAGACACGGACTCCCGCCAAAACGACTCGCAAAGTCAGTCCATGGCGTGGCTGGATCCAAATCGAGATGCCAGCGCAACCTCATTGAAAGCCAAATCAAAGGACGCGGAGAATTGACGCCGCGTGAAAGCGACTCGGTCGAGTTGGGTATCGATCCCGTCATGCCGAAAGATCGCAAGGTGCCCATCGGGTGCATCGGCGCCGGCTTCATCATGGATGATTGCCAGTTGGTGGCGTACCGAGCCGCGGGCTTTCATCCCGTGGCAATCGCTTCCCGGCGAAGAGAACAAGCCGCCTCGGTGGCAGAGCGGCATGGAATCAGCAAGGTCTTTGACAATCCAAGCGAGCTGTTGGCCGACAGTTCGATTGAAGTCATCGACATCGCGGTCCCACCGGACGTTCAACTCAGCATCATTCAGGAAGCGATTCGGCACCCACACATTCGCGGCATCTTGGTTCAAAAACCCATCGCGGGTTGTCTTGCCGAGGCCAAGCAAATCGTTGATCTCTGCCGCGACGCTGGCATCACGCTTTGTGTCAATCAAAACATGCGCTACGACCAGTCGATTCGGGCGTGCAAAACGCTGCTGGATCAAGGCCACCTCGGTGAGCCTGTTTTAGCGACCATCGACATGCGAGCGATCCCGCACTGGATGCCTTGGCAACAACGGCAGGGGTGGATGACCTGCCGGATCATGTCGATCCACCACTTGGATGCAATGCGGCACTGGTTCGGCGATCCCATTCGTGTCTTCGCCAGCTTCCGGACCGACCCGCGAACAACGTTCTCGCACGTGGACGGCATCGGGCTGTACATCCTGGAATATGCCAACGATTTGCGTTGCCAAATTTGCGATGACGTGTGGGCGGGACCGGCTCGCGAAGGCGCAGCCGAAGACTTGGGGATCACTTGGCGAGTCGAGGGCACGGAAGGAATGGCTCGTGGAACCATTGGCTGGCCCAAGTACCCGCGTCGATGCCCCAGCACAATCGATTGGACCACCACACAATTGGGCCGATGGGAACAACCACGCTGGGACAAAGTCTGGTTCCCCGATGCGTTTGCGGGCCCGATGGCAGAACTGTTGGTCGCGTTGGAAACGGGTATCGAACCCAACCTAAGCGGTCGCGACAATCTACGTACGATGGCCCTGATCGACGCATGCTACGAATCAGCAGAAACCCACCGTGCGATCGAGATCCCAACACCTTCGTAGAATCCGTTCGGTCCGGTTCGCCAAACGGATCAATTATCCAAGCGTCATGAGATTGCTCTCACGGTCATCAGTCTGCGACTTCGGATCGCTCCATTAAATTCGCGGGAACTTCCTTGGGCCAATCTCCCGTCAGCTTCATGTCGCGGATGCGAACGTCTCGTTTGATTTCCCTCAGCAAACCGGGGCGCGGTGGATCAGCGACTGGCAGGCTGATCAACGGATTGTCGTTCAACGCCACTCGCACAGTGTCACCGTCACGGGTCAACTTCACCGTGTTCCACGCCTGATCCTTGGGCACGTTGTCTGGTGCAACCGGATCGGCTGGTGGATCCAGTTTGTCCACCGCAATGAATTCGGTTGATGCCAAATCATTGGTGATGCGGATCCAATTTGGCAGGGTGCCCTCTTTGGTGAACTTCAACGCCATGCGACCGACGGTCGGTTGTACTTCGGTATTATCCCACTCCCACCAAAAGGAATACTCCATCGACTCACCGTCGAGCAATGGACGCAGATATTCGATGTGGCTCGACGGATCGTAGACATTGTCCGCTTTTGCCGATATGTATTTCAATTCGTCATCCTTCACCGACCACTTGCCTTGGTCTTTTTCACTCGCAACCTTGCGGGCCTCCTCGATTTTCTCGGCGTTTTGGTCCTCCCCGATAGGCAACAATGGATCAGGCAAACCACGTCCGAAGGTCAGAATGCCCCAGCCTCTCATGGTTGGATCAATTGGATTGATCTGATCTGGAATCACAGGGTTCCCCGTCAAGCGAATGTTGCTGAACTTGACCGTCCGACTCATCTCTTGCGTGAACGACAACCATGGGTAGGACTGCGTTTTCAAATCGTTGACGTAAGGTTCGTCATTGCACAGTCCGATGACTTCGTTTTCTGTGACGTTCAACTCCTCTTCGTTCACCTTTCCATTTTCAATGGACGGTACGGACACCTTCACGGTGCTGCCCGCCATGGCGGTGACGCGAGCTTTCTTCTCCCATCCGTCAGGTTGGTACAGCACGCCACCGTAAGCGATGTTGCTTGCCCCCGGATTGCCATCCCAGATGTCGGCTGAAAAACCAAACTCGCCTGAAACGGGAAAACGAAGCATCAGAAGCGATTGATTATCACCACTCGTAGCACTGACCCAGCCTTCGTCATCCATCGCAAAGAGTGGACGCAAGGTTTCCGTGTCAGGAGTCGCCCGTGCCGGCAACCTGACTGGAACAAAATGCGCCAACGGCGAACCCTCCGTCGCACCGGCTGCCCGCCCCACTCCGGCAAACGCCATGGTTCTTCCCAAAGCAGACGTCACAGTGTTTCGCTGACTTCGAGTTGCATACGGCAAAAGCTTTGTGAGCAATGGCTTTGTCTGGTCGACCGCCACTCCGGCATCAATGCAACGAGCGATCAAATAGGTTGCCAACATTGGATACTCGAGCGTTGTGTCTTGCTTGATAGGCTTGTTGGCGGTCAAGTCAGCTTTGATGGCATCCAACGTTTTGAGAAGCGAATCAGACTCTGGGTTGCCTCCGTTCTTCAACTGACCGGCCAAGCGGACCAATGCCGCGGCAATATCAGCGTCATCGCCTGCTCGCTCGCTTCGTCCGATCAATGCCTCGGCGACGTCGGCTGACTTGTTTGTCTTGGCTGCCAGATCGGCGAGCATTAGAAGGGTATCGACCGTTGGAATTTGGGAAGTCGAAGTGGCCAGTGACTTGAAGTCTTCTAAACGCGGAGTTTGCCGACGAACGGATTCCGGCGGTGTGTCATACCGAATGAACCCGGTCCAATGCATGATCGGGCTGTCGGCGTCATCTCCCATTGCAATCTGCATGAGCAAGTCAAATTGCGTCGACTCAGGCAACTCGTTGATTGCAACTGCTAGTTTGGCCGGTGTCATCGAATCGCGATTCGAATCATTAGCCAGTTTCATTGCGATTAACTTGCGGATGAAGCCCGGGGTTTGCTCCACCATCTCGTCATCAATCAATTCACCCAGCAACCGCTCCAGTTCATTCTGGATATATTCATCGCGGCGGTCGCCGTCATAGTTCGCGTAGCGTGCTTCACGGGTCACGATCTCAGCCTCGAGCACGTTTTGAAAATGTTCGAGGTCGCTACTCTTCGCGGCACTCTTCAACATCAAACGGCGAAGCTTGCTGGCGATGCTTCGATGGCGATTCGAGGTGTAGCTATCGGAGTCAATCAAGCCAGCGGTGCGTTGCAGCAACTCACCCCCCCGATCCGCAACTTGAGGCGCACTCGCTAGGTCACTTGGGCCTTGCAGCAGTGGCCAAATGCATCCGAGAACAAGATTAATGGTTTCGCTTTTGCGATAAGACTCTTGTTGCATCTGGGATGTGATCGAGTTCAGCGTCGAGGCGGATGACGTGATTTCGCTGACCGCAGGCAAGACCGAATCTAGCGATTCTGCGAACACGTCCAAAGCCGATACCAGCTTCTCCTCGTCCTGGGACGCCAATGCAAAATCAACCAACAGACTCGCACTCGTCGCCTTATCAGTTGATTTCGCGATCCGCTCTTGCAGTAGCTCATCCAGCTGCGCCGAGCGATCACATAGGACCGCTGTGATCATTAGCGACTTCGCAGCCGATTCTTTTCCGGAGTCGTCGGCCAACTCACCTCGGTCATATCCGGTGGTTGACACTATTTCAGTCGCATAGGGGAACACCGTTGCCGGGCGTTCCGGAGGCAGCACGATTGCCCGCAACGCCTCGTATATCAAAGGGATCGATGTCGCTGGGTCGCTCTTCGGCTGGCCGTCATCCCCGGACACAACATCCCCAGACGCCACATCGCTGGTAGTAACGCCGTCAGTCTCCGAATCATTCGTCTTTGAGTCCTCAGGTTCTGGATCGCGTTTGCCTAGTTTTTCTCCAATCGCATCCGAGTAGAGATCGATGATTTCGTTGACTTGCCGAGTGAGCTCTCCCATCCCGCCATCATCGCGATTGCGAACATTCGTACTCTGCCGACTGATCGTGAACGCATCGCCCGTCGTCCCCATCTGCCTCAGCGGCGGACCGTTGCCAAGCGCCAACGTCAGAGCACGCGTGGAGATTTCGATGTCACCATCCATCGCTGCGGTTCGTGCAATCCCCAATGCGGTCTCGCACTTATCTTTTGAAAGCGGTGCGCCCGGCTCGATGTCATCCTCAATCCGGTCCAGATAAATCGCGAATGATTGCGAATGATCGCCGGTCAATCTTGAAAGAGCCAACTCGAGACGAGGATCCCCGGTCGTTCGGGCGACGCTGGTCATATAGTCAATCAAGTTCTTGCCGACTTCGGTGTCCGCGTCCGGATCGGATTCGAAAACCGATTTAACAACCGGATACAGATCCAACAACGGCTTGTACTTGTCGGCGGAAGGAGACCCTGCCGCTGCGGTCACTTCCTCGACGGGCGGGAGGATCTCGAACAAGCGAGCCGCAGTGGGTTCAATATTCTCCGACTTGGTATGTGCGGCAATCAAAAGTTCCGCCGCGGGCAATGACCAATCTTCGGTATGGACAGATGAGAGATCGCCGATCACGGACGCCAGTTCATCGACGGCGTCCTGCCCTTCCTCGATCGCAAGCGAGGAACGAATTGCCATCGTCAACCCTGGTTCGACATCGCCCGCCAAAAGCATCTCAACGGGCAAGTCCATTAGATCGACGCTGACCGCCCGCTTCTTGGAGTCTTTTGACTCAGCGAGTTCTTCAGTGAGCCACTGAATGTATTGCGTGGATGCTTTGGGCGTCACAGCTTTGGCTGCTGACTCGGCTGCTTTGACGAAGGACTCACTCGTTGTCCCGGATCCATAGCGTTTGGCTCGTTCGAATCGGCCTGGATCCGAAAGGGCACGGCGATAGATCACAATCGCGTCAATCGGGCACCCCATGCTAGCCAACTTGTCAGCGATTGATTTGTACTGCCGCAAATCTTGATAGTCCCCGTAGCCAGGGTTGTATTGGTTCTGCTCGGAATTATCGATCGAAGCGTAGCCCTCAAGCGCGAACTGACGAGCCAATCCGCTTTGACCATTGGCCGCGTAAACGTCGAGCAACCGAGCGGAAACTGAGAACTGAAAATCGTTCGGTGTAATGTTGCTATCATCGCTGGCGTATTCGTACATCTCGACCAACATCGCGGGTCGATCGGGAATGCCACCAATTTCTTCGACGACTTGTCCCGCCTGCCAGACCAAGCCACCGCTGATCGTTCGAGCCCCGGGTTCTTCGCCCTCTTCGCTTTTGGGGATCGCACTCCGAAGTCTTTCAGCTGCTTTGTCTTTTTGCCCCGACTTCTTCAAGTCCATCAGGGCGAGCAAGAACTCAGCGGTCGGTTTCGAGCTTTCATTATTTCTGGCTTTCTCTGCCGCCTCGCCAAACTTTTTGGCAACCGCCTCGTCTGTAGTGACCAAGCCAACAACATCTTCCAACGGACCAATTGCTGTTCCGCCACTTGAACGGCTGCGAACCTGCCAAAGTGTTGACGTCGGCGAAAACGCATCATCACTGCAAATCGCCTCCACCACAGTCTCTTGAATCCCCGGGATATTCTTTCGTTCGGAATCAGGTACGTTGCGAAGAATGGAATAGAAGTTTTGGCGACCATACGGACTCTTCAGTGCATGACCAATGAACTTGCGTTTTGCCTCACTGAAATCTTGTCGATCGCCCATCGACACAAATTCCCCCAATCGATAGGAGGACAAGGCCGCAGGGTCAAACTCCAACAACCTTTCGAACATCGCGTCTTCGCATTTGGCCGCTTGCACAGCTCGACGCATTTCGTAGTAGCTGTTGTTCATCAAGCTGGGATCTTTCTCGAAAGCGTCCAAATACATCTCGGCCGCTTCTTTGTGCTTTTTGCTCTTGGCCAAGGCGGCCGCCCGGGAGAGCAACTGCCTCGCATCAACGGGACGGTCGGTGGGGGCATCCTCCCAAAGAGCTGCTGCGTCGTCGGAACGACCGGCTGCCGTGTAGAGTTCGGCCAACTCGGATCGAACACGCATCGAGGAAGGCGATGTCTTGAGCCGCCGCTCGGCTCGTTCGATCAACGGTTCCATCCGTCCTGCCGATGTCAATATTTCGACGGTTTGTCGGCGATAGTAATCTGGATTGCTTTGGTTTTGGCGTCGTCCGCTGCCCAGCTTCCTCAGCAACGCGTAGGCGACTTCGGCGGCCGATTCCTTGTCGTCGCTGGCCATGAAAGATCTCGCGATCTGCAACTCGACACTGTCATCACGACTCTTGCCGCCTCGCATGCGACGCAGAACAGCGGCGGCCTTGTCATTCATTCCCAAGCGACGCAGTTGATCCACCAACGCCAGTTGCGTATTCGTGTCCATCCGCATTCCGAACAATCGCTGCGCGGCCTGCTTCGCGCGGTCGATGTCACCGAGTTCAGCGGCCAAGTTCATTGCCGCCATCTCTTTGCGAACCAACATGCGACTGTCGAGCGGATCGAAAGAATCCAACGCCTCCAGTGCAACGCGGGGTTGATTCAACTCGCTGGCCAACCGAGCTCTCTCGATCTGCAAATCGACGTCATCGGGATACTCTTCGCAAAGCTCGATCAATTCACGATAGCAGTCCTCAGGACGGCCATCCCACCAATGAGCAAATGCGGCCAGCACACCACGCGACTTCAATTCGTAAATTGGAGCGTCCGGGAGAGGTTTCTGAAGATGCTCAATCATTTCCAACGGCACCCGCAACGATTGAGTACGGGTGTTCGTGTTTTTCGACGAATCCTCCGGCACCAAGCTTGACAATTCAGACACGATGGACTGGTCGATCAGGGACGTGGACAACGGAGCCTTGATCTGGATTGACCGGTAGCTTCCCGATGGTGATTGATAGTAGGTTCGCAGCATGCCTTCAGAGAGCGGACTTTTGCGACTGCGGGAAAGAACGCCGCGACCGATGTTGGCCGCTAAGACGGCGTCGAGCAACTCAAGCCGGTGTTTATCAACAAACGCTTTGCTCCGCTTGAATGACCGTGTCAAACCACCGAGCGAACCATTGATGGACCGGCTTGGTTGCGTGGCCTTGCCACCGGTTTCATTTCGGATTGCAGGAATCAGGCGGCTTACCAACTCGCTGGCACGATCCTCTGATCCCATCCGCAGATGGAACATAAGAGTGGACAAAAGCTCGTCGTACGATGCGTCTTCATCAGGATCAGGAATCGCAAACTCGGCTGCTCGTTCCAGAAGTCCGGCGCGGTTGAATTCGTTGATCAAGATATTCCGCAGCATCAACTGGCTTGACGCCGTTTGCAGAGACGTCGTTTGCGTCTTGCCTTTATTCCTGTTGAACAGGTCGACCAAAATCTCTAAACGTTCTGCCGAAAGGGGTTCAGGCTGATCCTCTTTTTCACCATCTTCTTCAGGCTCTTTGGTTTCGTCCTCATCCGGAACCGCGATGCGAGACGCCAACAGCGACAGGATGGCTGTCTGGCCATATTCAGGATCAAGCTCAGCCAATCGCCAGCTCAGCATCTCCTGACGCCGTTTCGCTTCAGCGGCCTCCGCATCGTCTTCGTTGGTGTTGGTATTCGTCGCCAACACCGACTGGAACGATTGCAATGAGGTGTACTCCCAAAGCACCATCGCATCGTCGACCTCTTCGATTTCCTCAATAGTGAGCTGCTCTTTCATCATCTCCTCAATCTTGGATTCAGCTTCTCCCGCCGGTGCTTCCTTGGCTTCACGCACCATCAACAGGGAAGCCGCCAAGATGCGAGCATGCCCAAAGACGTTGGGTTGAACTAAATTCAGGGAAGTCGCACCACTGCTGTATCCATAGGCGTTGTTTCCGTAGCGACCAATCCGATAGTTGCGAGCCATCGTGTAGCTGCTTTGCCCCCAATACCTCGGATTGGTTAAGTAATCCGCCGGGTAATTGGTGTTGCGTGAACTGGCCTTGACCGTCTTCTGAGTTGGCGGCTTCGCGTCCTTCGGCAGATCCATCGCGCGGATCTGTTCGCACAGTCGGCCCGCTTCTTCATAGCGTTCTTTCTGGTCGTCACCGCTATCGTCATAAAGCAACAGCTGGGCCAGCTCGAGCTTCACGTCCCACAAGCCTGGGTCACGATCGAGTGCTTCGCGACAAATCGCGATTGCCGCCTTGGTGTCTCCACGCATCGCAGCGGATCGGATCATCGAACCCAAGCGAACCGGATCGGATACCAAAGAGATTCGTTCGCCGAGTGCTGTCGCGACATCGATCATGCCCGCGTCGAGTTTTAGCTGCACCAGCTTGAAACGATTCTCGGGCGTATCAGCAAGCGAGACGATTCGCTCTTGATACTCGGCCGCCGTTGTCACCTCGTCAGCCAAATCACTCAGATTGACCATCGTTTCGAGCAATGCAACGTCGCGAGGTTGTTGAGCAATCAATTGGTCAATCGCTTGCCGAGCGGCCCCATAATCTTCAATCGCTTCGTAAGCGGCGGACGTCAAAAGCAAAGTGCCTCGAGTATCACCGTCTTCACGGCCGAGTGATTCGATTCTTGAAATCAACTCTTCAACATCACCTTGGCGATCGTACAGAGGCGCCAACTGCTTGATCAGACTGATCCGGTCATCGGTTTGAGACTCATACTGGATCGCTTGCCAGTAGAGTTCGATCGCTTCGTCGGTGCGATACCGCTCAGCCAATTCCGACGCCATCATCCTTCGTGGTCCGTTGTCACGCGGAGCCACGTTCATTGCCCGGCGAAGCGCCGTGAAGGCTTCATCATCACGGTTGGCACTGAGCGCGGTCCGTGCGTAGAACAGATAGGACTCTGGGCTGGCTGGGTTGGCATCAATCAACGATTCGCATGTCGCAAGCGCTTCATCGATTTGTCCAAGACGAGTCTGCAGCCCAGCGACACGCTGCAAATAGTTGGTGCGAAATCTGGTATCGACTTCGGATAGTTTTTCAAACAAAGTCACCGCGTCAGACAGACGAGATTGTCGCTCGGCAATGTCAGCGGCAACCACCAACACGTCCACGTTATCGGGCTCTAGATCCTGAGCCTCCCGAATCGCCTCCGCCGCATCGGTCAATTGTCCAGCCGCTTGATGCATCAGGGCCAGTTGTCGCAATCGATCGACCGTAGGTGGTTGGGTCTCCAGCGTCGCGATCTGATCGCCCAGCGTTCCGGCCTGACGATACGTTTCAATCTGGTCCTTCAACACCTGTTCTTGTTCGTCCGGAGTTTCCGCGATTTCGCGGGCCACCTCCAAACGGGTGAACGCTTCGTCATGCTGCTTTGCGTCTCGGAGTGCTTTTGCAAAACGCAGTTCCTGGGCGAACGTCAAATCCATTTCTGACGCATCCCGCCAGGCCGCGAGGGCTCGTTCGCCCAGTTCAAATGTGTTGAACACTTCCGCCAAGCGAACCAGCGAATCGCGATTCCGGCGATCTCCGGAGGCGATCGATTCCCATGTCTTGATCGCTTCTTCTTTGCGATCGAGCTTGTGCAGGTATTCACCCAAGTACTCGCGATACTGCGGAGACTCAGGATCAACCTCGATTGCCTGCTCATACAAATTGATCGCGTCTTCTTCTCGATCGATGCCTCGAAATCGGTCGGCAATCTGTGAAAGCGTGACTGCATCGTCGCTTCGGGCATCAGCCAGTTGCTGCCAAACACCGGCCGCGGCATCGCGACGCGCCTGCAATTCCGTTTTCTGGTCTTCCAGCAACAATTGTCCCCAACGCAGCAGATAGTCAGGGTTTTCGGGGTCGTCCTTTGACAAAGCCTCATACTGTGCGGCCGCCGATTGATTGTCCCCCAACGCAACCAACACGTCGATCAATGCCAATCGCACGTCGGCGTCACCCGGTGCTTTCGTGGTCGCGTCCAGGAGTGTTTTCTTAGCTTCGTCGAGGCGTCCGGCAGAGACCAGAATGCGTCCCAATCGAGTCTGCAACGCCAAGTTGTCAGCGGAATCGGCCAACTGCTCTTGGTAATAATTCGCGAGTGCGTCGTAATCGCCAGATTTGAGAAAGCCATCTTCGATCCGATTACGAACATCCGTGTGAAGCCAACTCCCTGGTCGCAGGCGGGCAAGAATTTTCTCCAGATCTTTTGTCGCTTCTTCCGGTTCGCCCAACCGCCGTCGCAGTTCGGCAGCTTCCACCGCAAACGCAATCTTGTCGTCTTCATCGCGGCTGTTTTTCGACAGTGTTACAAAGCGATCAAGTGCTTCTTCGAGATTCCCTTCTTCGGCGAGTGCTCGAGCAATTTGGCCCCCGACGCGGGCATCCCGCGGGAACATCGCTTCGAGTTGTTTCCAAACTGCGAATGCTTTTTCGTTTTGTCCTGCACGCCCATAGATCCGACCTAACTCAGTGAAAATCGGAACCGCCTCATTGCGTGCGGGACCGCGGTCGATTGCGCGTTGAATTGCCGCGGCCGCCCGTTCGTTTTCGCCAACCGCGAGCAAAGATTTACCGAGATAGAAACTGCAGGCCGCTTCGTCGGGCAAACGTTCTTCTGCCTTCGAGAATGCTTCCACGGCGAGCGCTGACTTACCGCGTTGAGCTTGGATCAGCCCTAAGACCATCGCCTTTTCACCGGCTGACGGCGCATCATCATCGACGTCCAACGATTCGATCAGCTGATCAAGCGAACCGTTTTGAACGTGATACCCATAGACTCGATCCAGGGCGGTACCAGGACGCGGCCGACGTAATAAGACTTGAAAGAACCGGTCCGCGGTCACGCGTTCTCTATCGGTCTCACCGACCTCTTGAGCAGAGGATGGCAAACACAGTAATCCGCCTCCAAGTAAGAAGACTAACAGAGGACCAAAGCAGAAGATCCGAACTGAACGGCAGTGAATCACGGCAACCTCGACGTCAAAGCGGAAGTCGAACCAAGCAAGCAGAAGAATCCTCACTGTAGAGCTCGGCGCCGCGCGATGCAATTCTCGACACCCCCCACCTCACATTTTCTGGTATTCTGCTTCAGACCTTCCAAACGATTGCTGCGATGGCGAACCTTTAGGAACAACATGAGTGAATCGATTGACAACGAGTTGCGTGACCGGCTCGAACAATTCCGTGGGGATTTTGGCCGACTTCGGGAAGAAGTCTCCAAACGCATCGTCGGTCAACAACCAATTGTTGACGGGGTACTGACATCTTTGATTGCCGGTGGCCATGTGTTGCTGGAAGGCGTGCCTGGCCTAGGAAAAACACTCTTGGTTCGAACGTTGTCGGACGTCTTGGATGCATCCTTTGGTCGCATTCAGTTCACTCCCGACCTGATGCCCGCGGACCTGATCGGCACCAACATTTTGGTTGAAACCCAAAATGGGCACAAAGAATTTCAATTCCAACGTGGCCCGGTATTTGCCAATGTGGTTCTGGCCGATGAAATCAACCGCGCTACGCCAAAGACACAATCCGCTTTGCTAGAAGCAATGCAGGAACACAGTGTCACGGTCGCGGGAACTTCACATCAACTTGACGGGCTATTCTTTGTGCTGGCCACGCAAAACCCGCTGGAAATGGAGGGAACCTATCCACTTCCCGAAGCCCAACTGGACCGTTTCCTAATGAAATTGGTCGTTCCGTTTCCGACGACGGACGAAATGGAAACGATCATGGATCGCACCACGGCAGGAGAGATTTCGCCGCCCGAAAAAATCATGGCATCCGATCGCGTCATCGAACTTCGCCGCCTTTCGCGGCAAATTCCGATTGCCGATGAGGTTCGGCGGTATGCGATTTTAATGATCATGGGAACTCACCCATCCCACGAAGCTGCGACACCAATGGTGCGTAAGTTTGTCCGTTACGGCAGCAGCCCACGGGGAGCACAAGCATTGATTTTGTGTGCGAAAATCCGGGCCGTCTTGGACGGTCGCTTTCATGTGGCCAAAGAAGACATTCGCGAAATGGCCCATGCAACGCTCCGGCACCGGGTCATGCTGAATTTCGAGGGCCAAGCCGACGGAATCACCATCGATGCAATCGTCGATGACCTCATCGCAAACGTTCACAGCGAAGCGGCTGTGGCATGACAGTCTTTGACTCGGATTTCCTGAAGCGATTGGAATACCTATCGCTATTATCGAAGCGGATGTTCAAGGGCCAACTATTGGCCCAGCGACGAACGATGCAAACCGGCGGCGGAATCGAATTCGCTGACCACCGCGAATACATCAGCGGAGATGACCTTCGTTACTTGGATTGGAACGTGTATGCGCGGCATGGTGATTTGCTGCTAAAGCGATTTCAAGAAGAGGAAGACCTCCACGTCTATATGCTGTTGGACACGTCCGCCAGCATGAATATTGCTGGTTCAGATAGTGGCCATGGGGATGCAACCGGAACGAAATTCTTGCTGGCCCAGCAGATCGTGGCGGCGTTGTCCTACATCGCCTTGGCAGATCTCGATCGCGTTTCGATCTTGGCCTACGACGATCGTGTGCGGGCGACGATGCCACTGATCCGAGGCAAAAACCAAGTCCTCAGTTTGCTGCGTTTTCTTGAGCAACTTGAGTGCGGCGGCGAGCGTACGGACCTGCAATCGGTTGTTGGTGATTTTGTGGACCGAGCACCACGAACAGGATTGGCAATCGTTGTCAGCGATCTGTATGACCAAAAGGGTTTTCGCGACGGCATCGACCGACTCCGTTACGCCCGCTTTGAACCGCACGTGATACAGATCCACACGCCCAGTGAAGCGTCACCGAGTTTTCTGGGGGACATGGAATTGGTGGACTGCGAGAGCGGTTTGCAAAAAAAGGTGACCGTAACCGAACGCAAGCTACGTCAATACAAGAAGCTTTTCCAAGCTTTCCTGGACGATATCGAGACCTATTGCCGCAACCATGGACTGAGCCACACGCGAGCAACGACGGAGGTTCCCTTCGACGCTGTATTGCTTCGTATGATGCGTACTGCGGCGGTGGGATAACACATGTCGCTGGCGTCTCCCGAACGACTGATGTGGCTTTGGATCGCAGTTCCGATCATCGTTCTGTACATCCTGAAAACGCGTTTGCGACGCCAGCCCGTCGCAACGCTCCTGTTTTGGGATCAGATCTTCGAAGAAAAACGCCAACGATCCCTGTGGCAAAACCTTCGCCGTTGGCTGTCACTTCTTCTGCAGCTTATTTTCGTCTCGCTCCTAGCATTCGCTCTGGCGGATCCACTTTGGCGGTGGCAAGCGGACTCCGGGCAAGAAGTGATTTTGGTCGTGGACAACTCGGCCAGCATGCAAGCTGTCGAACCCGAGACAGGGCAAACAAGATTGCAGCTAGCCGTTGACCGTGCCGCTTCACTCGCTCGTGGTCTTCGCCAGGGGGACCAAATGGCGTTGGTAACCGCCGGTACCACGGTCCGTGTCGTGGTCGGCATGTCGGACTTCGCGCCGGCGATTGAGGAAGCCATTCATTCGATCCAACCAACCGATGGACCGACGCAAATCAAAGATGCTATCGAAGCGGCCAGACGATTGGCAGACGAAGAAGAACGGCGTCGCATCGTCGTCATCACCGACACGACACTCGACGAACAAAGCGACATCGAATCAGCCGAAGATCTTTCATGGGAGTCCGTCGGCACCTCTCAAACCAACCTGGCAATCACCACGTTCCAGGTTCGACGTTCGAGCGTTGATCCGATCGGCTACGCATTGCTGGTCGAAGTCCGCAACTTTTCCGACGAACCATCCAGCACACGGCTGAAGCTCACGCTTGGCGATGACCTCGTCGACGTTGTCCCGATCAAGTTGGAAGCCGATGGCGTCTGGCAAACAACGATCGAAGGAACGTCTCGCGAAGGCGGGGTCCTGACCGCGTCACTGGATGCGACCGATGGGCTTTCCGTTGACAACACGGCCCGAGCGGTTGTTCCGGCCCGCCCCTTCGTTCCAGTGACTTTGGTCACCGGACCAGATGACCAGTCGTTTTATCTTCGCACCGTTTTGGAATCGATTCCGTTGATCAAGTTGACGGTGGTCAACGACACTGAGCAAACCGCGGAGAATGGTTTGACCATCTACAGCGGAACGGTTCCCACCGAACTTCCTCCCGGCCCCGCTTTGTTCATTGCTCGCGATGAAGGCCCCCCGGGAACCTGGAAACTCGGCAGCGAAATCGACACACCCATCGTGGCAAAACAGGACAAAGAATCTCCCCTGTTGCGACACGTTCAATTGCAAAACGTGATGCTCGCCGGTGGCCGTGATATCGAGGTCGATGAATCACTGGGAGAAGCGATCACGTTGCTTGAAACAGCCGACAATTCGCGGGTGTTGGTTTCCGTCGAACGCGAGGCCGGCCGGATCCTGATTTTGTCAGCAAACCTGGACGACAGCGATCTGCCGCTTCGGATCGCTTTTCCCGTCATGATGACCAACGCCATGAATTGGTTCTTCCGGCAAACGGGCGACATGAACCCAGCTTTGCACACAGGATTGGCGACAACCGTGCCATGGGATTTCGATGCCGCTTCCGCCGTGCTGATGTCGCCGGATGGAAACGTCCGAAACATTTCGGTTGCACGTGATCGCGCCGCCATCAGCCCGATCGGAAAAGCCGGTGTGTACGGACTGTTTTCGCCTGAGTCGTTGCCCAAACTCGACATGGCACCACAGTCCGAAGAACTGCCGATCAAGACTCCCGAAGAATGGAAGTTGGCGGAGGAAGTCCCGGGCGAGTTGCTGGCGGTCAACCTGTGCAGCGCCGATGAAAGTGATCTGCGAGTTGCCCAGCAACCAAACGAAACAACCAGTTTGGTCTCCCGCGGCGGAGCTCCCGCGTGGTTCTATTTGGTCATGCTGGCGGTTGCATTGGTGATCGGTGAGTGGGCATTGTTCCACCGAAGGGTGGTGGCATGATGTTGCAATGGACCCAACTTCAATGGGCTTGGCTCTGGATCCCGGCAATCTTGTGGCTGGTGATATTCCACCTTCGAACGCTGAGCGACTTTCCACCTCGTCAACGATTTGTATCGTTGTTGATTCGAGGCATCGTGCTAACGCTGCTCATCATGGCAATCTGTGGACCGGTGATGCTGCGCTCGACCTCGAAAAAAATGATCGTGTTCGCAATCGACCAAAGCGAGAGCATCGACGAGGCCGCTCGCGAAACAGCAGACGAATATTTGGAACAAGCAATCGGGCAGGCCAAAAAAGACAACGCGGAGGTTCGCTTCCTGCCGTTCGACAGCACTCCACGGCAACTGCAATCCAACTGGGCAAACCAGGAAAATTCTCCCGCGGACACCAACAACGAACCAACATCTGCCGATGTTGCGGAAGAAGAAACAGAGGACGTTTCGGCCGATTCAATTGCTCCCGGGGAAGACGAGGTTCCGGCGCCAGTCCCATCACCGTCGGAGGCGGACGCCGAGGAAGCGAAACGAATGGGCACTGACTTAGCCGCCGCCATTCAAACCGCGGTGGCTTCGATTCCTCCGTCCCGCGTCCCACGAATCGTATTGATGAGCGATGGCAACCCGACGAATGGCGATGGGATCGCCGCTGCGACGGACGCTGGTGTTCCCGTGTGGACGGTGCCGCTTCCGACACGAAGCGAACCTGAAGTGCAGATGGCTGCCGTGGAAGCTCCCACTCAAGTGCGTCAGGGCGAACCCTTCTTCGTCGAAGTTGTTGTTAGCAGCAATCGTGACACCGAAGGCCATGTCGATCTGTATCGCGGTGATATTCAAATTGGCGACGTCGAAGCACCGCCGGTGAAGATCAAGAAGGGTGAAAACCGCTTTCGGTTTCAGCAAACGTTGTTGGGTCAACGACAAGAAACCTTCGCCGCGCGATTGCGAGACTGCGACGACACGTTGTTGGACAACAACGAAGCCGAGGCGATCGTGTACGCCAGCGGCAAACCTCGCGTGTTGCTGATCGACAGCGACCCCGACGAAACGGACTCTCTGCGTTGGGCACTGGATGAACAGTCCATCGATGTTGACGTTCGTCCCCCGGAAGGCATCCCCAGCGATTTATCCGAAATGCAGGGCTATGAATGCTTGATCCTTTCCAACGTGCCGGCGACGTCGATGACGATGCGGCAGATGGATCTGATCGGGATCTATGTCCAGGACTTGGGTGGCGGGCTGATCATGCTCGGTGGGGACCAAGCCTTTGGTCTGGGCGGTTACTACCGAACTCAGATTGAGGAAATTTTGCCCGTCCGCAGCAACTTCGAAAAGGAACGTGAAAAGCCGTCGTTGGCGATGATGCTGGTGATCGACAAGAGCGGTTCGATGGGTGGTCAAAAAATCGAACTTGCCAAGGATGCCGCCCAAGCCGCCGTCGAACTGCTTGGCCCCAAGGACGCCATCGGAGTGATCGCGTTCGATGGAGACTCGTACACCGTGTCCGAGCTTCGTCCAACGTCCGATCGCGGTGCCATCACGGATGCCATTTCGACAATCGAAGCATCCGGTGGCACAAACATGTACCCCGCAATGGCCGACGCTTACGAAGCGTTGATTGGTGCCACAGCCAAACTGAAGCATGTGATTCTGATGACCGATGGAGTCTCGTCACCGGGCGACTTCCAAGGTGTTGCCGGCGACATGTCCGCGTCGCGAATCACACTCTCGACCGTTGCGCTGGGGCAGGGCTCGAGCGAAGACCTGCTGGAAGAGCTCGCTCAGATTGGCGGAGGTCGCTACTACTTCTGCGACGATCCTCAATCGGTTCCTCAAGTCTTTGCGAAGGAAACCGTCGAAGCCAGTAAATCCGCGATCAACGAACTGCCGTTTGTCCCACAATTGGTACGTCCCACATCGGTGCTCGATGGAATCGAACTGGACCTTTCGCCACTGCTGCTCGGCTACGTTGTGACGCGTCCGAAACCGACGGCGGAGTTCATCTTGGCTAGCGAGTCGGGTGACCCGCTGCTTGTATGGTGGCGATATGGTTTGGGTATGTCGGTCGCTTTCACCAGCGACGCGAAAAATCGATGGGCGGGCGAATGGATGACCTGGCCAGACTTTGGAACCTTTTGGGCCCAAATCATTCGGCATGCGATGCGCAAAGACGACAATCGAGGCGTGTTTGTGGAAGTCGAACGAGACGGCAATCGGACTCGCGTGGTGATGGACGCGGTCGATGACAACGGACGATTCATTGACGAGGCCGAAACTCGATTGACGGTGATCGATCCACGATTGAAAAACGAAAAGATCGCCATGCGGCAAACCGCGCCGGGTCGCTATGAGGCCTCGGTGGAAACGCTTCGTCGCGGGGCGTACCACTTTGACATCGCAACCAACCGGATGGATGGGACCAGCCAACGAAGCTCTCGAGGAATCGCCGTTGGTTACCCCGACGAGTTGCGTTTGCTGCCACGCGGCGACGAATTGCTTCGTCAAATCGCTTCGGTAAGCGGTGGACGCTATGACGCCCCGGCAACTTCCATCACGGAAGACGACGACCGCACAGCACGTGACCCGGTCCCGATCTGGCCATGGCTACTGATGGCTGGCTTGGTCTTATTCATCGCGGATGTGGCGTTTCGACGGGTTGAAATGCTTTGAAAGTGGCTTGAAAGCAATCACGTCTCCAAAATCGCCAGTCGGGATCCGCCCAGATTTTCTTATGATTGATACTGCTTTCTATCTTGGTGGCTGGCATCCCCACCCTCTAGACTGGTCAATAGCGACGGGCGAGCAGAATGACTGCCGATGGCATCGATCTGCTTCGCCCCCGAGTCATTCCACTTTCAGCCGCTTCTGCTAGTGAGACCAACGATGCTGCACGAAATTCTCCGACCCGTTCAACGACGTCTGTGGCTTGCTTCGATGATCCGCGGCGTCTCCACCGGTCTGTTGATCGGAGCGATTCTTGCTCTCTGGGTCGCGATCGCTCGCACCGCATTCCTCCCCAGCATGCACTGGGCATGGCCACTATCGATCGTTGTTGCCGGCGGCGTGGTTGGTTGGGTGACCGGAATGCTGGGACGGTTCAATGAACAATCAGCGGCAAGGCTGATCGATCAGCACTACGGTTTGAAAGATCGTTCAATCACTTCGTTGCAGTTCGATCGCGAACGAAAAATTCATTCGGATCCCGTGCGAGAGTTGCAGTTGGCGGAGGCGGACCAACAACTGCATCGAGTCAATCCAGTCGAGTGCGTGCCGATCAACGCACCGCGACACGCACGATGGATCGCAGGCTTGGTGATCGCAACGACGTTGTTGTTGATCATCGGCAATCGCAATGTTCCCACTTTGGAAGCCAAACCAATCTTGCCATTGGCTCAGCAGCAATCCGTCGACCTTCGCGAAACGATGCTCGAGGATTTGGAAGAGATGGCGGAGGAACAAGAGGATCCTGAACTCGAAGCTCTCATCGAAGAACTCAGTGAGAAACTGGATGAGATGGAATCCGATGCCTTGGATGAAGCGGACTTGCTAGCGACACTTTCCGAAATGGAGCAATCGCTGGCGGAAGCCCGCGAGTCGCTGAAATTGGAAATGACTGACACGATGTTGAAGGCGCTCGCCGCGGCCATGAAACCATCGGACGCGATGAACCAAGCCGCCAAAGCACTTGAAGCTGAACAATACGACGAAGCAAGCGAACAGCTTGAAGCGGTGGATCCATCTCAAATGGGTGACAAGCAACGCCGCGCCGTCGCAGACAACCTGAAAAAGATGTTGTCAAAACTCAAACCCGCACAGCAGGGACAACTTAGCAATTCAATCAGCGAGTTGGCCGAGGGCTTGGACTCAAAAAACATGAGTCAATGTAAAAAGTGCCTTTCGAAACTGGCGTCGGAATGCAAACAGCAAGGACAACGCAAGAAGATTGGCAACTGCATGTCGTGTCAACTCAACCGACTCTCGCAGTGCAAAAGCGAGTGCCGCGGTCAGTGCCAATCCGACAGCGTCGCAAAGTCCGACTCGCCGAGCCAAAAGGCGGGCCGAGGCGCCAGTGGGCAACCTTTGGGCGATCAAGCCACCAAAATTGACAGCGTTCGAAACGAGGAAATGCTAACCGGGCAACAGTCTGAAGGCCCTAGCGAAACCGAGATCCTGCAAGCTCCCGAAGGCGAACAAAACGCCGTCCGCCAATATCAGGCCAAGTACAACAAGTTCAAACGAGAAGCCGAGGCGGTTCTGAACGCTGAACCGCTTCCGATGGGCCACAGAGAGACCGTCCGCAAGTACTTTGAAGCGATTCGCCCAAACAACGAAACCGAAGCGGAAATGGCCATGGAAGCATCTGCGACGGACGAGTGAATCCACTCCACCGCCCCTGAGGCAGGTTGTGCAGGTTCTAGGTTGTTATATTGCTAGGCGATTATCATCACCCTCCCCTTGGGAGGGTCGAGCGAAGCGAGGGGAGGGCTC
>TARA_R110002073_G_scaffold43170_1_pt1 | contig 74012 bp, 110 predicted proteins | sample TARA_R110002073 | Tara Oceans TARA_R110002073 (sample SAMEA4397174) | marine metagenome | biome: Polar Biome; feature: [DCM] deep chlorophyll maximum layer (ENVO:01000326); material: water (ENVO:00002006), including particulate matter (ENVO:01000060) such as... | depth 40 m
CAGTTATGCCAGTTAGGTTTAGAACCAATTACTTCGCCTGTTGCTCCGTAATCAGCCTTTGAATGCGTAATGTAGATTTGGTCGCAATTAAGATTCTTACACATCATTAATAATGAATAGAAAGGGGCATTTCTTTTACCCCATTCAAACTTCATCTTTTGTGGCTTACCAATCTTTGATGAGCCAGTTACATGAAGTGTGCAACAATCTAACCACTTATCTATTCCATCAAATACAAAGAGAACATTTTCTCCCTTTTCAATTTGACCCTTTACAAACAAAACAAAATCTTCTGAGTTTGCTTCAGACTTTTGAATATCTAATTCACCATTATCATTTCTAACTTCTGGATTCCAGAGAGTAATTCTATCTGTGCATTCATGATTCTGTCGCCATGTTGGTTCGCAACCATCATCCCAATCTAAAACATAAATTTGTTTATCTGGAAAGTCTAAGGCTAAACCACTTTTAACGGTCTTGGGTTCTCCCCAAATACCACAAATAAGGCGATTGTTTCTTGCCAGTCTTTCATCTGTTTGCTTCTTTAATTTACTTTGAAATGCCAATACTCTTGCGTTATTGACCATTCCAGTTTCTACTGCTTTTTTCTTATTGTTACTTGTTAATCCCATGTTATCACCATTTTATTTCTTCTAAGTCTATTACTATTTCTTTTCCTTTTGCTTCTGCCCAACCTTCTAATAGTTGTTTTAATTCTAATGCTGTTTGGCACATATATCTTGTTTCTTTTGTTCCAATGTGGAGTTTAGCCAAAAACTTACCTAAATCTCTTTCATTTTCATTCCATGTGATGAAATCCACATTGTTTAAATCAACAACATAACTCGTTTTCTTTACTAAATATCTATTTTCTTTTAAATCTTCCATGTTTTTTCCTCCTTGAGGGATAGGCTTCGCACCTATTTGACCGTCATTAACGCCAACGATTACACAATGGTTGATTAGTTAATCAAAACCAGTCGAAATCCTCTTCTACTGGAACTGAAACTTCAACTGCTGAACCTTCACGAACAACACAATAAAGACCTGCTACGTTAATAGTAACTGGCTCAACTCCTTCATCTGTTGTTCTTTGGCTTGTTCTACCAATAACAATGACAGAAGAACCAATACCGAAATCAAGAGTTAAATGACTTGGAATCCAACAGGTAGTAATACCGTCGCTTTCGTAATCCATTTCTGCATCTAAATCAGTAATATTGATAATTCTGTTACCGTTCTTAGTAGGTGTCATAATCATATTAACGACAGTTCCATCAGTAATAACATATCTTTCCTTAGAAGGAAGGGCTTGTCTACCAATGTGGGCTTTATCCATATCTACTAATGGTACAAGATGAGATTCAAAGTGTACTCTTAGACAGTCTTGGAAATCAAATGCCGACATATCACGATATAGTTCGTTATCAGGACTCATATCTGAGTTTAAAGAAAGACTGTTTAGAGTCAAGTCCTTAGCACCATATAAGTCTGTTCCATTATCATTTGCTACGCAAAGGAAATGAACCCATTCAAAAGGATTAGGTGCAAACTCTACTCCTGCTTGATTCTTATAAGAGAAGAAATATGGCTTCATTTCTCCAGTTCCGATAGAACCAAAGAAAACACCACTTCTTCGCATTTGTTCAGAAGGTAATGGTTGTCCATATCTTTCATTCTTTCCACCATTCATATAAACTGCCGTATTATCAAGAGGAATAACTGTTACTCCTTCTAATAGTTCTGCACCATCAGGTAATGTAGATAATACCTTTTCATTATACTCACCATTATGGTATCGAGCAACATTCCACTTTCCTAAAGCATTTTGTGTAGCAACTGCTACAAATCCTTTTTCAAGTGCATTATCAGCATCTCTCTTATATTCTTCCAATGCTCTCATTCTGTTCCATGCCATCATATCTCTTGGGGCATCTAATGAAACAAAGAAACCAAATGCTGCTTTATAGAAAGAATCTTGTTGTCCTTTCTCAGAAGTACCGCTATCTTGGGTTCTTCTTACGTTAGCCACATAGTTTCTCCAAAGACCCTTACCAATAGGGTTTGTTGTCTCAATGTTGTTTTCAGAACAAATATCTTCATATTTGCTCGTCGCTTCTTCTGCACTCATACCAATGTATTGTGCGCTCTTTTCAATTTCTGCTTTCATGTTTTCATCCATATTTTTCACTTCCATATTTTTTGTTTTTTATTTTTTTGTTGTTCAATTCTATGATAATTGACTAATTAACCATGAGGCTAATACTTTCGGAGTCATAGTGGTTGAACGCCATTCGCTTTCTCCAATCGTTCTAAGGAATTTAAATTTCGCATTGCTCTCTAATTCAGAATTAATAACTGCATCATGAAGGCCAATACAGATTTCACGAACAGTTAGCCCGTTGTGTAGTAAATCGTGTATAGTGCTTAATGCGAACTTGTCTTTGTTTACAATTTTCATTAATAATTTTTTATATTCATTTAAACTGATGTCTAATTGTGCTTTGAGTGAGGAATTACTTGCTTTAGCCGCTTGTAACTCGGTTATCGCTCTCCGCATATCACCATTCATGGCATATATAAAGGAGTCCAGTTCATCTTGAGAGTATTTGTTTATTTCTTCACGTTGAAGAATAGAGGTTAATACTTCCATTACTGCTCCATTAGAGAGTGGTTTAAAGTGATAGTTTGCACATCTACTTTGAAGTGCAAAGATAATCTTATTTCTATCATTACAAGTGATAATGAATCTGATATTACTTGCATATCTTTCCATGATACGCTTAAGTGCATTTTGGGCATCATTAGTCATACCATCCATTTCATCTAATAACATTATTCTAAATGGTGCATCTCCAACAGTCCCGCTTTGCGCTATATTTTTGATAGTCGTTCTAACGTTTTCTAATCTTCTATCATCAGAAGCATTTACTTCTACAAAGTTATCTTCAAATGATTCACCTAGAATCTCTTTACCTATAACTAATCCTGCTCCTGTTTTTCCATTTCCTGGATTTCCATATAATAAAACATTAGGCATATTTCTTTCTTCAATCCAGCCAGTTGCATCTAATACAAAATGTTCCTGTCCTATAATTTCAGTTAGTTTATTTGGTCTGTATTTTTCTGTCCATAGCATTTTATCGCCTCCAGTAATTTACTTTATTAATTTTTCTTGACTTTAAGCCAATTTTTCTAAGAATATAAGTAAGTTCCCAACTATTAGGAACCCAATGCATTCCACTATCTTTTAGAATCATAACAATATCCGCCGAACATAATTCGACGCTGTTATTAAATTTAGGTAATATTCTTCTTGCTACCATTTCTTCTCTTGTTATTCCTGCCATATTATTCACCATTATAAATATTCTTCTAAACCTTTTATTTGTATTACAACAGGAGTGGTTTTCTTTCTCCTTCTTTTTTCTCCTATCTTTAGGAGTCTGCATTCTGCATTATTAAGTTTCTTTTTAGCCTGTTCTTTAAAGGCTTCATCCTTTAATAATAAAGGAAGTAACTTAGGATTCTTAACACCTAAGCGTCTTGATAATTTGGGTAATTGGGAATACTGCCTTCTTTTAGGCATAGAAAGTTGCCCAACAAACCCACCGATATGAGAATAAGATAACATCTCATAAAAGTATTTTTGACTCCAACGACGTTTAACTCGTCCATCAACAAATATTAATCTATTAGGGTGCATATTTTCGCACAACCAAGATAATATTTGTGTATCTGATGGTTTGTTATACAATAAAATCTTAGCAATAAAGTCTCTATCTCTTTCTTTTAGAAAGTTCTGTACTAATGTGTAGGTATCTTGTTCAAATGAAAAAGGACTACTACTATTCGGTGCAAGTTCTTTGATGGTTTCTTGAAGAAAATTAAATGAACCTGCTCTTTTAATTTTACACATATCCTTAATTTCTTTAGGAACCGACTTTTGATTAATCGAGGTCAATACTACTTGACCTTGATAATTGCGTATAATGTGAAGAATAGCAGACTTATCAGGTTTATAATGAACATCTTCAATGATGATTCCATTCTCCACAGGAAACGAACCTACATCAAAATCAATATCATTTGCATATAGAATAACTGGGCTATCTACAAATGTAAGAGCCTTTGTTGATTTACCTGTTCCTGTTTTTCCTGTAAGTAGTATTGTTCTATTATCATTATTTTTACTTGTTAATCCCATTTTAATGCCCTTTCCATAAGTTTATTATACTCATTATAACATTTTGTACTGCAAGTATATCTTTGAATACCTGCTGATTCTTCCCATGTTTTGCCGCACATTCCACATTTTTTTTCTATTCTGTTTTCAAGTGCCTTTCTTCTCTGTTGTTCTCTTTGCAGAAAATTTTTTCTTTCTCTCTGTTCTAAAGTGAGGGGTTTTCTTTTGGTTCCTTTATCTCTACAAGTTTTAGAGCAGTATTTATGATTGCTTGTGTTCTTTACAAACACAATAGAACACTCTTCACATTTTACTTTAGGATTCCAAGCGTTCTTCAAAGCGTTTTGAATAATAGGCTCATCTTTCAATGCTTCTATCAGGTTTTTCCTTGTCATATATTTGACTTTAGGAAAGTAACGAGCCGTACTTTGTTTTTCCCAAACATTTTCTAAAGCACTTAGAATAGTAGGTTCATTCTTAAACAGTTTCCTTAATTCTTTTTTAGTGGTTGATTTTCTTACTATTTTAATCCCACCCAAATATAACCAGTAGTGTGTCTAAGATACGTTGTTTCGTTTAAAAATAAAGGCACTTTCTTAACTTTTCTATCCCAACCTCTTTCTAAAGCCCAGTTTCTTTTAATTCCAATTCTTCGGGAATGAGAAAAATAGTGCTGAATCTTTCCATATTTCTCTCTATGAAGTAAATCATACCATGCTTCTATTTCTTCTTGTAAATCAAGAACTGGATAAAATTCATCCACCTCTAAATCGCCAAATACATAATCATATGCTTGTTTTAGTATATTATATTTTATTTTTGTTTTCATATTAATCCCTTTAATTCAAATATTCTATCGAGTCCACTCGATGTTCTATGTTTATTCTCTGATATTAATTCTACGAGTTCTCTAAATGTTACCCATTCATCTTTAGCATCGGGTAAAATGGGAACTAATTCTGTTATCTTAAACAGATTTTTAATTCCACCAATCTTAAGAATCGGCTTAGGTCTAGTCTTTGATTCTTTTTCTTTGTAAGAAGAAGTGATTTCATGTTGAAGAAGCGTTCTTTCTACTGATTTAAGAAAAGATTCTTCTGCTCTAAAAATTAACTTTAGTTTAATTCTATATCCTATCTGTGAATCTTTCGCTCTTTCGATATGAAAGTCCATCTTTGATGAACTTAAAAGAATACCAATTAACATATCTTTACTATACATGAGAATCACTTATTTTACTTCCAAGATAATCATTTTTATATTTTAAATAGTCTAAACCATCTTGGATTACTTCTGTAATTTGTTCTTCTAGATATAATTTATCTCCTGCAAAAACTAAAGATAGTGAGGTTCCTTGAAAGGTATTCCACGCTACTGCTTGTTTTTCATCTATATTATCTAAGAATGCAACCATCTCAGTTATTTCCTGATTTACTTCTAAAAAGAATGAAAGTCCTCTCACTAAAGTAGTGCATTCTTCTTCTTTTAATTGACCATAGACTATGAAAGTAAAACTGGTCGCTCTACCTTTTTCTGTAATCCATTGTTGAATAACTTCATCATTAAACATAATGCTCAATCCTGCATATATTCTATGTTATTAGGCCAATATCCATTAGGTGAAGTATTCGTTTCCAACCAGAAAAAGTGAGCCGCAGTTATACGAGAGTCTCCACGCTTATTAGCATTTTCTTCTGCATTAGCCATTAAGTTCATTATGGCTGTTTCGACCCATTCTGTTATGAAAAACTTTGCTTCATTCGTAATAGGCAATTCAATGTTTTGTTTAATTAACTTAGTTACATTGATTTTAGTTGCTGGCTTTGGTCTTTGATAGACAGGTTTCTCAGGCACAACCAAATTACCATTTACAATATATGGGCAATACTTCTGCAATACTAATTTAGGTCTGCCTTGCTCATGAATAATGTTCTTTAAATGTGCATATCCTTCACTATCTATTTTTAGACAGCGATAAGTTACGCTACCAATCATTGTCATTTCTCCTTGTTGTATCATTCTAATCTCTCCACATCTTCTAATGTATTAATATCTGCAACGAATTTATCTTCACGAATGCGTATGCACTTAGGGAACCTAAGTCCAATATTGTCTTTGGCATCTCTACTAACTAAATCAGCCTTTATCTCTAAAACAACAATTGGGGAAACACTAAACAATCCGTTATCAAATGATTCAACATTTCTTCTTAAAGTGTTAGTTAAACTAACTAAATCTGCATCTGAAAAACCTGTTCCACACCAACCGACTGAATGATAACCATTATTAGCCTTCACTCCTAATTCAAAACTGCCGAAAACATTGGCTCGCTTTCCTTCTCCGTATTTAGTGGAAAGGATAACAACGTCAAGGTTTATCTGCGGAGGTTTATATTTAGCCCAGTATGGACTACGTTTTCCTGATTGGTATGGTTGAGTAGCGTCTTTAACGATGATTCCTTCAAAACCTTCATTGATTGCTTCATTATAAAAAGCCATAATGTCTCCTTCTGTGATTCGGTGTGCTTGATTCGGCAAGTCTTTCATTCTCTCCAACCTATCAGTATATGATAAATCCATAACTGTTTCGTTATTGAGCATAAGACAGTCAAAAATAACCCATTCTACTTTGACTCTCTCCATCGCTTCTTGAATATTCTTTGAATGCACTCTTGTACCCATTGTTTTATGGGGAGCAGGTGCGCCATTTTCTAAGATAGGATAGATTTCACCATCTAAAATAGCGTTTTTAACATCGTACTGTTGAACTAACTCGACAATATCGGGGAATTGTTGAGTTACAATTCTACCTTTGCGATTAAAAATCATCGTTTTGTCTCCCTCAATATGAATCTGATACCTGTTTCCATCGTATTTATAATCAACAACGAAATCAGTCGGCCACTTATTCATAGGTATATCCTTAGCAAGCATAGGCTTGATGAACTTTCCATAGGTTAAGTTACATGGAGGATTCTTACCGAACAGATAATGCTGACATACTACTTCGACTGAATTAAAGTTCAGATGTTTCTTTACATCTGATTGTTTCTTTTTATAATGCTTAGAAAGAATCTTAGTTACTGTTCCAATATTTATACCGTTACGGGGAGTTCTCAGCAAATAGCGAATAAACCAACGTCGAGCGTTGGCAGACATAGCCAATACTGTTTCTTCTATCATCTTAAACTCATTAGAATCAATCTTTCCACAGTCCATTTCTAATAGACGAAGAACATACTGAACTGAAAAGTTTCTTTGTTTCTCTGCTGAAGAATCTAAATGATAAATTGCTTCTCCTAAATCATTATGAGCCGCCATTAATCCGTCTATTTCATCATCAAAAACATCAAAGATTCTTGCCATCCACTTCTTTGCTTTGGCTAAACCTAAGTTGTTAGCATTTAATTCATCTTTATTTAAGATGGTTAAGACCATTGACCTGCTACTCTTTGCAGTTTTAAAGTTGTCTAAATCCTTACTAATCCTTGCTACTTGTTGTGTCTGTATTAACTGGTCTGTCGCTTCTAGCATTCTGCTCATATTTTCCCATGTCATCTTCAATCATCTCCTTATTTTTATTTACTTCTTTTATTAGTTCTTTAATTAGGTCGCTAACTCTACCTTTATGTTTTTCTGAATATTCCCACATCGCTTTCGCTAAGTATATCCAATCACTCTTCTTCATCCGTTTCACCTTCTAATCTATGAAGAAGCCTCAAATAGTTACTCATTATTTGTTGAATGACTGTTACTTCTTCTTGCATTCCTGCTTCGATAAATCTGTGAAATAGATGAACTAAGGTGGCTTGAGTAATAGCAGGTGCTAACCTTGCTAGATTATTATTTTCTGCTATTTCCCAATAGCATACGAAAGAGGCTCTTGCTAAGTAATTACCATTAACTACATCATTATAACCTGAGTTAAAATAATCAAGTGCCGCTTCTTTCTTTGAAACTTTCTTCTTCATTTGTTTAGCCCAATTTTCAAATTTCTTATCATTGGTTGTTATTAAATATAATCTACTGTTCATTCTTTTCACCATCCATAAATTCTCTTATAGCATGATAAAACTTACCAAAAGACGCATTAATATCTTTCTCTTGCACTCTACAACCTGCCCCGCCTTTCGGTGCGACTTTCATTTCTTGTTCAACAAATAAAGCAAATAAGTCTACTATTTCACTTGCATGAGTTCTAAATCGTTCATATACACCATCACCATACTGTCTATCAGGATTAGCCCGTTTACGGGCTTTTTTCGCTTGTACTGCACTAACTCGCATTTCTCTTATAATTTTAATATCTTCACTCGCTTTCTTCATCTAATTCTCTCCTTAATATTTGTAATAACAATTTTGCTTCTTTGGCGTTCAAACGAACACCTTTATTCGTTGGCTTGTCATTTTTATACCAACGAATATCAAGAACATCTATGTTCCAATAAGTGCCTCTTTTAACTTTACAGTCCAGTTGGGCATCACGGACTATTATTCCTTTAACTTCTAATTCATCACTCAATTCATCCACCCCTGTTTAAACTTATCAAGTTCCTGTTTGGAGGTAAAGTATCTTGGTGTATCTAATTCATCAAGTCGATTAACAACCCAACAAGCACCACCGAGACTTGAAATCTGAACTACTTCAAATTGACCGTCATTCACTTCTAATACTTCAGAAGTATTTACTTCTGGAACTAAACCATATTTACGAGTTATTTCTCTCGCTACTTCATGAATATTCTCAACAACATATTTAATTATGTGCGCTCTTTGAATAGGAATTTTAGGTGCAACTTCAATTGCTAATTCGCCCGTCATATTACAGACAATACATTTGTTTCCTTTACAAATGGGACAATTAACTCTTGCTTTATGAGGTGCAGGTAATGTTACAGTAATTGCTTTCTTCTTCATGGCCTATACCCCATTATTCTTTGTACTCTTAAATCTAATGTGTTTGCTAACTGTTCTTGATTCAAGGCTTTAAGAATAACAATTGCATCATAACATACGTTTACTAATCTATCTTCCATATTTATTCCTCCACTAATACTGCTACATCTGTTGAATAGAATAACGAAGCAATTGACATAGCCGCAAGGAAACTGTTCTTAGTTACCTTTACTGGGTCAAATACTCCTGCATTGTATAAGTTTTCTACCTTGTTAGTTAAGGCATTATAACCTTCATTGGCTTCTATCTTCCAATCTTCTACTGATAATGATGAACCGCTATTTTCTAATAGGGTTCTAGCGGGTGCATAGAGAGCATCAGAAAACCATTTTGGTAGTGAAGGATTGCGTGAAGGGTTTGTAAATTTAACATAAGTCAAACCACCACCAACAACAATACCTTCTTCTAATGCTGCTTTAGTTGCATTAAGAGCATCATCTAATCTTTCTTTCTTTTCTCTCATTTCAATAGAAGAAGAAGCACCAACCTTAATTGTTGCTACTCCGCCTTTAAGACGAGATACTCTTGCTTTAAGTCTAGCCAAATCATGACCCTTAACTTCTTTTGCTTGTTCTTTAAGAGAATTGATTCTCTCAGATGTTTCTCCTTCTCCACCAACAAAAGTGGTTGTTTCCTTCGTGATAATAACTTTAGAACAAGTTCCTAGTTCTCCTTCTGTAAACAATTTAGCATCATCTTTACTCTCATCAATAAATACCTTTCCTCCAATAAGAGACTGAATATCACTCAATTCATCTATCTGAGAATCACCAAAGTTAGGTGCAAGAATAACAGCACATTGAACAGTCTTATTCAGAAGATTCATAACTAAATTATTTAGTGCGGAACCTTCCATTCCTCTACAAATAATAAGAAGAGGACGACCTTGAGAAGCAGAATATTCTAACAATGGCATAATATCTTTGAATTGCCTAATGTTTAGGTTAGACATAAACACTACTGGTTTATCAAATTCAACCTTTCCATTTTCAGTATTGCACATCAAATGACTTAAGTAGCCCTGTTGTATTTCCATACCTTCACGAAGAATCAATTGAGTTTGATAGTTATTAGATTCTTCTACTGTAACTACTCCATCTCTTCCTACTTTATCTAAAGCCTCTTGAATAAGAATACCTAATTGTTTATCGTTATTAGAAGCGATTGTAGCAACATTAAGAATATCACTATCATCAATATATCTAGAATCAGCATCTAAATACTTTATCATTCTATCCTTTAGTGAATCCATGTCTTTATTAAATTGATGAACAGAAACCATATTATTCTGTTGATTCATTATATTATTACATAATGCTTGTGCTAAGATACAAGCAGTTGTTGTTCCATCACCTGAACCTTCTTGGGCTTTACTTGCTAAGTTTTGAACTAATTGCACTCCCATTTGAACATAAGGGTCTGGATGAGAAATGTATTTAGTAATAGTAACACCATCATTAATAATGATTGGAGGATTACCTTGTAATATAACTGTTTTGGCTTGTGGCCCTAAAGTTGGTTTAACAGTATTAGCCACTAAATTAATTCCTTGTAATAGTTTTTCTTTTACTTCATTTCCATTTATAATCATTCTATCACTCCCAGTAAGTATTCTGTCTTAACAAATATTAGGTCATTATGTGTTGGTGAACGGTGTCTATCATCAAATAGAACAAACTTTCCTTCTATCTCAGGATATTTAGGACATGAAAGCACTAAGCCCTGTCCATCAGTTTTAATCTGAATACCTGTTGCAGAAACAGAATTTTCTACTTCTATTATTGCATAATCTCCTATTGCTTTCATTCTTCTTCACCTCTTCCTGCAATACGAACCCAACGCTTCTTTGACAAGTCTTTTTCATCAACAAAGGTATAAATATGTTGTTTATAAAACAAATCTAAATCTTTGTCTCTTTGTGTTCTCTTAGACCAAGTTACTCCTTTAACTTCACTTTGTTCGTTCTTGTCATTAGGATGTCTTTCCATATGACGTTCTCTTCTTTCTGCTACTGTTAGATTTTCTTTTATTTCTTTCTTCATCTTCATACTTTTTCCTCCTTATATTTTCCTTTCATTCCTTCTCTCCATTTTCTTAAATAGAGATAAGAATCAATTACTTCGGGAAGGCATTTAAAACAAACTGTTCTTCCCGAACACGAAATTATTCCTACTTTATTTCCTTGAACTTCATTACAAACTAAACACTTCATCATTGTTCTTCCTCCATTACTACAACTCCTACTACGTTATCAAGACCTTTAGACATCTCTTTTAATAGATTTGCGTGTGTAGATACTGTTTTAAGCAAATCAACCAAATCTTCATATTCATCCATCAAAAATTTAACTATTTCGATTAACTCTTCTTTAGACATAGAAGGTAGTGTTGCTTTCAATTTATCTAATCTTTCTTCCTTATCTATCATTCTTCTTCCTCCAAATTGCGTCGTGGTTCCCATTCTTGTGTTGTAAAGTATTTATGGCTAGTTGTTATTTCTAACTCATTAGGCTTGCCTTGTTCCCAAAAGCCATAATGACCATCGCCACCAAGAACATATGCTGTTTCCATTAGATTAACCCAAGTTGAAACTGTTTTAATATCAATACCACTAAAATAAGCAGCACCAAATGGATGAGTATGAATCCAACATCTAATAGGTAAAGTACATCCTACTGGTGGATTCATCCCGAATTCAACATATCCTGAAGAACCTGTTGTTACGAAACATTGATTCTTAGCATCTACTATTACTTGAACTTCAAGACTTGGTAGTATTTGAGTTGATGCTTTCCAAATAGTTTTATGGAAAGATAAATCATGATATGCAACATCTTGCATATCAGATAGTTTTACATCTGTATGAGCACTTCGCATAATATCAGCAGAAAGATATTGATAATGACTATTAATCAATTCTTCAGCCAATTTCCTTCTTTTGTTTAAATAAACTTCTTCTCTATCTTCCATATTATTCACCTCTCAATTTTGACATCTGCTTCTCTAACTTAGCCAATTTCTTAGCCTTTTTTCGCTCTTTCCTTGAGGGTTTTGGCCTCTTGGTAGGCTTGTTATCTCTTACACCCTTGCGAGCCTTAATTAGAACTGAGGCTTCCATAAGCATCGAGATATGAGCAGGTTTTGTGCTATCAACAAGCATTTCTAAGCGGGTTGCTATTGCTCCATAAGAACGATTAAAGCGATTTCTTGCTTCATCAATTGATAGTTCATAAAAGTTACAAACTAACTCAAAATCTTCTTCTTTCGTCCAACGGCGACGACTATTATCCTTTGTCTTAAGAGAGAAACCTTTCCCATAGAATCTGTTCTTAGCAGATGATAAAGACCTACCTGTTTTCTTAGCCATCGCTTCTAATTCATTTAGAGAAGATACTTGACTAAGAAGTAAATCTTCTTCTTTACTCCATCTTGATGAAGAATAACCAGAACTTCTGGGCTTTCTAGACTTTTTCTCTTTCTTTTCTTTAAGATATGATGTTACATCCTTAACTTGTTTTAAGGCAAGCATAGCCCCGCTTTTCCTAAGTTTATACCATCGTTGAGTGATAGCCCTTTTTGTTCTCTTAGTATTAGTTTTTGATAGTTCTTCTCCTGCTTCTTTAGCAGAAGAATATCTACAAACACTAATATCTTCTTCTTTCGTCCAGTTGGTCGTATTTCTTCCTTTCATATTTTTCACCTTATTTTCTTTTATTTTCTTATCAAGATTCTTCTTGATTCTTGCTTTGAGATTAACTAAACCTGTATCTAGTTTAGTCTCACTTCTAATTCTTGCTTCTTCATATTCGATAGTCTTATCCTTTACAACACAAAGAATATCGTACTTATCTATCTTTCTTCCAAACTGTTCAAAGAATGCTTTGATAGTTTTATAGTCTGAAAAATTGTTTCTAGAACAATTGAAAATGAAGTTTCTTTCCGATTCACTAAAGAAGGGAGCCTTCAATAGTTTTGCATTGAGATAATTCCATTTACCCATAATAGCATTAATGGTTCTGTCTCTTGCAAATTTATTATTCAAATCTTTTTGGATTTGATTCCAAGAGTTACCTTTGCCCTTTCTAAGAACAAGGTATGCTATTTCATCTTCTGTCCACTTCATACATTCACCACCATATATTCTCTTACATCTTCATCATTAAAGAATCTTTGAGCCCATTGTGCGCCTAATCCAGCAATTGCTACTTGCATGAAATGAACATTACTATTTGTACCATCCCATGAATCTCCTTGACATGAATATGACTTAGTATCATCCCCTGCTAATAGCATATCATACATCTCAGGGTCGGACTTATGGCTCACAAACGCCGCATTTCTGCCTTGTGCTCGGAGGTCAAGCCATTTAATACTTGTGTTGTATAATGTTCGTCTTACTGAAAGGTTATCTACACAACAGATTACTAAATCGTAGCCCTGCATTTGTTTTTCAGTTAAAACAGGGTATTTACTGAATGTTGATACTGATTCATATGAATCCATCATAACACTTGCTTTATTCTGTCCTACATGGCCTTTCTTAAAGTTTTGATAGGGTAAATTCTTTGTTTCTACTCCATCGGGGTCAGCCACATGAATGCGGTAAAGACCAACTTTATCTAAAATAGGAATTAGAAAACTTCCAATTCCACCTGCTCCTATAATTAATACTTTTCTCATCTATATTCCTCCTTCTTTTTCTTATTATTATTCTTTCTTTTTCTTTGGGCTTGCGTAGTTTTACGCAAACCTCGTTTTAGTTTCTCAATTATCATTTGACGATTTGCATTTTGAATAGGGTCGTCTGATTCTTTGGGAATCATTTGCGCTGGTTTTGCACCAAATTTCTTTCTTCGTTCTACGCATTTAGAACACATACACCCATCAAAACTTCCTACCATAGTTCCTCTACTTTGCATTTCGTTGATAAATTTATCAAATTCTGTTTCTTCCATATTTATTCTCTCCTTAAAACGATTTACCATGCATATATTCACGGCTTTGATTGTATTCAATCTTAGCGAGAATCGCACCCGCTATATCTAAGTCCTTACCAAACGCATAATCCATAATACGGATTACTGCATCTGCTAATTCTTCTTCAAGATTACTAAATTCAATAATCTTATTTGAAGAAGGATTGCCTTCTCTTAGTGCTTCTAATGCTTCACTAATCTCAGCATGAATTAATGCCATTCTTTCGCCATCATTCACTTCTCCTTTCCAGAAACCGTGTTCAACGGCATTCTTGTAAATTTGTTTTGCTATTTTATTCCATTCCTTTTCAAACATTATTCTTCCTCCATCTGTATTTCTCGTTCTTGTTTAAATTTCTTTGCTAAATGCAAACATTCAAATTTAGTATTCTGATTTATATCTTCACCACGCTGAACCTTTAGACTAAAAATCCAATCTGCAATATAATCCGCAGACATTCCATCATCCAGCATAGCACTTAATTGACTCATCTTTCCCATTTTATTCACCTAATTCACTTAATTGTTTTCCTTTTACTTGGCTTGCTAATTCAAAACCAATCACGCCAAGTATCTGTTTGGTTTGTCTCCTTATATTAAATCGAGAAAATCCTGTTTTCTCAGTTATAAGAACTTGAGTTATCTCTGTATTCACAAAGATATTTGCTGTAATCCAAACAATAGAAGCATAATAAGAACGCCCTTTGTTTATTGTAGATTCAATGACTTTTGGTTCAAAGAACTCTAGTACCTTTAGACATTGTTTTTTGAAGATAAAATCATCTGATATCTTAGATAGAGTTCTATCTAAGAGATACTGTGGATTTACAGGAGTATATACTAATTTATTTCTAAACACCTGATTAATTTTTCTTACTAATCTTTTGACAGATTTAACATTTAAATCAAATTCTGAACAAACATCATCAAATGTATGAGGGGTTCCGTTTTCTTTTAACGCATAATAAACAATGGCAGTTGCCCTTACTTCATATTGAGTGCTACCAAATACATTCTTGTTAAACAATTGCATATAAAGAGTTTCTACTCTCTCCTTTAGACCCATGTTTGGGGCTACTTGAGCGATAACCATATTACAATGCATTATACCATTTTGAATGTATTGAGGAATAACACTATTTTTACCAAACTTATTAAATTTATAAGAACCTTTACCAGTTATTACTGAACCTAGTTTGCCTTTATCGGCAGAATGTTTCAGATTACCAACAGTATCTAATAGATGTACGGTTTCTTCAAACATCTCAGTTACTAAAACTAAGCCGCAATCAGCACAGACTTTTTCACCTAAAGTTTCATCAAAGGTTTGTTCTTTACATCCACATTCATCACATATCATTTTCATCAACTCTATATTCATTAGGTTCAGCCGTAATATACGCCTTAATTGTATTCACTATTTTAATTGTGTGTGAGTCATTTAACAAGGCTAACGCCCTTGTTGCGAATTGGTCGCCAATGGGTGAACCATCGGCCATATTATCAATACAGATAGCACCTCTCCATTTAGGTGGGGATAAAACTGTTTCGTGAATTATTTCATCCTTTTCATTTCTACCTATTTGTTGCCTCTCTGAAACAGGTTGCCAAATGTAAGTAGAAACCATTTGAATTCCTGATTTAAAGGAGTTATTAGTTAGTTTATAATCATAATGCTGACCTTTAACTATTAGTTGTTCTAATGTGCCACTTTTATCATAAGTAGGTATTAATCTACCTCTATGTTGAATAACCATATCTCTAACTAATTGCATTGCTCTTTCATCTACAATGTCTTGCATTCTATTTTGCTTTAGAAAGGCAATCATAACTGCAAGTTCAGAAGATGATGGTTTCTTACCCATCAAGCGAGAATACAATGATTCTGGAGAAAGTCTTTTCCAAGAACCTCTTGATTTACCATGCACATAGAAATTACAGTAAGTATCTAATTGTTGAGAAGTTATTTCTCCCCAAACACCATCACTAATTTCCATCGCTAATAGTTTATCATCTATCTGAACAACATTTAGACGAACATCTATTTTTTCATAATCATCATAAAAATGAAACGGCGCACGATTTTCCATGCAATATTTTACATTTTCTGGTAAATTGAGTGTAGAATACAAATGACTTAACAATACTTCAGGACTATTTTCAAAACAAGACTTATAGGTTAATCTAGCAAGTGCTGAACAAATAGTTCCCAAACTATATGATTTGCCATTGAGTTGATAACGAATACCTTCCCTAACAAGAAGAACAGGACATTCATTAATAAAAACAACATGATTGAATCTTTCACCAAAATTTCTCCTAGAGAAATAATATCCCCGTGATTTTTTGCGAGTAGAAAGAACACTACGCCAATAATCTTCTATTGACTTCTGAATAGGGTCTTTCGCACTTCTATCATAAGAGAGAGTGTGTTGTTCTATGAAAGAGAAAGTATTGCACCTAATAGTGGTGGTATAATACTCTTGAGCATCATTTGGTTTTTTAATTTTTAATTCCATATTATCACATCATGTAAACATTATTGCTATCTCTATCACATATTTCATGTATTTCGTTCTCAATCTCAGAGGCGAGAAGGAGTTGTCCACCACATACTCTACAACGGGTGGCTATTTTTTTATTTTTTCTTTTATTCAGAACATATTCAGGGTTCTTTTCTTTCATTTTTATTCCTCAGTTTTTGAATTGTTATTTTTCTGTCATTACATATTTGACAGTTATTTGAATTACAGTTTACTTCATGGTATGCTAACATATTTTTTGTGTTAGTATAATGTTTTTCTATGTATTGATGGAAGCCCATTGTAATTGCTTCTTCCTTTTCCCAAAGACAGTCTTTAAATGAAGTATTTAACCTATATATTTTTTCTTTGTCATCTTGAAGAGATGAACAAACGTTTATTGCTAATTTTATTCTTTTATGAGATTCATCACTAAAATCTCTTATCATTGTTATTAATGTGTTTAAATACTCTTCATAATTTTTGAAGAGTTTCATAGTTTTCACCTATATTTCGCAAGCACCACCCGCACAGGCTAATTCGCCTGAAAGGTCAGTATCATCCTGTAATTCAGTTACATTTTCTAAATTAACTGCTTTAAGACTTTTACTTAAATCATCAAAAGTCTTTTTATCACAGGTTTCAAAAGGGGCTTGAGTATAGGTTCCTCCGTCATATGGCAATACAGACAGACCGTTATAATAATGTCGGTTTAACCACATCCAATCTGCTACTGATTCCCATTCATCTTCTTTTATTGAAATGGTAGCAGATACATTGTGGGTATTTAACCCGTCTTTATGACCTGCTCTTACCCATCTAATGCTGAAATTCTTTACTCTTTCTAACAAGTCAAATACGGATTCATGTCGAACAATTGCATTTTCTGGTGCTTTTTGAGGAACTGAAATAACTGCTTGTTCGTGCGGGTTGAAATACTCATCCTCGACCAGTTCTGGATGATTTTCTGATAAGTATGAATAAATTGCTTCATTCTTTCCTACACGCAAACGACGAATATAATATTCGTCATGATAAGCATGAATACCGCTACTTGTTCCTAAAACAAGAGAAGTAGTTCCAGCAGGTTTAACGCAGGTTGTTCTTGAAGCAGGATTAATACCAATTAATTTAGCAACCTTTTCATTTTCTTTCTTTACTTCGTAAGCGGCCATTTCTAAATCTAAATGCTCTACAACATTAGAAGCAATACCAGTCATAGATACACCGAGTAAAGCATCCTTTTCAGTTGCTTTACGCCATACTTCTCTTAAGTAATGGAAATCAGTATATCCTGCTTGTAATGTTCCTAAGAATGCGGCGGCTGAAACTCTTGATTCTAAGTCTGCTTGGTCTACTATATCACTAGCATTAACTTCTGTTAAATTACAGAATTGATATGGTCTTAATGCAATCTCGCAACATGGATTAGTTCCCCAGTCTTTATCGTTATTAAAATAAATTCCAGGTTCTCCGCTTCCAGACGCTTTAATTCTGTTCCATAATTCCATAAAGAACTCTTTAGTTACTCTATGTCTTAATAGAACTGCTGAATTGTTTGCTCTACCTCTTTGTGGGTTATTTTCCCACCAGTTACCAGATTTAGAAGCAATCATTTCATGGTCATCTGCTGAAAATAAACTAATCATAGCGGCTCTCCTAATTCCACCACTTAATACTGCATCTGCAATATGACACATAATATCATGTGCTTGTATAGGTTTCAAGTTAGAACCATTTGTAATGTTTTGAAGCATACCTTCAATTAAAACAAGACATTTTCTTAATGGCTGACTTCCTGGCGCTTTTCCACCAGAAGTTTTTAAAAGAGAACCTTTTGGTCTAATATCAGAATAATCAAAGATTGGTGTTGATGTTCTAATTCCTGAATAACATTCCATTAGAATTTTAACTGCATCAGCCCAACCTTCAATTGAATCATTGACTAAATATCGTCTTTGACGATTAGGATTAGGATGTTGAATAGGAGTAATCAATTCAACATGATGTCGTTGAACTGAATAACCTACACCTGTTCCTCCTAATAATAGGAACATGGCTTCGCTAAATGCGATGTGAGTATCAATTGGCATATAAGCGCAGTTATATACACGATTAGGGCTAATTTCAACTGGCTTACCACCAAATTGCATAGACCTCATAGAAGGAAGAATCTTTTTTGTTTTCACAAAATGTTCATAAACTTTTTTAATATCCTCTTCTAATTGCGGATATGTTTTAATGTGCATATTCATATTTCTTTCTACAATTTCATTCCATGTTTCTCTTCGTAGAGATTCTGGTTTATATTTTGCATACTTCATATGAACTGTAATGTCGGATAAAATTTTCTTATTGGGGGCTTGGGTCATAATTAACACCTATATTTACTTCTTTTGGGTAATTCAGAAAGAGTAGAGAATGAAGTTATCCAACGGTTTCCGTCAGTTATAACCCATTCTTTCTCTTCTAGGAATACCCACTCCTTAAATGCTAGAATAGCATCTTGACCACATGATTTTAATAAATCTTCTGTGGATGAGAATGTCTTGCCAGCGTATTCTATGCGAGTCGAACCCTCCGCATAAATATACCCCTTCTTGCCCATAGCAAGTATGTGCTTACAAGGGTAAAAGTCTGGTTTTACTACTGCTAAACCTTCTATCTGAATACAGGATGAAAATTTCCATCCCTTGAGGTTTAGCATTATTTTTAATCCGTTTTCGTTAATAAAATTGTTTAAATCGGGTGTCATCACCCAAAAAAGGGGATAGCAAGGGAGGATTAAATCCCCTGCTACCCCCATGATGGTTTGGAAGAGATAAAGAAATCAAATTCAGAGATTTCCTCCAACAATCGCAGGACTTAAATCAACTGATGTTACCGTGTCCCAATTAACTTCTGTAATTGATTCACGACTCATCATTTCTCCGTCAATAAAAACCCAATGCGTCGGGTGTCTGTCAATTTGTTCAATAACATCGGTGCTCGCAAGAACTACCTCTGTGTGGCCTGTTTCATTCATTATTCTTAACTTAATCATATTATCACTTTCCTGATATTTTCTCTACTCTTCCAAAGTATATAAAGGAGTCCACACTCTAAGGGGTGTGCCTCTCCGATAGAGGTCAATGCTACGCATTCCTTAGTCATTTAGGTCATTAAACATAGAAATCATTCTATTGTTCATTGCCACTAACTGTTTTTGTATCTTTTCTTGAAAAGACTTGAGTTGTTCTTCCATTACAGATACTTTCTCTGCAACTAATTCTAGTACCGAATCAGTCATTTTATTTAGCATATCTGCTTCTGTAATGTTATTGAAATGATTACTGATTTCAGCAGCAATTAACATATCAACATCTGATACTTTAGCGTGTAAAGTATCAATTTGTCTTTGTAGACCCGCTTCTATATTAACCGCCTTCTTAGCATCTCTTTTCTCAAAGTGAGTTCTTCTATTCTGACTATAACAATCATGGCAGGTATTTTCCCATGCGGCTGATTTTAGACTTCTAGTAGAAAACATACCTTTGCATATTTTACATTCTTTAGTAATTCCTGCCATGATTATTCCTCCCTGTCCATTTTTTCATATTGAAGTTGCTCTTCTAAATAAGAATCAAGAATAACATCCATCTTTTGTTGTAGTGCTTCTATTACTCCCGCTATTGTTCTTCTATGGAGACTTATCCAAATTCTATGATAAGTATTAATTACTACCTTTAGATTATCGTCCTCACTTTTAGCAATAACTAATGGTGGCATTTCCGCCGTATCAATTACTCTAAATTCTACATTTGCTTTTGGTCTTATATTCATTTTTATTTCTCCTTTTATTTTTTGGCGGGCATGACAGGAATCGAACCCGTATCTTCGGCTTAGAAGGCCAAAATGCTATCCATTACACCACACGCCCATTTAATTCTATTGTGAGTACGCTATACCTAATTGTAAGGCACTTAGCGTACTTTTGGTTTGAATTATACCATTGAGTCTGTCGAGGTCATCAGACTCGTTCCTATCCACAGAATTAACAATTAGTTCTGCAACTATTTGTGCAAGTTTCTGACCACTTGTGGTACTAAGTAACTTAGTTAAATCCTCTTTGAGTGTATTCTTGAACTGTTCTTGTAATAGACAATCCATACATTGTATTCGTTCCATACATTCTGTTCTATGATTAGGAATTTCATACCATCCTTTATTTTCACAAATATTACACATCATCAAAATTCCTCAGTTACAGAGAAAAACCTTGTTCTCTTTTGATTCCAATATTGTAGAGAAACCATAGCAAGAATTAATACATTATAATTCTTGGCTGATTGATTTAATCTATAATCGTCTGTTGCTTGCTCATAGAGAGCCTTTGAGTTCTCTACCTTAACAGTAACATCTTGTTCATTCATTGATTCGTGCATTGAACCAAATTCCTTTCTTAGTTTTTCTAATACTATATTTTCCATATCGCTATACATTTTTATTCCTCCATTTCACTTTTTTCTTTTAATTCATTTAAGCATTTGAAGCAGTAATATCTTTTACTGCTAATTACTTTGGCACAGGCCATACATCTGTCATTCATTCTTCTTCCTCCAATAGTGCTTCACTAAATTCCTGAAGGTATATGGCAAAGATAGCCTGTTGTAATATCACCCAAATAGGTGCATCGACTTGATGTTCTTGAATATCATAATGATACGCTTGTGTTTCCAAAGCAGTAAGCATAATATCGTTGTAGTAAATAGGGACTAATCCATTTATAAATTCGTAGATGTAATCTTCCTCACCATTATATTCTTTTTTAAATACTTTTACTTGTTCATTCCAATTCATTCTTCTTCCTCCATATACTTAAAGTATTCTTCGCAAGAAACATATTCAGAAGATTCTATCGAGAGAGTGTCTAATTTTGCTTGCCTATTAATATCGTCATTACAATGAGATAAATTTAACCACGCTTTTTTAAAAGATTTTAAATCACTATACTTAGTAGTAATCATTTTTCTAATTGTGTTATCATCAAAGATAGTATTTCCCCATGTAATTGTTATTCCTAAATATTCCATTTCATTCACCCATTAATTGTTTTTTGTATTTCGGATTCGTTGCATTATAAGCATGAACACCGACATTATATTTCTTCGCAAAATGATTTGCAGGGAACCATTTAGGTCGCCTATTGTTTTGCCATTCGGCTATACGCCATTTACCTTCAAGGTAATAATGACGATAACTGGCTATAACAAAATCCCAACCAGTCCAGTTAGGATTTCGTTGTGAGTATGTATCTAAGTCAATTCTAAATGAATCATCCATAGCAATAGTTACTGGAGTTAATCCGCTATGTGGATAATTGTGTCGTCGCACAAGATTACCAAATCTTTTTTCACAGTAAAGGATTCGTTGATATGAACCATGCTCTTTACCGTATCTATACTTGTATTCTTCACAAAGAGCCAAGCCGTGTTGATAAAGCCACATAAAATTAGCCTTTGATTGCCTCGCCCAAATGGTTGAGGGGTGATTTAGCATTGCTGGCTTCATGTATTCCGAAGGCTTGTCTTTCATAAAAGCCTTAAGTTCAGCCAATGTCGGTTCTTTATTTTGTTGTAATATAAATGTCATGTATTGCAGGTTAGTATGCAACATTTGACAGGTTTCAGTCGGCATCTTGATAATATGTTTATCAATCATTTGATGAGCCGCTTTTACTGGGTCATCTGATAATGCAAATATATTCATTCTTCTTCACCGTCAATTATTGCTTGTAGTCTTTCTACTTCAGCAAACAGGTTCTTCATTACTATTAATGACCAACCCTCATAGAGAGTCAAATCGGCCTTAAATGCAAGTAGTTTCTGATAACTAATAAAATTGTCTTTAATACTCATTCTTCTTCATCTCCATATACTTCTTCATCAAAATTATAATAGAATTGACGAACTAATTCTCTAATTGTGTTTCTATCTGTTAGAACAGTCATTAGTGCTTCATGATTACCTAAATCAAGGCAACCGAAGTTTGAACTCTTTCTATCCTTTCTATTATCTGTAAATCCTACACCACAATGCATTAGTGCTTCAAATAGAGCCTTTACTGCATCTATTGAACCACTACCATATGGGTCTTGTAACATTTCTTTTATTCTTCTTACTGCTTCATTTTTATTCATAATTTCACCTTCGATTTCATGTATGCTTTATAGGGAGACATACCAAACTCCACAAATTCTTTGAAACGCTTTACACGTTTCTGTTCTTTTTCTATTGTTCTATTCAAAAAATCATCAGAAAAATACCTATGATTACTCTGATGAATTATATCTTTCATGTATTTCTTCATTACATCCACCGCATATTTTTATTATTATTTCTGTTGGTTCTTCTGAACCAAACTCTTCACTAATGATTCTTAGTGTATGAGTTGCTTTTAAAAAGCAGACATGACAATGTATTATCTTTGGTCTGCTTGGGAATATTTCTTTCCTTAAGAGATTACTTAACCACTTTAACATATGTTACACCTCATGGAAGGGGAAAAGAATAGGAGGTAAACAACTCCCCCACGCCCTACAAATAAATTGTAGAATGACACCTTTATTCTTTATTACTTAGCAAACCCCAAAGAGTTTTAATCAAGAAGTTCTTGAATCAATTCACTTGCTTCTCTTTTAGACAAGCGACTTGTATTTCCTTCATATCCTAATGATTTCAGATATCTAGTCTGTTTATCAGTTGCCCCGTCTTTAGTCTCAAGAATATTTCTTAGTGTAGATAATTGTCTATCAGACATAGGTTTATCCTTTAACATTTTTTCTTTAATATCTGATAGAAATGTTCTCTCCCATTCGGACTTAGCAAAACTTTCATCAAAGACAGGAACACCATAATAACCACACAAGTTCTCAAACTCAGAATTATTATCTCTGAGAGTTTCATTTTCTTGAATCTGTTTAGCAATAGTTCTTTGTCGGGCTTCTTCTATCCTTTGTTGTTGTAATAGTTCTCTTTTAATTCTAAATTCTGCTTGTTTCTTTCTTTCTTCAATCTCCGCAAGCCTTCGCTTCTCGACGTTTTCAGGCAAGTTATAAACACGAAGTTGTTCTGCTTCTTTTGCTTCTCTTTCAAGTCTAATTCTAAGCATATTTGCTTCTTTTTCAAGACGCTTCTCTTCAAGGAAGGCAATTCTTTTAGCCCTTTTTTCCCTTTTATTTGCCAAAGCAGTTAGATACTTTTCCTTAAGAACATACATTAAAGAAAGGTCTTTCATTAGATTATCATTAGGAAAACCAGTAGTATTGATTTGCGCTTTAGGATTATCTGGATGATTCCATCTCCATACAATTGAAGCCATTTTATAATTATCACTACCAAACTTTCCTTCTGCTCTTTTACGAATACGAGTATTCTCTACATTAAGTTTAATTTCAGAGTCATAGACCCAATCACCAGTATAGTGAACATTGTTATGTAAATCAATTTCTTTGACAGCATCAAACATTAGTTCAAAGCCTGTACCGTTTGATTTCCACCATGCTTCGGCTTTCATAGATTTAGTTCGCACATCAATCCATTGTTGAATCTGTTCATCTGTAATAGCATTAACATCGACCTTTAAATCTTCTGCAATTGCTCGCATAATTAGATAGGTATTGATATGGTCGCTTCCAACACATTCAATTCTACTATTCTCTGTATTTTCAATTTGAAAGTGATAAACAACTATATGCCCACAAAGACATTTACCTGCGCCCATTTGAGAGTTAGCAACCCAATCAGGCATTTCATCATTACCTGCCCACCAAACTTCTCCAGTAGCAATCCATTCATGTTTTGCTTCATCATAGTTATCAGAAACTGATAATTCAGTCATCTTGCGCTTTAACGCTTTATCCCATCGGCCTTCGCCTAATTGTCTTTTTGCTGTTATTGTGTCCATTTTAATTCACCTCAAATAATTCCAGGTCTTACACCTACATAGAATAGATTCTTTTTCGCTCTTGTAATAGCGACATAACAAATGTTATTTTCTTCTATTCCTCCATACGGATGTGGCATACGTTCTGTTGCTAAGATATAAACATTGTCTGCTTCAAGACCTTTAGCCTTGTGAACGGTTGAAAGCATAATTTCACCCGTATCATTTCCATCAAATACTCGCTTGATTTCTTCAATGATTCCACCAACAGTTGTTGCTTTATCGACGAAAATCATGATACAATCCTTCTTATCTTCAAGAGCAAACGCTTGATTCTCTTTGTTTTGGTTAAGAAGTCTTTGATAATTATAGGTGAAGTCTTGTTCAAATAGTTGTTTGAATTCTTCAACGCCCATATTATTGTTCTTAGAAACCTTTTGAACTGCTGTAATTAGCCCTTTAGTCATATCTCGACCAAGAACATAGGCTGATTTGCCCTGTGAAATTAAATCATAGAATGCTGAAACTAATGGTGCATTGTATCTACAAAGAACCATATCGCCTCGTTGTGGAAGAAACGGTGCATTTTCTACAACAGTTCCTTCAATAGCAGAATCAGGAGCAGAAAAGTCTTTTACATATCTATTCGCTTCCCTAACAACTGAATGAGGGCAACGCCACGAAATACTGAGTGGTAATTCGTCTATTTCTCTTGAACCTTGTTCAAGTCTCTTACGAAATAGCCCAATTGAATTAGAGTCGGCTCCACGAAATCCATAAATCGCTTGATTTTTGTCGCCAACAATGATACATCGACCACCATTTACGCACATTGAAATCAATTCACGTTGAATCTCGTTAAAATCTTGTGCTTCATCAACAAATAATACATCGTATTTAGGGAAAGGATAACCATTAACAATAGGCATCCAAATCATATCATCGAAATCAATTATGTGAGTTTGAGTTCGGCACATTGTTAGAATAGAAGGAATCGCTTGAATTGCTATTTCTTCTTCTCTATCTGAATTAAAGGTAATATTATATTCATCAATTAAATTGAGAATTGCTGATTTATCAGTTCCGCTAATTAAACTACCTTTTACCAAAGATACTAATTTCTTTAGAGGTGCAACATAGAAGTCAGCACCTAATAGGTCTTTAATGATGTTATTAACTTTCCAATTGTTTACCTTAGTTTTGATTCCCGCAGCACGAATCGCAGCGAAACCAAATGCGTGAAATGTTTTTGCTTCTACACCATTTGGTAGTCTTTCTGTTAATTCAGTCTGAATAGATTTATTAAAACAAAGGAAAGCCGCTTTTGTTCCATAAGGAAGTAATTCTGCCGCTTCAACAATAGTTGTTGTTTTACCTGTTCCTGCACCCGCACTTACGATTAGGTGGTTTTCTGTGTTTTCTATGCAATCAAAGATTGCTTTTTGTTCATTTGTGTGTTTCATGTTTAGTGTCTCCATAGTTGGAATATAGGTGGAAGAAGGAGCATAACCGATTTCTCGGTTTATTTTACTTCAAAGTAGCCCCTATGCTCGACTTCTTCCATGTATAATTTAAGTGCTGAGAGTAGGATTTGAACCTACGAACCATATACGGACAGGAGTTTAAGCCCTGCGCTTTTAACCATACTCAGCCATCTCAGCATTAAATGTTATTGAATCAAATGTATGCAATTAATTTCATAGAAGTGAAATAACTTCTGTTTTGCATCTGTTTGAGACAATCCCACCAAGCCGAGAGGTATATGGCGGGAGGCCACCCCCCTTTGAGATTCTAAATAACTCAAATGGCTATCAATTAAAGAAAGAGAGGTAAATGACCCATGTTAAGAGTCCTGAAATAATTGTTCCCCAAAATAGTCTTAATCGGACATTGTTTGGAGGATTGCACTTCTTTTTTAAACAGTAGTGGCTTGTTGTAACATTGCCATGATGAACATATGATTCTAATAAATGATTAGAACCTGCGGGAATATCAATACCGCACGATTGGCAAATTGTATCTTCTTTTGCTTTAGTGTAAACTTCTTCGACTAAACGCATTAAATCACCTTGAAAAAGGTGAGGCAAAGAGAAATGACTTATGACGAGCCTATAACCTGAGAGAAATATTTTGATTTCTCTTTGCCTCATGAGAGAGGAATGAGGGGAGTCCTGAAACTCCCCCCATTCGGCTTCTAATGAACTTAGTTCATTAGATTACGACTAAAGGAACTTAGAGATTTAATTCTCAAAGTTCTTCAGATGATTCGCCCAAAAGGGAATCAACTGAACCGTCCCACAAATCATTCTTGAACATCTTTCCAAGATTGTTGCGAGTACGCTTTAGAACTGCGGAAGCATAATCTTCTGCATTCTCGAAAGCACCGCCACCAGACTTAATATGCTTCATAGTGATTGAAGCGATAATTGGGTCATGGTTGTAGTAATTGAGGCTTGCTTCTTCAACAATGCCACAAATGCGGTCAATAGCAACTCTAACGCTTGCAGGGACGGCGGATTTTTGTCCTCGACGGAACGGTGTTCCATCTCTTCCCTTCAAAAGAGCCTTAAGTGCGCCTGTTGCCGCCTCTCGCTCATTTTCGTTGTTCGTTCCTATTTGTAGGTTTAATTCTACAACTTGGCGCAATCCTGCGTCAAGGGTTTGGTCTGCTTCTAGGTATTCGTTCACTTCGATAACGAGTGAATCCCATTGTGTGTTATCCATATTGTTCTAACTCCTGCCCTTTTGGGCAAAATCATACAATTGTGTGAGGTATATAAAGGAGTCCACCAATGATTGCCAATGATTCAACGATAGAGCCTTACTAACATTTTCGTTAGGCATCGCTGAGGGGGTCAGGGGCTTCTTTCAAGTCCAATATTTTAGATTTAAAGATAGTAATTGCCCTACAATGCTAATTGTAATTATTTACCTATAATAAATAGGAATTGAAATAACTATTGAATCCCCAAGCATGAGACTGTCTCGCCCATTGTCTCATTATGAGATAACAGGGTTATGGTACACAACCCTTAAGAAAATGACACGAAACACCCTTAATGAGTTGTCTCATCTCATCTCACGTTCTCACGGTATATATCTCTCTCTCATAACCCTCTCATATCTCTCTATATATATATTATAGATAGATAGATAGATGAGATAGATGAGATAATGAGAAATATATTAAAAATCTTTACTTATGTACCATAACCCTCAAGATTCTTGCATGAGTTGTCTCGTCTCACGCTCAGATTTGATGAGACAACCACTTTAGTTTATTATAATACTAATATTAAATATAACAATACTATATGAATTAATATAACAGCAATTGGACAAGAGGTGTAGAAATTGACACAAAATCTGGGACTCAAAAATCTACCCTAATCATGTTGATTTGATTATGCCCAAATAAGAATATTCTACGCTCTTTGATGTATTCACAACCATATGGAGTTGCTTTGGCTCCGTGAGCAGTTTTACATCAGCAGGTGCTCAGGATGGCGGGAATCAAGCCCATAAATTCATAAATTCTTCAGTATGAACCATTACGAGTTCTTCAATTATAGGCTGCAAGGCCAATATAGTATAGTGTGCTTCTTGTTCCATCATGAATAGATTAATCATGGCATCTGGTTCATCGTTGCTGAAATCTGCGAATACTGCTTTTTCAAACTTTTTTCCGTAGTATTGCTTCATTATCTCTGAATCGCTACATAGTATTATTACTGCTTCTCTGGTCATGTTAAAACGAAAAGACTGGAATATACTACAAGGTTTGTCAAAGTCAAACCATATGGTGTGGCTTTGTAACACCATACTGTATATATCCTCACTATTGAATAGTATGCAAGAAACAAGGCTAACACGACCAGATATGATGGATTACTACGATGAAAATGATAAATTGGATTATGATGGATTCCAAAGGGCTTGGAGTGCATTCAGAAAGGAAGAAATGGCTATTAATTTCACCGAAGCAGCAAATCGAGAATATGGAATTACTGCCGACGAATGGAAGAATACACCTCAAAACATCAAGAATGTCATGGTTCAGATGCATCAAGATTTGACCGATTTCCATAATACCATTGAGAATCTCGAAGATTGGAGAGATTCTATGCCTATTTGATTAGGACTCCTTCGGGGGTACTTCAAAGTATAGTACCATATGGTTTTAATTTGCTTTGCATAATTAGAACCTTATCCTCCATTGGATAATTTCTATACGTTTCGGAGGCATCCGAGACGGGGAATACCTTTAATGCCCCAATGTTCGGGGGTAAAGGGCAACAATCCGTGTAGTGCGGCATAACTTGATATGATGACCGAATGGTTGAATATTAAGCACTATGAAAGCAATTAAGGCTCAAAAGGCACTTGACTACTAATCAAGTTTGTATTGTTGGCAGAATGGCTCTATATAGATACTATCGGGCATAAGTGAGTGCGACACAATCGTACTATTCTTGGAGGGTAATCAAGCCTCTTTCCCACTTCTTTTCCATCAGTCTTAAGCGAATGAAAGCGATGATAGACAGTAAACTGGCACTTTGAGCATATTAATAGAATATAAATTTAAATGCGATTTTTCCCTCCTCAGAGTAGCCCCTTATTCCATTGGTTTATTAGTGGCCATAAACACTAATGGAAACAAAGCCGAAACACAGCGCAGTAATACCTTTGGGCTAACAATGATGAATTGGCATGTCAGTTCATCAGGGAAACGAGAAGCAAGGTGGTTAGTCGGATATGTATGGATTAGGCGGAGTTTCTTTCAGTATAGGGTTTGTTAAGTGCAAAGCATTAACATTACCATATGGTGTTGTTTTCTTTGGGGGCAACACCTTAATAAATTATCACTCTTATTTTAGTGCATTGGAGGCAAAAAAAGATGGAAAGTTTTTATGGATGGTTAGATGAGCAAGTAGATTATGAAAATAGATTGATAAAAGAGGATTATGGGGTATCATACTTTTTCTGCACCGATTCAATTATTATTGATTGGATAGGTTCAGGATGTGTTACTGTTGAAGAGTATGAAGAGGATAATATGGAAAATCTCCAGCCTCTCTTTGAAGATTGGTCAAGGGAAGCGAAACCCTTCGATTACACCGATAAAGACATTCAAAGGCGAATTAATGAGGATAATGCTGAAATGCACACTCGCTCGATGGAAATGGGTTGGGGTGGCTCGTTTACTACAAACAGTAGGGGTCAAAGAACCTATTTCCCCTATGATGACTATTGATTAGTTATCACCCAATGATGTAGAAATACGGAGGGTTTGAACAAAGTACCAAACCATATGGTTTAGTTCTGCTTTGCATGGAGTAAACCTTATCCTTCTTGAGATTAGTATTAGTGCTTCAAGGGGCAAAAACTTGAAGAACAAACAACTTAGGAGTGAATAAATATGAAAATGAAGAACTGGACACTAAACACAAACAAAGTAAGAGCATGGGCTGAAAATCAACAGCCGTCAGACAACTTAACGGCAGTATTGCTTTCTCTGCAACTTGGAGACAATGCACCTAATGACGAATTAAGAAGCACCTATTGGACGGCAATCCGTTCAATTGGTTCTACTATGGAGGGGTTTCCCTCTGCTCGTCGTGGCCGAGAATCAACACTAACAGAAGAACAGGAACTTGTTATGGTGACTGTGGAGGAAAACGTGGGTGCTGCTATTGCTGCAATCCCTACTGAATACCGTGATATGCTTTTGTCAGTAATTGTCCCACACGGGCGAACTGGCGGAGTTTACGCTTCTTTCGACGATTTGGTTTCAAATCTCAAGAAGCAAGCGCATAACTACATGATTAAGTCTATTAAAGACAATCGTTGGGATGGCGTTGCTGTCAATAAAGACGGCATACCTCAAATAACCCCTACTGAACCGAGTTCAGGCAAGGAGGCCGAAGAGGAGGAATGATTCTACAAGTTTGCCCCTTGTAGCCCCTTTCGGGGGGTTCGTGCAAAGCAGAACCATATGGTTGTGCGGCTTTGTCTCAACAACCCCATAAATACCTCATTAGTCTAATACCATGTTTACAAGACAACATTTCCAGAAAGTAGCCGAAACATTAGCCGAAAGCCGTCATATCGACGCTAGTACCATCGAGAGATTTATTCTTTTGTTTATTCGAGATAATCCTAATTTTGACTCGGACAGGTTCAAGAGCCACTTTCAAGAGCATTATGCCTTTATTTGGGGCTATGACTTCCCTGTGCTCATATTGGACGATGAATATGAAATTATCATGAAAAGTGGGGCTTGGAAACAACAGAAGTGATATTCAACTCCTGAGTAGGAGGCAAAACTGCTCACGGTATCAAAGTAATACCATATGGTTGTATTTGGCTTTGCCAAAGTAGTGTAAATACAACCATATCCTCTTGGAGTCTGGATTTAATGCTTCGGGGAACAAATGAGGCATTATTACTTTATTGGAGGTATTAAATATGAATAACAAGAATTGGATAAAAAACACGAATGAAGTTCAAGCATGGCTTGAACGAGGCGATAGAGGAGATAACGGTAAAGCGATTGAACTCTCTATTATGCTTGGAAATAACTGCAACGACGATGATTTGAGGTCTACCTATTGGACGGCTATTCGGTCAATTGGGAGCACTTTCGAGGATTTCCCGAAAGCCCGTCGAGGTCGAGAATCAGCATTACCAGAGGATATAGATGCTCTTGCGGTTTCTGTAAAGAATCAGGTAATTGCTGCCTTTGCGGATATTACTAATCCTGAACTCATTACCACCGTAATTCTCCCTCATGGGCGAACTGGTGGTTCTTACGACGACATTGGCGAATTGGCTCAATCTATGGGCAAAAAGGCTTATGACGCTCTGGTTAAGGGCTATAAAGAAGGTCGCTGGGATGGCACTATGAACGGTGAAATCCCCGCTATGACCCCACCTGCGGTTAAATCCGCTGAAGGAGGTCAAGAAGAGGAATGATGCGGATTTGTTCCCCGTAGCCCCATTACTGGGGTTACGTTACACTGGCAAAGCCAACCATATGGTTGTAATTAGTTTAATAAGTATCAGTTTCTTTAACAATAGAGAATAATGAATATATTGCTCTACTTGCTTATAAACAATGTTTTTGTAGTTACGTAATGCGTTCTATAGTTATTTGTTCATGCATTCTTTTATAGCCACTTATTAACGCCTTCTGATACTTATTAAACTATTTAAAGCCATATTAGAATACCCAACCATATGGCTTTGTTTCAAAATTTTTAATTCTTCTCATTTAAAGCATTTGATTTAAAAGCCCTATTTTGAAGCATTATCTTTAATTGTTTCAAGGTAAAACCGCCAGTATTATAGTCTATGGCTTCCTCCCATTACTTGTTACAGATGTCTGCTGAACAACAAGCATTACAACACCTTAACGTGATATTCACCCTAATCAAAGAAACCCTCCAAGAAGCCCAAAAGAATAGGGAACAATCAAGAGAACTGTCAAATACCGAGAATAAGGCACTATTAGATATAACCAGTAGATTGAAACAAGTTCGCTCAAACCTCGACAAATACTTAAAAGCCTTCCGTGTACAAACCTCATTAGACCAATTTGACCAAAATACTGACGAATAGTAACTTAAAGCATTTAAATAAATAACAACTTTTGATAAAGCCATTTCTTTTAACAGCATTTTTACACAGCCGCCAAACTCATTATCTTTAAAGGAGCAAATTTAAATGAACAGTTTTTATTCTGGGAATACAAATGAATAGATTTAAATGAGGACGCAAGTGCCAAAAAAATTACGAGCCAAATTTTGAGAAAAGTGATTACTATGTGGAAAAACGAAATTAAGAAACGATATATAGGTTACAGTCGAGATAAGGCTGAAATGGAACATAATGCTCAAGCGTTAGAAGAAGATTTAGCAGATTTAATGGGAGATTTTATTACTGATTTACAAGAAGCAATAAGTGGCGGTAGAGTAACTGATGGCAAATTAAAGAAAATATTCACAAAGCATAACATTAAGTTTGATTTGTTAAAACTCATTGGTGAATAAGATGAAAAAATTCCAGCCCAATTTTTGAGAAAAATTCATTATCAACAGGAAAAGGATTATTATGACATGGAAAGAAGAGATTAAAAAGAGAGACCCGTATATTCCAGAAGAACTTCAAGGTAGATTCAGTAGGGATTACGACAAAGGAAAGCCTATTCCTGAAAAAGAAGATGAAACAATTGATGCACTTATTTCAGAAGAACCTAAATTAATTAAAGAAATGTTAAATTCTTTAGAAAATGCATTATCATTATCAAGAGAAGTACAATCTAGAACAAAGAATAAGAAGGTGTTAAAGGTATTTGAAGATATTGGGGATATTTTTGCTAAAGCCTATCCTGAAGTTGATTTAGCAGATTACGTCTATATAGACTGAGGCGATTATTATGACATGGAAAATTATATTAAAACAGGATTCGCCACTAACTGATGTAGATAGGATAAAAGAAAATTTAAATCAGGTTTTGGAATCTGAGAAAAAATCTAGATTAAAAAATATAGGTGGTGGGCGATTTTTGGAAAAGGACAACTATCCAGAGCCTTCTATTGCTGTTGATGTTGATGTTGATGAGTATAATGCTAAAGTAGATACCTTTGAAAATAGACTATTTGAAGGTAGTGGGGATGTTACCTTTACTTACACAAGAACAAAAGAAGGTGGAGAAGGAACAGGTAAACTAGGTAACTCAACCATAAGAGGTACATTCACAATAAAAGGTAAAATAAAAGCCCCATTTGAAGGAAGAAGTGATTTTAGCGAAAAAGATATTTCTTTGGGTAGAATGACTTTAGAAGCAGATATTGATTCTAATACTTCAGAAACTCCAAAACAGTATTTTTCGACGGATGAAAGAATTGAAGAAGAAGTGTTGAGAATACTTAGAAGAGTATATGAAGATGCCTTTTACTCATACTTTAGATATTATATTCAAGATATTGATGTAAAGTCAAGAAGTGAAGAGTTTTCACCTCGTATTTATGGTTCTAAGACAAGAAGAGAAAAAAACCCTAGACGGAGTAAACAAGGAAAGTGGCAAAGCGTTATAGCGGAGGCTTCTCCTGATGACGATAAAGAATATAAACGAGCGAGGAACGCAGAAAACAATAGAGTTTTAGGCTTAACTAAGAAAAAAGCGGAACAATTAGTAGAACCTAATGTGAAGGCTGGCCACGCACGTTATCAACTATATGGCGAGTTTCCTATGGGAATGGGAGAAGTCAGATACTCTATTGAAGAAGTATATGACAAAGAACATGAGAAAAGCGGATTATTCATTAATGATGGTGAAGTTGAATATTATCTAAATCTGTATGCTTCATTCCATCATCCCGATAAACAACTGAATAAGAAGGAACGGAAGCAATTTGCAGAGGAATTTAAGGCATATATGGATATGCCAGCCAAAAGGATTTATGATATGATAAGAAGAAATGAAGGTAAGTGATTATTATGACAAGATGCACATATTTAGATTCATGGTTTGACGCTAAATCTAAGGAATTAGACGAAGAAGAAACCAAACAAAAGAAAGATTTAATTACTGGTGAGAAAAGATGAGTTGGAAAGCCCAATTAAGAAAAGCACCATTTTTTGGCTTTGGTAGAAAAAAACCTCAACCGCAACCTAGCGAAACACCAGAAGAAACCAATAAAAAGAAAGAAGAAAATTTAATCTTTGAGGCTTTATGGATGCCTATGGATGCTCTTCAAAAAGATACAACCATGAGTGATGACCGCCACATGAAACAAATACGATTACTTCAAGGAAAAATAAGTAAATTCCATGCTGAGGGACATATGGGTTCTACTGGAATTGAAGGGGCAAAAAGGTTTCTAAACTATTTGGCACATTCAAGTAGCACATTTCCGCCAAGCCTAACAGATGCGGCAAGAAAAGCCCTATCAACTTTAGAAAATGAGAGGTGATTATTATGTGGAAAGATGAGATTATAAGAAAAGATTCTGAAGATTTCAGAAGAAGAATGAAGGAACGGGATAGAAAAAGCATGAAAGAAGGTGGCGGTGTTGATTATAATAACCCTGTCCATGTAACAGTTGAACAAATACTCAAAGAACATGGCTATGGTGAAGAAGCCGAACAAGTTATTGAAAGACTCAAATTAAGAATGAAATGGTTAGACAAACACGCTGAATATGGCGGAAGAGATTAGGTGATTTACATGAATTGGCGTGAAATTCTGAAAGCACCTCCCCAGTTACATTTGACTGGTAAAAAATATGATTATTTTAAAAGAGGCCAAGCATTAGACTCTCTAAATCGAATTTTAAGAAAAGACCCAGCAAAAACATTATACAGCGATGTTGGTTTTAGAGGTAGCGGGATAAGGGGAGGAAGAAGCAAAAGACCTTTTGTGCATCTAACTACTGATACTGCCCTTCAATCTGAAACCGTAAAAGAATTGAGAGATTCAGGCTTTTATGTTTCTATTGAAAAAGATAAAGATGAAGCAGGTCAAGTAGATTACACCTACTATATTAGAGGAGAATCATTTAGCGGAACTCGCAATATTGAACCGACAGAAGAAGAAAGACGAGCAATTACTTCTCGCAAGCCTAAATCAGCGAAAGATGAAATAGCGAGAAGAGAAGAAAATTTAAGACAATTCGTTGAAGAAAGAGATGCTAAAGAAGAAAGACGTTTATCGCAAGAAAGGAAAGAACGGAGGAAATTAACCCAAAGACGGCAAGTTGAGGCTGTAACTAGAGATAGAAAGAAATTTGAAGAACAACTCAAAGAACAGGAAGCAAATAAGAAGAAATTTACTCCCGAAGAAATTCAAACTCAAGAAAAATTAATTCAAGATTTAAAACAGCAGCGTGAAAGTTTAACTGGAGCGAAGGCTAAAAAGATGCGAAAGCGCATAGAAAACGAAGAAAGAAAACTTAAAAACATGAGATGATTATTATGTGGGAAAATATAATTAAAAGAAAACAAGATTATAGATATGGTAGATGTCAAGCAAGTAGAAGCGGAAAAGAACCCGATACTTGTATTAGACCTTTACAAAGTCCAGAAAAAAGAAAATCAGCAGGTTCAGACCCTAAAGGTAAAACCTGTATGTTATGCGAAGATGACCAATCAAGATACGCTAATACTCCCGAATCAATTTGGTCAAGTCCTGAATATAAGAAAGGTACGCCCAAAGACCACGCAAGAATGTTAGATTTATATGTTAAAAGAAACCACCAATATAAAAGATGATTAAAATGAGTTGGAGAGACATTGTAAGAAAAAGCCCACCCTTAACGGATGAAGATGAACAAGAAATTAAAGATTTAATGAGATTCAGAAACATGACCAGAGAAGAGGCTGAAAAATCTCATAGAAGAAAAACAGGTAAATTAGGTACTAAAGCAAAAAGACAACCTTCCTATGATGACTATATGCGTAACCGCAAATCGGAAAAGCCCGATTACATTGATTTAGACGGTGATGGAAACAAAAAGGAATCTATGAAACAAGCCGCTAAGGATAAGAAAAAGAAGCCTAAACCAAAGAACCCATTTACTCGGAATGATTAAAATGAGTTGGAGAGATGTAGTTATTAAAAACTACAATAATGATGAATACAGTCAATATAGAGATGCGATGAGCCGTGTTCAAAAAACTGGCTATTGTCGCCGTTGCCAACAAATGGTAACTAAATATCAAAAATGCCCATTATCATTACCTGCTCCACCTGTTAAACCCAGTTGCCCTATGAGAGAAGATGAAGATGGTCATTCAGCGTATATTGAGGTTTGATTATGTCTGATTGGTTTAAAGTAATTAAAGTAGAAGATATTGCATTCGATGATGCTATTGCGGGCTTTGGTCTATATAGTGCTGGACTAGATACTAACTCCGATAATGCATTTGAGATGTATCGTCGATTTATGATGAGTGGTAAATCTCCTGCTTTAGAGAACTTTATCAAAGAAGAAATAAGAATTAATCATAAAAATGTTTATAGGTACTTAAAGGCAAAGTTAGGAAAGAAACCTAACGAACAACAAATAACGAACTATATTATTAGGGTAATTATGCACGAAGGTACTCATGCAGGAATGGGTCTTGAACAGGCTAATATGACTCAATCCCAATCAGAATATGGGGCTTTTGTTGGGCAATTTCCACAAAGTACCTATTATAGAATTAAACAATTCTTAACACATCCCGAAGCGGGTTCTAAAGAAATAATACCTGAACAACTTGCTGAAATGTTTAATATGGAAACTGGAACATATAGCCCTACGGTAGACAGATTAAAAAATATGATTGCTTTTGTTGAAGCCATGACTGATGATTTACCAGAATCACGCAAAGAGGAAGCAAGAGAAAAATTAATTAGATTAGAATTGAATACTCGTAAATCTCTTCCAACTAAAAATATAAGAGAAATAGATGATATGGGACATTCCTCAGTTCTTGTTGAAAGATATGGTTCTGAACACATAGACTTTATTGACAGCCTTTATGTTAATTCTGACCAAGAAGAAAAGATGGCTGGAACTGTTACTACTACTTCCGCACCCGCTATGTTTAACAAGGTGGTACGGGGTAGAAAGAAGAAGAGGGATGACTGATGGTAAAGGAAAAGAAAAATACTTCTAACCATAACGGAAATAATGTTAATCAAGGCGGAGACTTCAAATTCGTTGATGATTTCAATACATGGAGAAAAAACTGTCAATCCGTATCGGGTTCTGATTTATCAGTAGAACATATTGAAAACCTATATGTTTTTCTTAAGAATCACATGAAAGGAAACATTCGTGCAAGAAGCAGAAATGATGGTCTTGACGGTAGGGGAGCAATTCAGTTTTTATCTGTAATTGAAACCTTTATTGATAATGATTTACTTACGGTTGGTAATGCTAAGATTATTGAAGATATGGCAGACCAATTAGATGCTATGAAAGGTACGGGTAAAGTTCCAAAGAGCGAAGGTGGAACTGGTGCTGCTTATGACCCTGCATTTATTGTATTTACTGAAGTAGATAAAACAGATGCAGGAGACAATATGGCTCCAAGAACCGTTCAAGGTCATTATAAAACAAAATGGTATGCTAAAAAGAACAATACTAATTCCGTACCCGATTCATGGCTTGCAGGAGAGAATCCTCCACATTTAGCATTGTTTTCAGAAGAAGATACAGAATACTCAAAACCTAAAGGATTGCTTGCTATTATGCGAGAAGCATCAGAACTTATTGAAAATGCTCCTTTGGAAGTAGAAGTTACTCAATTGCCTAGCGGGGTTGATGAAGTAGATTTAGATGAAATTAAATCTGTTGAATCCTTTTTCAATGATGTTATTAAAAATACTGCTTATTGGAGCGCAGGTGGAAAACTATTAGTAAATAAACTAAGAAAGGAATTACAAGCAACTGACTTTGAAGTTAAGCCTAATGAACAGAATCCAGTTAGAGAAATTACTAACATAGGAAGAATTGAAAATAAGGAGGCTATTGCTGGAACAGTAGTTAGTTTTAAATTAACTTCAACTGCAACTCCTTTAATTAACTTAGTAGATAGAGCACTTAAAAGAGCCAATAAGACAACATCTCCTGTAAAGCATCCTGATGGCGGTTATTACAAAGCGTGGCAAAATGCTAGAAGAGGCGGCTTTGATTATCGAAGAACTGCTAGAGAAAAATTTGGAGAAGATACTGGAAGGTATTCTCCTGATGCCAAAATCATAGGCAAGATGTGGCAACAAATTCTATGGAAGAGATAATATGTGGCAAGACATTCTTAAAATTGAACCTTATGAAATGGCAGTAGCAGAAGAGTTTGCTCCTGAAGATATGAAAGAAGGTCGTGATAAAAGACAACTAGAATTAGCCGAAGGTGAAAGTAAGAAACTTTTAGATAAGGCTATGAAAATAGATAATTATGTTAAAGATAACATTTATGGTTTAATGACAGAGAAGGCCAGAGAAATCTATGATATGACTTTGGAATTGCTTAGGAAAGAAGCAAACGCAAACAATTTTAGGGCGGCTAATAATGCTAGAGTTTCTTTGTTGTACTTACTTAGGCCATTTGGCTTACCTCGCAGGTTGCCGTGATATTATGACAGTTAATCGTAAAAGATGTGGTTTGTGCCAAGCCCCGAATAGAGAAGAGTTAGAGGCTTCTCTTGAAATGGGAACTACTACTTGCGATGAATTAGATGTCATCCACAATTGGAGAAGCGGCACTTCGGCACAACATCAAAGAAATCATATGGGTGAATATAAAATGTCATCTAATCCTCAATGTGTTCTATGCACAGACCCTATGAGGAAACATTATGAACAAGCGATTAAAGAAGGTAATATCACTACTGAGGCTGTTTCTTCTGCCCTAAGCACCACGAAAAGCCAAGTGCAAAGACACATGAAGCACCACTTGACACCAATCGTACAGGAATCTGCGGCCATGATGATAGCGAAAAAGGAAGTTAATGAAGTTGATTTACTATCAAACAACGTACAGAAGTTAGATGTGCGTTTAGAACAAGTGTTCAACAATTTAGGTAATGACCTTGACCCTAAGATGATTGATGCCTTAACTAAGTTAGCAAGAGAGATTAGAGAATCTTTGAAGTATCTCATGGAGTTCAAGGGTAAATTGATTCACAAGAGACAAGATACAATTATTGTCGCACAAATGCAAATTGTTCAAGAAGTGCTTGCACAGAACAATCCTGAGATTTGGTTAGATATTAAAAAGAAAATGCAGGAGAAGTTACAATGAGTTGGGAAGATATATTAAAAGAAAGTAGGCTTGAAAAATTGAGAAGCGTTATGAAAAAGTATTATGACGATGAATATGTTGAATGGGTTACTGATTATGTTGAAGAAGAAACTGTTGATGAATTTATTAAACATGAAATTGGAGAAATAAAAGCCAATTTAGCAAGTGTTCCTAAAGATGGTAAATTTTCTGATGGAGGAGATGCAACATATTATGTTGAATCAGGCAATAATTTGATTAAAGAACTTGAACAAATTTAATACAGGAGAGATTACAATGAGTTGGGAAGATATATTAAAGGAAGAAACTAATGCTCAAAAAACCTATAAAAAGGTATTAAGTGATTATAGTGATTGGCTTGATGATATGTATTCTCTTTCTTCAGAGCAAGGTTTAGGCGTAAATTATTGGATGTATTTTGATGGTGCTTACCCTGATTTAATTGAAAATGTTGAACAGTTAAAAAAAGAAATAAATGACGATATAAGAAATTTTAGAAATGACCGCCACATAGATGTATCACCTTTAAAACAGATGTTATTTGCTTTAGAATTTTCAAAGGAGATGATGAAATGACTTGGGAAAGTATTGTTAAAAGCAAAAAAGAAGAGTGGCAAGCACTAACTGATGTTATTCTTGGTGAATATGATTACCAAAGATGGAAAGATAAAAAAGTTCCTAATGGATTAAAAGACCTAAAACAAAAATATGATAAAAGTTCTTCTCAAGCAAAAGAAGCAGTTAGAAATATTTTAGAACAAGCCCTAAGTTTAACCGATATTGAAAGAAAGTTGGCTCTAATAGCAGTAAAATCAATAGTTAATAGAGGGGAATAGTTTTGGGTTGGTTCGAGTATTTGAAAATGATACCTGTTGTTAAAGAACAACTAGGGATTATTATTACTAATGCTGCCATGACAGAACAAACCGTTGCAGAACTCAAAGAACTTAGAAAAAACCCTACCGAAGTTAAAGCATTAATTAGAAGCGTTGAGAATAATCAAGTAGATTTACAACAATTAAAGGATATGTTTGGACAACCTCCTCATGGCGACCAAACTTTAGAACAGATGAAAGAAAATGTTCAAAAAATTAAGGAGGCTATGGGTTTTTTAAACACCAATGACGTTAGAGAATTGTTAAATGAGGGATTAGAGGCAAGACAAAACAGTAATTTTTCAAAAGTTAAGGAAATTTTAGAAAAAATAGAAGCAAATGCAGATTTAAGCACCACTACCTTAAAAAGAAATAGAGATATTAGAGACATTTTAGATATTTTGCGAACAACTAACGATAAATCAATGATTACTTTTGAAAAATTCCCACAAGACAGAAATCTTGTTGCTAAATTTGCAGAATTAATAGGCGGAGAACTCAAAGATGAAGTTATTTTGGTTGATTTTAAGTCTGAAACTGATTTAGTCAATACTATGAAGATAAATTACAATAAAAAAAGAACAAAGGTCTTAGACAGCCCTGAAGTTGTAGCGAAAAAGGAAGAAATTAAAGAAATTTACAATCAACTGCAAGGAAAGAATAGAGATTTAGGAATTTCTGTTCAAATCGGTGCAAAAAATGTTGAATTGGATGATTTAGTTCAACAAAAAAAGATATTTGTCGCTTCTCAACAAAAAATGACACTTTTGCCCTTTAGTGAGGCTTCTGTTTTTAAATATATTAGGGCAGTTGAAAATATTAAAGGAAGTATTGAGGCATTTAAGCCAAAGGCATTCCCTAACGGTGCTAAATTCGCAAAAGTTATGTTTTTAGATAAATCTAGTTCTAAATCTATGAATTTGAACCCGTATGCTCAAATTATTCTATCGGGTGATTTTGGTGAGGACTGGTCAAAACCATTTTTTGATTCCATTAGAGTTAATCAAACTCTAACATTAGTGCAAGCAGAAAGACTATTAGTAGATGATATATATAATGCTATTTTAAATAATAAAAGAGAAACAGAAAATAAATTTAATATCTCTGATTTTATTGGTGAAGATGGTCTTGAAGATATAGAATCTAAACCTAAAGACAAAGCAAAAGAAGAAATAAGAAAAATAATTTCAGAAAGTGGTAGGCTACAAGAAAGGATTTATAATGCTAACCTTCAAAGGCAACAAGAACAGTTGAAATTCCTAGAAGGTAATTTTACAATTAAAGAAGCCAATGAATTTGAAAAGTGGTATAAGTCCCTACCCGAAGATGATTTTCCTCCCGAAGAATTAGAAATAGAATACTTTAGGAGAGATAGGCCAACTAAATATACTACTTCTAAAAAAGACGAAAAAGGTGAAGATATACGAGATGAAAGTGGGTCTATTATACCAATAGAAAGTTCTGGTAAAGAATTGGCTGATTATGCTAAAATAAAAATAGACGGAGACACAATTTCTCCTAATGATGCTTATGAGTTAGAAGTAGAAACTAATGCAAGGTATGAAGTTACTACTCCTAAAGAAAGAAGCACTCCTTCTGAACAACTTACAACAGGCGGAAAGAGATTTGAATATTCTGCTGGTAAAGAGCAACAAACTAAATTAGAAGAAACTAAGGCTAGAAGAAAACAATTAAGTGATAGTCCTCTGGGAGAAGATTCTCAAAGTAAAAGAGATTCAATATTAGCCGACTTAGATAAGAAAATTAAAAACTTAGAAAGAGATGTTGAGGCAGGAATAAGAGGAAGAAGTTCTGTTTCTTCTAAAGATATAGGTCGAGAAATACAAAACTTACGTCTTAATTTATTAAATATGGATGATTTTCCTAAATTTGTTATAAGTAAGGCTAAAGAACTAGAAGATTCAGGTGGCCTTATAAACTATGTTAATACTATGGTTAATTCAGCCACAGCATTAGACTCAATTACTCCAGAAAAAAGTTTAGGTTTCTTTGTTCAGATTGATGATTTGGTCGGTGGGGGAGAAGTGAGGAAAGCCTTTAAGACCATAGACAGTAACCCCAACTCAAAGGATGCGGAGAAAGAGGCACAGCAAATAAATTCTAAAATGCCTAATATTATTAGAAATATTAAACAACAGATAACGGAAGCGTTTAGATTAAGATTAGAAGAATTTGCTAATAATCCTGCTTCTTTCCCTGACCACAAAGTAATTGAGGCTAAAAAACAATTTGTTGATATGACAAATCTTTTAACGATAGGTGATTAAAAATGGTGGATATAACATTAACTCAAGAACAAATAGATAGTTTAGGTTTAAGTCCTGATGTAATCGAAGAATTAGCCACCGCTAACCCTCTTACTAAAAAAACACTTACTAGAAAAATAATTTCTAAATTTAAAGATTCTTTGATGAATGAAGCCCGTTTAACTGATGACCCAGTAAAAAGAGAAAAATTACAAAACTTAATAGATGAAACTGTAAAAGCAGCAAGAAAGGCTATAAAAGATTCAGTAAAAGAAGGTGGCGCAGATGCTAGAAGCGCACAAAGCGGTTTTAATAAATTGTTAAAACCTTTGACTGATTTAAATATATATGCAGACGGGCAAAGACTAGATGAACAGTATCTATACAATACAGAAATTACAGAAGATATTGAAATAAGAAATCCTAAAACTGAACTACTTACTGATGATAAATTTAAAACATATATTCAGAGTATAATAAGCGGAGAATCTGTCGCCCCCGAAGCATTTAAAACAAATGTTAGAAAAATTATAAGTAAGTTGGAAAAAATAGGAAAACCCAAAGAATATAAGCCAATCAAGGATTTTCCTGTTCAAGATTTTCTTGGAGCAATTGATGTTAGTAAGGCTTCTAAAAGAATTGAAGTTTATGAATATTGGAACAAGATTGGTAAAAAGTACGAACAATTTGAAGAAGATTTGACTACTTTCTTTTTTGAGGCTAAAAATGCTGATTGGGGAGAAGAAGTTAAGTCTCTCTTTGAAAAACTATTTAGACAAGTCGCTAATACTAATCTAGAATATATTGTTTCCTTTGATGCAGTTCCTAAAGAGTTCCAATCAGCACATCATAGATTTTTTAATATTGTAAGTCATCGAATGGGAGTAGATGGAATGCTTAGAGGGAAAGATTCTCCAGATTATACTGAAGATGACGCAATAGTTCCTTCTGATGTTAATTCTCAGTTATTAGTAGAATTAGAACAGTCTCTTGGGCAAACTTCTGGAGAAATTGGGGCGGAAGAAATGGCTGACCCTAAACAATGGGAAGAAAACTTAACCGACGATATTGAATGGGAAGGAGATTTAAACATGATTAAAGGTGGTGCAGACCCACTTCTAATTTATGAATATAATAGAGGCGAAAAACTTATTTCTATTAATAAAGAAGGAGAATCGCAACTCTTGGCTATGTTAAAAAACATGGTTGAAAAATTAGATGAAGGTCAAGGAGTTACCCTAGAAACAGAAAAGGACATAGAAGAATGGTTAGAACAGATTGCTGATACTAAAATTATTAATGAATCAGCATTGGAAAATATGGCTTTACCAATATCTTGTCTGTTAAATACTGAATTTAATGAAATGTATTCTCAAAAAGGCTTTAGTTCTATTCATGAAAAGAAAGATATTAGTATTGATAATCTTGACTTAATCAAAGACTTCTTTGAGGATTTATACAGATTATTAAGTGGTGATGAATTTATTGCGGAAGTTGAAGCAAGAAGCACTCAGGGTTCAAGAAGAGGTAGTGTAATGGAATCAAGAGAAGCAAGAGGTACGTCTATGGAGGGACTAACTGGTGGTGCTCAAATACCTATCTCTATGAATCAAAAAGGAACCTTAAGAGGCCAACTTACTAAATTTAAAACATCCCTGCAAAATATGATGGATTCAGCCATTGATTATTATTTCGACCCTCTTTATAGTGGAATGCTACCAATTGAAATACCTCGCTTTGGTTCAAGTATAGGTTCAAAGGTTATACAAACTTTAAGTTTAGATTTAGGTTTAGATTCTGTAATGTCTGCTTCCTACGATACTCTTTTTGAAGGTTCTGTGGAAGAAGTAGATATAGGTGATTTAAAGGCTATTTCTAATTTCTTAAGCAATGTTTTTATGCCTGAAATTGAAATAGGTGATGAACTTATTACAGAAGGTGAATTTTGTGCTAGGGCTTTAACTGCTATATTTGGTAGAGAAGAAGCAAATAATAATTACTGTGCTGCTTTAATACATCATTATATGGTAGAGACTGAGGATTTAACAGAAGAAAATGAAGATTTTAATGGAAAAACAATTGCTGTAAGGGCAGATGAATTTCATGAAGATTTTACAAATAGACGGGCATTCCCTGTATTCGCATTACCTCATTGGCTTGACATGAATCAAGGTATTCTAACAAAGAAATCTCCCGCTATGAAAACCCAATATAATAGACTTAAGGCTATATTTGAAACACAACAGACTGATTTACCTGTTCTTCTACATAAATTATTGAAAGCACATGACGTTATAAGACAACAATTAGGAAAACCTGTAATCATTGGACATATACCTATTAATGATTATGGTATCAATAAGATGGTCGATATGTTACAAGAAAAAGAAAATCTTGATTTGACAAATTATGAAGTAGAACAAATAATTAAAGCAGTAGACTCTCATCAAAATATTTCAAAAGAATTTGGTATTAGTAGTGAGCAAGTATATGGTATTAAAGCATCCTTTAGGTGATAGTCTTGCCTAAAGTAATCTCTGCTGTATATTCATATGAAGATATGAAAGAAAAATGGAATCAGGATAATCCTGATAATCCATATTCTCGTAGAGATGAATTACAACAGGGTATTTATTCTTTAGATAAGTGGCTCATTCGTGTAGATGACAATAATAAAACAATAGCAACAATTGGATGGAAAGAATATCCTTCTCATACTGTTGTTGGAGGATTGTTGGCGGCCAATCGTGCAAATCCAAAAAGACCTGAATTTGAACAAGGTTTAGGTAAAAACGAAAGAGCATTACAATCAGCAAGAGAGCCACAGTTAAATCAATCTAAACCTTTAGTTGCTGCTTTTGGAGCAAGAGAAGGAAGTCCCGAAGCATGGATTCAAAGAGGAAAAGATAGAGGATGGGTCTTTTCACAAGATGAAAAGTTTAATCAAATTAAATCTTCTATACCAGAATCAGTTACTAATGAATGGAATGGTGCATATCCTAATGGTAATTGGGCAATAAGACCGACTACTGATGCTGAAAGTTTATCCAAGTGGGTTTTTATTGATGACCCCACTCCATCATGGTTTGATATGTTAAAATCGAAACAAGGTGGATGGAGAGATATTCTTAAGGTAATGCCACCTAGTCCTCCATTTGTAGATTATGGTGGTTATCCAGAAGCAGACAATACTCACGTTAATGACCCTCCCCAAATATATTATATGGGTAATACTGCCGTAATAGTTAGAGGACATTATTTAAATAGAGTAAAAGGGGGCGGAAGTGTTAATCACGGAACTGGTAAAAAAGATAGAGGTACAGATGAGTTATTAAACTGGGTTGAGTGCGTCAAAGGTAAACCTAACGGAAGTTACTTTATGTATAGGACTCCAAATCCTCATGATTATCAAACTATTTTGATAGATATTATTGGTAAAGGACAAAAATTCCCTAATTCTTTTCCAGAAAAACATTTAGGTATTGACATGAATAATCCAGAAACAGGAGATGTAATAGTCTCAGTAATTATTTTTACTAACTACTTTAATCGTTCTTATAGCAAACCAACGGGCAGAAAATTTGTTGCTTGTAACGGAGTAACAAAAGAAAAGAAACATCCTGCTCAAAGAAAGACAGAAAAAATAAAAGAAAGACAAGAATTTAATCCATACGACCCTGTTCAAGTAGCAGCCAAGAAAAAGAAACTGGCTGAAGAAAATAAAGGCAGAAGTCCTAGAAGTCCTAAAAGAAATAATAGAAGAAATAATAGAAGATACAGACGGTGATTAAATGGAAGAAGAAGCATTTAATTTTGAACATCAAATGGATATGGAGTTATCTAAGAACTCTTTCCCATATTTTTTTCAAAATGTATTAGGTTTTGATTTTCCTTCATACATACAGGAATGGCATGAATTAATGAACACTACTCAAAGAACTGTAATTATTTGTTCAAGAGACCACGGAAAATCTGTATTTATGCATTCATGGGTTGTATGGAAATTAATCTTTGAAGAACCTCCATATCAAATGCTTTATATTTCTTCTAACCAAAAGCAGACTTTAGTTCACATGAGAGACATTGACAAGATGTTTACTCATCCTATGCTCAAAAAGTATAAACCCGCTAGAGGTTGGGCTATTGGTAATATTACTTTAACAAATGGTAATCAAATCCTTGAAAGGTCGGTTGGTTCACAGATTCGTGGACTTCACCCTCAAGAAATTGTTATTGATGACCCTTTGAAAGAGTTTAGTATGACTGGTATTCAAAAGGTTACTGATTGGTTCTATGGGGATATGATTCCTACGCTTCACCATACTGCATCTTTAAGAGTTATTGGTACTCCCTTCAGTTATACAGATATTTACCAACAGTTAGCAGAAAATCCTGCTTATACAGTAAATACATACCCTTGTTTTAATGCACTTAATGAACCGCTATGGCCTGAGCGTTGGAACTATGAAGCACTAATGGCTAGAAAGGCAGAAGTAGGGTCTTTGATGTTTACGAGAGAATATATGTGTGTTCCTATATCTACTGGTACTTCTCTCTTCAATCCAGAGTATTTAGATAATGCTAAGAACAAAGACTTAGTGTTAAAGCCGTTAAGAAGAGAAGGATATAAGTATTTTATAGGAGTAGACCCTGCTATTTCAACTGATGGCGACTACAATGTAATTACTGTTATAGAAATGGATGCAGATGAAAATAAATCTATTATATATGTAGATAGGGCTAAGAATGTTAAGTTCCGAGAAAATATTCAAAAGGTAAAACTGTTAAATCAAGTGTTTAGACCTGAAGTTATTCTTTTTGAGACGAATACCTTTGCTAAATCTTTTACTCAAGAACTTCGTCAAGTTGCTGATGTAAATGTTCATGACTTTGATACAACAAGAAGAAAGAAACAAGAAATTATTTTAAATCTTCAAATGACTCTTGAAAACGGTAAACTAAACTTTCCCTATGGTAATGAAGAAAGCCGAAGAGTTACTTCTGTTTTAGTTGAAGAGTTATCAATGTTCGCAATTACAGAACGTGGTAAATTTGAGGGGATTGGGGCGCACGACGATATGGTTATGAGCCTTGCATTAGCGAATGCTGCCACCTACAAGGCCAACGATAACTTCATACTCTTAGATGATTTAGGACTGTTTAACGATGAACCAGTAAAGGGTAAAATGGCAAATAACTCTGCCATAGGCTTGAATTTTTGAGGCGGTTATATGACAGAAGAAGCAGATAAATTAGAGGAAGCCGCACCTCTTATGGAAGAATTAGCAGGTATTATTAGAGATGAGGATAAAACAAAAGATTCCATCGAAGAACAATTACAAGTTAAAGTTTTCAAAGATAAGGAGGAAAAAATGTTTACTTCTTATATTATGTCAGAACATGAAGAAATAGTTAAATTATCAAATACACATAATATAAATGCTAGTGATGCTCGTAAAAAATTAAGTTCTTTTCCTGATGAATATATGGTACAAGAACATAGTATTCCAGATTTAGTTAGGAAAATGCGAAAATCCCGTCGTGCATTAAAGGGTGAATATAGAACTAAAATGTCAAAAGCCATTGATACTATGATTGATGCTTATTCTGACCACTTACATAAGTGTATTGATTCTATTACATGGTTGAATGAATATAAAATACCATTACTGAAAATGAGATATAATGAAAAAGATTTATCTAAGTTACATAAGATGAAAACAATCGAACTCAGAAGAGAAACAATTGATGCTCTTTGTAAATACTGGGAAGCAGAATTAAGACAGAATGGAATGGCTTATGGTAAAGAGTATAGTGATATACATAAAGAAATGAGGTCTGCTAAGAAAGACTTTAGAAATGCTATTGCTAAAATTACCGACCAATCTATTACTAAAACTAAGAAACAAAGGCAAGAGGATTTTATTTTAAAATCAGTATGTGAAAATCCAGGAATTAATGCTAAAGGGATTCATGAAAGAATGCCGACTCCTTTACATAAATCTTCGAGTCCTAATTCTATATCAAAGACTATTAAGAAACTAGAAATTACTTCTGTTCAGGGTTCTTATTACAAATTACCTTCTATGATTAAGAAAAACATTTGGGCTTATACTGCTGCATTCATTGATTCTGATGGATATATTACTTTAGACCGCAATATGAATCCTAGAGTGGGTTTAATTGCTACTGGTCAAAGAGGCAGGGCTTTTATGGAAGAAATGCATAAGTCTATTGGATATGGAAGAATGCACTTAGACCAAAAATCTCCACAACAAACTCGACTAATTCAAAGACTAAACTTTTATTCCCAAGAAGATGTTACTAATCTTTTAACTAAATGCCTACCACATTTTAGATTAAAGAAAGGTAATGCTAAGTTATTATTAGAACTTATTCGCATGAAGAAATCATATAAGAAGGCAGATTGGTATAAGCCAAGATGTGATGAGATATTTAAGTTAATGAAATGGGAAAATCATAAAGACCATGTTGGTTTTGATTGGCTAAAGGAAGGAATATACTTAACTGATATTGCTAAACTTCAAGGTAATTGTAAAATGTCGGTCATGGATAATTTAGAAAACATAGGTACTATTATTAAAGAAGATATTTCAAAAAGGAACAGTAATCGCTATTTAAGAGAAAGAAAAGGATTAAACGATAGAGAAGTTGCTTTTATTGTTGATAAGACTAAAGAACTACTTGACAATAAACCTGATGATTTAGAAGATAAAAGGTATAATCAATTACAAACAGCATATAGTATGTATAAGTCCAAAACTAATTATAATTATGGTATTGTTAGAATGAGAAAAATAATTCAACAACTTTTAGGAGGTAATTAGTATGGACTTATGGTTTGAACAACTTAAGAAAAAACAAGATGCTTGTTATCATAAAGTAAAAAGTCGCTATAAGAAGTGGCCTTCTGCCTATGCTAGTGGTGCTTTAGTTCAATGCCGTAAAGTAGGTGCAAAGAACTGGGGAAACAAATCAAAGAAAGTAAAAAAATCTTGTGATTGTGTTTCTAAAGGTGGAGATAATTTCAAAAGAGAAAAAGAATCGGGATTACACGGTTGGTTCTCAAGAAAAGGTGGAGATGGACAAAAAGGATGGGTTTCTTGTCAATCATGCGAAGATGATAAGAAAGGAACAAAACCTTGTGGTCGTAAAGATGCTTCTAAAGGAACTAAACAAAGATGTAGGCCGACTTGTGGGGCTTGTAAGACTTATAAAAGGAGGAAAGGACAATGACATGGGAAAAAATAATTAAAAGAAACTGTGGTTGTGAAAAAGACGTTTGCGAAACTTATGGAGAGATACAGAAGGGTAAGGGACAACGACACTTTTATATCAAAGATGGAAAACCCGTACAATGGACAGGTGATACTCATAAGCACCCCGATGGAACCTTGATGTCTGGTAAAGAACATAAAGAAGGCGTTAGTAAGAAACTATTTCATATTCAAGAACTAAGTAAGAAACATCAAGAACACTTAGGCAAGAATACTACCAATATAGAGTGATATTATGGAATGGCAGGAAATTCTTAAGAAGAAACCCTTCAAGGGGTATAATAAAAAGATTCACGCAAAAACTGGTGGATTAAGTGCTAAAGGTCGTGCTAAGTTTAAGCGAGAAACAGGTGCTAATCTTAAAGCCCCTGTTACTACTAAGCCGAGTAAACTAAAAAGAGGTAGTAAAGCCGCTAAAAGGCGTAAATCTTTTTGTTCAAGGTCAAGAGGATTTAAGCGTGATGATGGAACATATAGCGAAAAAGCAAGAGCCGCAAGAAGAAGGTGGAATTGCTAATGCCTCATAATTTTACTTACTGTGTTCAATGTTACCTTAATGGAGAGAAACCATTTTCATTTTGCGAACCCTGTTGGATTAAACATGGTAGCCCTAAAGGAATGGTAGGTGATTCAAATGTCAATGACTTGGAAACAACTTAAACAAGGTATTCTTAATGATAAGTTACCTAGAGACAGAACTAAATATGTTAAATTTAGTAATCTCTCTGAAATAAATAAAAAAATGGTTATTTATTATTTAAGGTCTGGATTCAATGACCCTTCAAAAAAAGCAATTTATCTTAAAGGTATTTTAGAAGAAATGCTTCGTTCAAGTAATGAAAGGTACGACATTGAAGATAGTGGAAGTGTTTAACCGAAGCCTTCATAGGTGAGTATAGCATAGGCATTAAATAAGGGGTGTAACGTATGGCTGATGAAAAAAGAAGATTTAGTATTACTAACTTATTTAGAAGAACTACTCCTAAACCTGCTGATAGAAAAATATTCAATATGGGTATTCAGGAAAGAGAAACCAATCATATGATGACTGGCCCAATTATCTATAATGTAGTTAATCAATCAGTAATTGCTAGAACTTGTATTACTCAACTAAAACAAGAAGTATTTAGGCGAGGATATGTTTGGGAAAAAGCATATGAAGCAAGATGTAATGATTGTGGAAAAGAACATAAAAGACCTGTTCAAGAATGTTCTCGTTGTAAAAGTACAGACCTAAAAGTTCCTGATGTAAAACAGTTAGAATATGCTGAAAAGTTTATCGAAGGATATGTAAATAAATCTGAACAACTCTTTATTGATGTTTTACAGGAACTTGAAGATGATTTGAATATAATGGATGATGCTTACATTGTTTTAGTAAAAGAATACTTTATTGATGGTAATGGTAAAATTAGAATGCATCGTATCAAAGAAGTTTATCGTGGCGACCCCGTAACTATGTTTATTTATAGTGATGAAAACGGACAAAGAGGAACTAAGGGTTTTACTTGTGTAAATCATCGTAATATTATACATTCTGAACCACACGCACAATGCGAAGTTTGTGGAAGCAATTTATTCCCAGTTCATTATGTGAATAGAGTAAATGGCGATGACCAGTATTTTTTACAAGGAGAAGTTTTACACTTTAGTAAATACAGTCCTTCTCGATTGTATGGTATGTCTCCAGTTATTACTTTGTTTAATAATATTATGACACTTATTGCTATGGAAAACTATGTTAATCAATCTTATACTAAGAGTAGAATGCCTAAAGGATTACTAGCAGTTCAAACAAGAAATATGGATTCCATGAAATCTTTTTGGAGAGCAGTAAAAGAAAAGATGGAGGCTGACCCTCACTTTATTCCTGTTATGGGAATTGAAGCCGAAGGAGGTAAAGGTGCAGTTGAATGGATTAAATTCATGGATTCTCTCAAAGAAATGGATTATGTTTCTGTTAAAGATGATTTACGAGATAGAGTTTCAGCATTCTATGGAGTAAGTAAAGTATTCATGGCTGATAATACTACAAGCGGTGGATTAAACAATGAAGGTATGCAAATTCTTGTAACAAATAGAGCAGTTCAAAAAGCACAGACTGTTTACAATAATTATGTATTTCCTTTCTTAGTTAAACAATTTGGTATTACTGATTGGGATTTAAAACTACCACCGAGCGAAGAAGAGGATGAAATCGCTGTTCTTCGTAAGAGAGAGATTGAAGTTAATATCGCTGCATCAACAAAAAATTTAGGATTTGAAGTTGATATGGATGAAGATGGTCAATTTACTTTTAAGAAACCTGAACCTGAAGCACCACCCGAAGGTGAAGGAGAAGAACAAGCCGAAAAAGACCCTTATGCGGGAACAAACATTGATGCTTCGCAGATGGGGCAAATGCAAGAGCAAGCCCTACAAGGGGGAAGCAAACCGCAAGCCAATCCTGCGACAACTAGAAATAAGCCTTCCATGAATCAAGCACCAGATAAGAGACTGTCGGGACTTCCGCTTGATGCGGGAAATCAAAACAATGACAAAAGAACAGAAAGAAGGATTGGTTAAGATGAGTTGGAAAGACCTAATTAAAACCGATGATGTAGAACGTCTTTTTGAACAGAGAGAAGAAGAAGCGTGGGATTCAAAAAATGAAAAGGCTATTCAATTTTATAGAAGATTAGGAAAGAAACTAGATTATTATTTAAAACATAACGAACCATCTGTAAAAGAGATGTTATACCGAGTATTACAAAAACCATACACTCCTGACTTAGACAAAGAACTAGAAATTTAAGGTGATAAAATGAACTGGCGAGAAATAATTATTAAAAGAAAACAAATGCGAGATAAATCTAGGCAAAAGCCACAAACAAGAATGGCTGGTGGAAGTCCTGATGATGCTAAAAGAATGAGAATGGGAAGAAAGGATTCTTTAGATAATGTTTTTGAGGGAGAAATGGACGATTTAGCAGAAATGACAAGAGCAGACTTATATGAAGCGGCTGCTCTTAAACTTATGGATATGCCAAAAGAACAACTAATTAAGATATTAGAAATGACTCAAGGAAATTTAATGGAGGCAAAAATATGAGCGAAGATTTAAACCAAAAGCAAAGAAGATTAACGAAAGAATTAGCGCAAGTTAAGGCTTTAACAGCGCAACAGAATAATAAGGTAAAAAAGAACCGTGATATGTCTGTGGGATTACCAGAAGATACTACACATAAGGCTTTACCTACATCTTCCGATAATCCAGATGTTATCCTATTACCTCCTAAGAAGAGAGGAAAGAAAGAAAATATTCCTTTTTGAGGTGATTAAATGATTATTGAATTATCTAAAGATAAATCCTTGCATAATATTTTAAGCAAGGTAGACTTAGATAAAGAAACTAAAGAATTAGTAGATACAAAGGCTTCTCCTTTAGAGATTAAAAAATCTCTTGAAAGAAACCTTAATAGTACAAACTTAGTTCAGTATAGGAAATATATTCTAAAAGCAGAAGAAGAAGATTTAGGTGGAAAGACCGTAGGTTTTGAAGAAAGCGACTATGATGATTCTGGAAAAGATGTTGTAGATAGTAGTCTTGACGAGGAACAACGAATAGAATCTGCTGAACGAGAAGATTTACGTTCTCAAAGCCAAGCACATAAAAAAGCATATAAAGATTTAAGTTCTTTAATGTCTAAAACTGATGCTATGGAAGATATTTCTCAAACAGCAAGTGTTATTAGAACCGATGGTAAACTTTTAGTAAGAGGGGCGATGAGAGAATATCTCCGTGTAGGTACATTACCAGTAAAATCTTCTAAATTATTAGATGAACTAGCATTGATTAAAAAGAACCCTAATTATTTAAAAGATAAATATAAGGATTTGTTAGTAGAAGGCGTACTATCAGGAAAAGACATCAAAGTTGATAAAACTGGTGAACTAGAAGAGAAAGAAAATACTAAGAAAAATATTAATGTTAATTCTCTAAGTGATAGAATTACCACTTTACTTAAATTAGAATTTATAGTAGAAGGAAGCGAAGATAAAATAGATTTTCATACTCTTTTAACCAGACTTCATGTTCAACAACATGGTCGTGAACCTGACCATTTAAAAGATAGACCTAGAATAAAAAGAGAGCGTAGAAATATGCTATTAATTAGTCAAGGAAAAAACCCACAAATAGAAAAAGAATATGATACTGCTATTAAGGAATTAAATAAACTTAACAAAAGACTGGGTAGAGTATTAACTTCTAAGAGAACAGTAGAAGAAACTATTGAAAGTTTAGAAGAAACATTGAATGATTCAGAAAAATTAGTTGCTAAAAAATTAGAAAAACTTAATAGTGCTTTAAGAACTTTAGTATCAAGAGGAAGTATAGATAATGAGGAGATTAAGGGCAAACTTAAACAACTTAAGGATTTTTCTAAAAATAAAGAAAGATATGTTCGTGAAGCGACACAAGAAGTAGAAGAAACAATTGAAGTAGAAAAGAAAAAATTGGAACAAATTATTTTTGATTTAGATGCGGCTGAACGAGTTAGACCTAGCACTAAAGAATTTAAAAGAATAGTAAATATTTTTAAAGACTCAAATCCAATTGCTGCTGTTAAGGAATTAATAATAGAAGGAATAAGTATTGTTACTTATATGCAATTAAAAGCAAGGACTCTTGAAAGAGTGGCTAGTAGAGCAGAAGAAGATATAGAAGATGGGCTACAATCATTTATGGAAGATAATCCAGATGTTGCTCTTAGATTAGATGCAGATGGTTTATCTTTTGACGGTATGCCTACTATTGATGCTGATGGTATGAGAAGAATTGATGAGTTATCTGATGATTTTAGTGTAAAACAAGGAGAATTAGAAGAAATAGTCAATAGACTAAATAATTTAATTGAAGGTGAAAAACCACAACCACAACCAAAAACGGCAGTTCCAGAAGATGCGAAACCTCCTACAAAAGATGGCGAAGAATTAGGTGAATTTAATATTCGAGATTACGTGTACGAAAAGCCGAAGAAGGGGGAAGAGTAATGACTTGGGATTATTATGGAGAAGGAGAAAACTTTATTCTTAAAGAAAAGAAACAAGAGCCTAAGAAACTCCTTGATTCATTAGATGCTAAAGGCAGAAAGAGACTAAAAAAGACTCTTCAAGCGGCTGAACCTACTGAATTTTTCGGACAGGACTTTACTAAATTAGGTGAACTTATTGAGACACTTAGGGAATTAGATTTAACTAAGTCTGATAAGAAGTTAAATAAAAAAATGAAGTCAATGGATGAAAGAAACATTGATATAGTCGCTACCGCTACTAAACTTCGTAAGGAGTATGAACTCCTTTACAGACAATTACGTGATTTAGTTCATCCATCAGGTAAAAAGGAGGAAAAGAAATGACAGAAGAAAAGAGTATTAATGAAGATGTTTTAGCAATAATTAAAGCATTAGCCGAAAAGGTAGAAGTATTAGAAAAAACAATTTATGCAAAGGACAGTCTTTTGATGAAGGCAGGACTTGTAGTAACTAATAGTCCAACACCCGCTATGGATAATTCTATTGGTGGTGTTGATACAATTCCAACTACTGATGTATCAAGTATGGATTGGTCTGATATTCATAAGATGGTATCAAAAATGGAGTGATTTAAATGCCTGAAAGAGTAACAAGAGAAGAAAGAAGAATTAGCATGGCTATTCAAAAAGCGAGAGATGCAAAAGAAGTGCTGTATCAATCAATAATGGACAATAATAGAAGTCCTATGAAAGATGAATCAGAACACGTTAAAGTTAAGCGACCAAAGGCGGAAAAGGGCGAAGTAGATATTAAAACTAATGAAGGAACTCATTCTGGTTACGGTTTAGCAGGGCAAATTACTAAAGCAATTAGATTACTCAAAGCAGTAAAAGAATCTGATTATGAAACTAATCCTTTCTTAGATGATGAAGAAAGAAGAACTATTCTTAATGCTATTGATGAAACAGAAAGGGCTATTAGCGAACTTAAGACAGGACTCACTAATGCTGATAAACAAGATAAAGATGATATGAGAGAAATTCTTATCCGAATGAGTCAAGCAATAACACAATTAGAAAAAGAATTAGATGCAATACCAGAACAAACTATGTTCTATGATTCAGAAAATTCCGAAAAAACAATAGACCCTGAATATCAAAGAGATAGATGATTAATATGAAATTAGCATCTATTGAGAAGGACAAGCAACCTTCTCAAGAAATCCTTCGTCTTTTTGAAAAGACAAGAGTAGCATATCTATCTGCTATTCATGACCCTAAAGAGTATGGAGGTCGATGGAGAAAAGCAGTTGATGTTATTATTGATTCTTACGATGAATCAGATTCGGCTGGAAAAGAACTAAGGAACTTCATTGATGAAAAGGATTTAGAAGATAATGATACTAAAGACCCTACTTCAAGGCAAGCAAAGGAACTTTTTGATAATATTAAGTTACTAAGATACTCTTCTAGTTTAGTGGCAGACCCTTTCTCAGAAATGTTTAAAGATAGCGTTCTTGATGAATTACTAGATAATCCTGAAACTATGGTTAAATTCCTACATTATGCTATGAGGGAAGATAGTAAAGCCCTATCTGAAAGCATTTACAGCGTTAAAGGTATGCAACCTGACGCTATAACTGAGGGTCTTATGGGACTTGACCTAGAGGTGGATGATATTGCGCTCTATATTATTGAACATTATGGGGATGGAAAAGACTCAAAGAAGGTCGAAGCCAAAGTAAAGGCGGGTATGGATATGTTAGAACTTCTTTTCTTTTCTAAGAATGATGAAGAAGAATGGAAGGACTTAAAGGATGTAGAGGGTATCGAGAAATCAGATGATGATGAGAAAAAATCAATTTCTCATTTTATTGTTCCTAATAAACCTATGTATAGAATTTTTGAAGTAGAAGATATTAAAGAACTAAAAGGATTTAGTGGTAACTGGTATGTTCAAGAAAAGTATGATGGTATGAGAGTTCAGTTACACAAAATAGATGATAAAGTTACTATTTATTCTTACAATGAAAAGGACATCACTAAAAAGTGCATTGCTCAAGTTAAAGAACTAGAAAAGAAAGAGTATGGGGATTGTATTTTAGATGGTGAATTAGTTCTTTTTGATGGAGAAGAACCTTTACATCGAGCAGATACTATCGCTCATGTATTTAAAAATAAATATAAAGATGCTACTCTTAAGTGCCATGTTTTTGATATTATACGACATGAATCACAAACTCTTGCTGACGAAGAATTAGAGAATAGAATGACAATTTTATTCAATAACTATTCATCTAAATCAAGTGAAGCAATTGCATACCCTTCTAAAAAAGATACTCGACAAGCGGATAGTTTGGCTGATATTGATAAGTATGCTAAAGAAATGATGGACATTCCCACATCCGAAGGAGTAGTGATTAAAGATTCTACTTCTACTTATTACATAGGAACTAAAAAGAATCCAAAATGGATTAAGTGGAAAAAATTTGTCGATTTAGATGTTATAGTTTTAGATAAGAAAAAGACTAAGAGCAATCTTTATTCTTATACTGTTGGAGTTGGGCCAATTCCTGACGATATGGAAGGACAAGAGATTGATGGTAGGAAATACCTCAATGTCGGAAAAGCATTGAATACAAAAGTTGCAGTTGATATTGGTAATATTATTAGAGTCAAAGTGGATGAAGTAAAAAAGAAAGGAGAAGGATTTAGTTTATTCTCTGCTAAAGTTATTGAAATTCCTGAAGTGGAATATCCAGATAAATTAGTTACCTTAGAACTACTTTCTCAAGATACTAAGAAGTCTTTGAATTATAATGTTGAAGCATTTAAGAAAGGAATTAAAATAACTGATTACATACATGGAGAAACTAATGTTATTATTAAATCAGATATGGATGGATTTACTATCTATGGATTTGAAGAAAATAACTTAATGTCTAAGAACGCTACTATGGATTTAGATATGTGGAAGCAACAGGCGATTGATATTATGAAATCAAAACAAAGCGATTTAACTGTTGCTATTTTCCAACATCTTAAAAGAAATGGAAAACAAACACCAAAACAAGTCCATAATTTTTTGAAAGAAAAACAACCTACTCTATATGAAGATGTTCTTGATTCTGATGAAAAGAAATTAAAAGCATGGGCAATTCTTAGAGATGGCATTAGTGAATCAGAAGGAAAAATTATTGCTGATGATGATAAGATAATGCAAGAAGAAGAAGAAATCAAAAAGGAATATAAAACTCCTAAAGAATTACAAGAAGGTGAATTTAAACTTTATGCTAGAGAAGATGATAATCTTACTTTAGCAATTAAATTAGGAGAAACCTCTATGTTTTGGACAATAGATATAGAGAATGAAAAAGAGATGTTTGATTTATTTGGTGCTGCTGGAAAATATCCAGCAGAAGTAGCAAAGACAGTAGACAAAGAAAAACTTGTTGATTCTGGTAAAATTCGTTTAGGTATTCAAAGAGATGGCTACCATGAATATTTCTTAGAAGGAAATAAGTTTGAAACAAAAATGCACTATCGAGTCATTAAAGTAGAAGGTAAAGATATGTGGCTTACATGGACTGGATTTAAACAAACCCCTGCTGATAAAGATGGGGATAAAGGAAAATGGAATATCTACGAAGATAAGTATAATAAATTACCCCTACCCACCGAAAGTTAGGTGTTCTTTATATACTGGATAAATGTTAGTTTGGGTTGAGAAGAATGAGTTCTGCGGTGATGAATAATAACTCCACAGACTTCAGGATTCTAAAAAGCGACGACTTGATGATTGGAGGATATGCAAGCATTGAAATCGTCGATAAACAAAATGATTTAATCACACTCAAGGCTCTTAATGAAGCAGTAGACAAATATATGGAGAACCCTAAGTTTAGAAATGTAATGACTAATCATTCTAATGTTCAAGTTGGGGAAGTAGTAAAAACATATAGAGATAAAAATGGAAAACTATGGAAAACCGAAGTTGATGATGTAGGGTTCTTTGTTGTAATTAAGTTAAGAGATGATATTGAAAAAGCCAAAGAAATAAATAGAGGCATTAGAAAAGGTTCGTTAAGGTCATTTAGTATAGGTGGACAAGCATTAGAAAAAGTTAAGAAAAACCACCAAGAATTAGGCGACTATAACGAAATTAGTAAACTTGAACTACATGAAGTAACAATTTGTGAAAAAGGAATTAACCCCGAAGCAAGATTTGATATTCTAAAACAAGACAAAAAAACAAAAACAAAAAAGGTGAATAAAATGACCAAAATTGAAAAAGCATTGGAAGAATTAGACGCATTGATGGAAGAAGTCAATACGTTGAGAAAAGAAGAAGAACAAAAGGAAGAGTATATGCTTCCTGAAGAGGAAAAAGGAATGCCTCTGGAAAAGGATGAAGAAGATGATATGATGGAGAGGCAATATGCAGATGACGAAAACAAAGCAGTAGTTCCTACTATTGATGGGGCTGGTGTTGAAATCGGAGAACCTGCTAATAGAATCGTTATTGAAAACGGTAAGCCTAAAGCATCTGATTTGCCAGTTGTTAAGGCATTCGACAACAAAGAACTAGAAACCCTAGATTTGTCTGTTGGAAACATCGAGAAGGCTTACGAGGCTTTCCGTCAAGAACAACTTGAAAAGTTGGCTTACGATAATCTTCAAAAGTCTTTTGAACAGCGATTTAATGCTGAAACTTCTACACGAACTAATCTCATTGAAAAAGCAAACTATGACGCTCAAGCGGAAATTGTTGCTATGAAGAACGAGTTCTCACAATTAAGAAAGTCTTTGACAGCCGAGAAGGAAACAATCCTAAAGGCTCAAAAAGAGGCTACTGTTACACTCCCTAGTATGGATGAATTGGCTGAAATGGATTGGTCTGACATTCATAAAATGGTAGGAGGTCTTTGAAATGAGTTACATTAATACAATTGCAGATTTAGAAGCACAAACATACGGAACAGGCGCAACAGGCAGTATTAGCAATCAATTGCTAAAGGCTGCTGGAACAGTTAGTGGCATTCATGTCGCTCATGATGGTGCATTATCAGACCCAACGGGTATTAATGCTAATCTTTACAATAAGGTTTATGGTCAAAAAGTTTGGTCAATGTTAAACCGAGAATGTAATGCATTGTCTGTTATCGCAAAGCGACCTTATTCCTCAAGTGGATGGAGAATCCTCTCAAAGCGAGCAGGTGGTGGAACTGGTAATTCATTAGATATTGCCGCCGCCGCTAATACTGCACTTAATGATGCACTATATGGTGCTGCTTCTCTAAGAGCAGACCGAATTGGTGGAGTGCCTGAAAATGCTTCATTAGATTCTAATACAGATGGTTTGATTTCTATTGCTCCTGAATACGATACACTATTCACCAGTCCAAAGATTATTGCTCATCAATTCTCTTTCAGCGAACTTTCTATGGAAATGGCTGCAATTGATGATGGTATCGGTGATATTCGTGCTCAATTGAGAGAAGATATGGGTAAGCATCACGCAGAAGTTCAAAATTCAATGCTTGTTATGCCATTAGAATTTTATTCTCCTACAACTGCATATGCAACAGCAAGCGGTATTGATAGAGGATATACTTCTCTTTTCAAGATTATTTCTTCAAGAGCAGAGATTGTTGAACTAGCGGCAAATGATGGTGGAAATCTCGTTGCAGGTGAAGATGACCAAGCAATTGATACTCTTTACGGAAAGAAAAGAAGCGATTCTATTGGATATATGGACTCAGAAGTTTCTTTTGGTGCAGGATATACTTCCGCAGAAGCACGACAATTGACTCTAACTGTTATTAATGATATGGTTCGCAGACTTCGTGTTGCAGGTGGTTCACCAAAGGTTATTCTAACTGGATATGATACACTTCAAGTTCTTTCTGACTTATTACAGGCTCAAGAAAGATTCATGGACAGAAAGGAAATTGTTCCTACTGTTAATGGTGTTCGTGGTGTAAAGGGTGCAGAAGTTGGATTTAGAGTATCAACATACTATGATATTCCTTTGATTCCAGTTGCGGCTATGCCTTCTACTGGAAACAATTCATCATTGATTTCTGATATGCTTTTCCTTGATACAGACCATCTATGGCTTTCAGTTATGAAGCCAACTCAATACTTTGAAGATGGTATTTCAAACGGAAACCCATTCGGTGTTGGTTCTCTTGGAAACAAGGCTCTTTACCGAACAATGGGTGAAATGGGTTGTTCTTACTTTAAGGGTCAAGGAAAGATTACAAACCTTCTTTGAGGTGATTTAAATGACAGAAGAAGTATTTACAGTTACCCTTTTGGCTGACCATAAGGGAATAGCGAAACCAAAGGTTAATGGTGATGAATACATGGTTGATGCTATGGTTGATGTTTCAACCTATGACGCATCGGGTGTTGTATTTAGTGCGACTAGTTTTGGTCTATCTTCGATTAGTGCAGTTACTCTTACAGGAACAAGTAATGTAAAGTTTTATCCTACCTTCGTAGTTTCGGGAACAGATGGTTCTTATACCAGTTCTTCAACATTTACTATGTTAATTGTTGATGCTTTACAGGCAACACCAGCAGAAGCGGCTGATGGTTCAACCCATTCAGGAATGCAATTCCGATTAAGAGTATTTGGGAACCTTTGAGGTGATTTAATTGGCAACAATTAAATTGGCTAGAAATGGCCGACATACTCAATTAGTTCTTAAAGGAGAGGTTTTAACAAAAAACCAACCGCTTGAAAATTTATCGGTTGATTTTGTTTTAACCTTCTTAGGCGACCCTAATCTTATTATCTCTTTTGAAGAGACAGATAGAAAAGATTTAAAGGCTATTGACCCCTTAAGATTTGTTCGCATTTCTAAGGGACTAAGCACTAAAATTACTACTCATGATGAGTTATGTAAGTTAGTGTTGCCTACTAAACCAAAGGCTAAGAAAACTTTGGCTAAGGCCAAAAAATCTGCTTTATCTGAGTAATCCTAGCGATAGGGTTATTAGGGAGAGGCTTCATAGGTTATTTAACGGGAGTTGTTGAAACATGGCGAGTTGTAGAAGTAGTGGAGTATTAACGGCAAGTGCAGTAGTTTCTGCTGAACGATGTAAATTAATTAGTATTCACGCTACTTATACTGGAACTACTGGTGTTACTACTGTTAAGGTATTTGATAATGCTAGTGCTGCAAGTGGTAAAGAATTAAGTAGATTAATTCTTCAAACCCCTCATGCGGGTGGTGGTGAATTTAAACCTTCTTCCGCTATGCTCGAATTTGATATGCATGGTGTAATTGCTTCTAATGGACTATATTTAGAAATATCTACTGGTGCAGGAACAGGTGCAGCGATTTCAGTTGAATTTGCTTGAGGTGATTATATGGCAGCATTAGGACAAGATACTCGATTAGTTATGACAATTTTATTTGTCGGTGCATTAAGTGGAACAAATGTTTGGGCATACGCTACATTTGGAACGAATTTTCCTTATGGTGCATTAGCGCATTCTGTTCTATTTGGTCTAGGAACAATAGGTTCTATTATGGTAATGAAGGCTATTTTTGATTTAGCCCTCAATGATAAAATCGAACTTTGGCTTCTTGATAGAAAAATTGCATCTTATTGGGAAAGAAAGGCTAGAGATGAACAACAAAGAATTAAAATGCGTGATAGTGCAAAACAATACAATACCAGTTTTTACCAAACTCCATCTCAAGAAGATGAAAATACCGTTGGTAATGAGTTCTTAGCCGCCCTTCAATGAGGTGGTTAAATGGTCGTTGGGGATTTGCTAGGCTTTTCTGATTCAGATTATGCTTATAATCAACAAAGAGCGCATTCAGCAGACATTTTCTTTTTGAAAATGAGACTGTGGTTTTGGGGAAGTTTCTTTACTCTATCCTCTTTTTTGATTGGTAATATTATGGGTGTCTTTGACATCAATGTTATGGGTTATATTGTAGATAATTTATGGAATAGTTGGTGATTAGATGTCATTAATGACTGGGTTTGCTATTTTAGTCGGAGAAGCAATAATAGGTTTTTGGAAAAAAGTCCACGCTATCAATTTTGGTGTTTATGGTTCAACAATGGTTGGGAAAACTACATTAAGCCAACAATTAAGAACAAGAGGTGAAGTTCCCCAAATTACTCATAGAACAGTTGGTCGTCATCGTGCTTCTAGAAAAACAGTTAAAATAGATGGCGATTCACATACAGTAAAAAGCGCAGATATTGGCGGAGAAGCAATCTATTGGAAAGAATGGGAAAAAGACATGAAAGATAGAAGGGTTAAATATATTATTTTTATGATTGACCATAGACATTTAGATAGCGAAGCCAACTTAGACCACCAATTAGCATGGAAATTTATAGTAGATGTAATAGTATCAAATAATTGGTCTAATGGTAAAAAGAAAAGAGAATCAGATTATCCAATAGCCATAGGAATATGGGCAAATAAATACGATATATGGGGAGAAAAATATCCATTAGTAGAAGGACAATCCATAGATAAACACCCTATTTTTGAACCATTTAAATATGGAATGAGAAAATTAAATGATAAAGGAATACCTTGTTTTAAATATTTAGTTTCAGCGAAATCAGACCCCGAAATGGTTTATAAAGGAATCACTACAATGATAAAGGACTATTGATTATTATGTGGTTTAGTATTCTTAAGGTTGATGAATTTACCACCGAAGGTGGATTCAAAGGTATTTATGAACCTAATAAAGATAAAGTTTCTATTAACTTAGATAACTTTAATACAGTAGCAGAAGGGTATGATGACATTGAAAGAGTCGTTGAGTTTGCTAATGTAGTAACACATGAATTATCTCATAGAGAATACGCAAAGGAATTAAATAATTACATGAATGAAGTTCTTAAAGAATTAACTTCTATAACTAAACAGTATTCAAAAGGTGATGCGCCCTTAGATTTAGTTAGTAAAAAACTAAAAACATTTTATAACTATGTTATTATTAATGAATCGTTTGCATTTGGAAGCGGAAAATCATATGAAAGATTAAGTCATTTAGATGCAACAGGAAGTTCAGTTAGGTCTGTAATGACTAGCATTAACGACCATATTAGAAAAACAGTAGGTAGAAAGGACAGACAAGTAGAAAAGATGTTAAGTGAACTTTATACTGAAACAATGAAAGCAATTAGAAAATTAAAGGATTGATTATTATGTACCAACATCAGATTATAGGACAGACCACCCCACAGAACTTTAACCCCTCTTTATCTCCGCTTCAACAAGCGAGAGCAAGTGGAATAGTGCAAGAATATAAATTTGTTTCGTTTAAACCTAAGAAACAATTAAAAGAACTTAAATTAGTGTTAAAGGCGGAACCTAAGAAACTTTTAGGAATAAAGTATGGAAAGAAATTTAATCTTAAAGATAGGTGTGTTGTTTGTGGTTTTCATCATATTTGGGAACAAAATGATTATTTAAGACCCCCTATGCCATTAGATAATGTAACCAAAGGAAGGCCATTAATGGGAACTTATTGTCCTAAACACGCTTCACATTATGTTCAATTAGAAATACTTCAACAACAAATTATGGCCGATAAGCATGGATTGGAATATAAAGGGTTTAAACCCCGAATACCCAAAATACTTAAGGGTGGTTTAATTAAGACATTATCAAGGGAAGAAGTCGCCAGCCTCACCTCAGCAGGTTGGTTTATAAGGCCACCCTCCTTAGACGATAACAGGACAGCCACCGAAGAGGCAATCCGCTTAATTACTGAAATTAACATATTGACAGATAGATTAAACTATTTGATGTTAAGTAACAGTATTGAAGCGACAAATGAACTACCACTTAAAGAAGAGGATAAGGAGGAATAAGTAATGGGTATATTAGGAACAAGTAATGGAACCGTATTAGGTGCGGTTCAAGCACAAAATGACCAACAGTTTAAGAATGTAAATAATTTACTTTCTTTACAAGAAAATCATGTAGAAGAGTTCTTTCAATATCATGGTGAACAATTCTTAACTGCTCTTGAAAAGTTAATGGAAGATGTAGTAGAAAGAGTTGTTTCTCAGATGCTTGCTAAACTATCTTTTACTTCAACAGGTTCATCTATTGCAGTTAATAGTGATGCTCTTCGTGAATATGAAAGAATTACCCAAGAAAATATTGATTTAGATATTCAAAAGTTATTACAATCTGCAATTAATACAGAAGTAGTTATGCAAAGAAAGATGGCAAAGCAACAGTATCTTGAATCACAAGGTTTTGGTGGTGGCGGTAATATACAACAAATAACACAACCAAGCGCAGGTATGGCTATTGCGGGAGTTACTGGCAATCAACAACAATATCAACAAATGCAAGGTGCAGTAGGTAATGGTTCAGGTTATCCTATTCCTCCAAATGGAACTGATGGATATGGACGACCTTACTGGATTGATGCTCAAGGCCAAATGAGTTATGAACCACCGCAAAGCGGATTAGGATTAGGTTCAGCAATTCAAAAAGGTGCTGCTTGGGCAAAATGGCTAATGTGAGGTGAATTAAATGGTTGGTTTTCGATGGGGTCAAAACCCCAAAGTTTTTCCAGACTCAAGTAATTTTATTAGAGATAAAATGCTTGATTTTATAAAAGATGGAGATATATCTTTTATTGTTAATCTTAAAAGAGCCATGAAAAGTGTTAGAGGGACTGGTAATGAAGATAAACTAAAAGAAGAGTTTATTAAAATAAAAAAAGAAGTTATGGAAATGCCTCTTGAACCTCTATTAAAAACAGAAGCAGATGGCTGGAATAGATTTACTTCTTTACCTAAAGGTGAGAAAAATACAAAAAATATTGAGTTTATCAAAGATAAAAAGATTTCAGATGTTACTAACTCTTCTGTTCTATCAAGATTAAGAGGGTTTGGTGCTGCTGAATATATTAAACAAGGTAAATTAGAAGTTCCTCAATTTGATTTTAGGGAATGGTGGATTGATAAGAGAGAACCACTTGTTACAAGAAAAAGTGTTCCTCATGATTTAGTTTTCCGAAGTTCAGAAGCAGAAGATAAAGAAGGTGTTTTTAATTTCTCTCATAAAAAAGAACTAAGTGATACTGCGGCACATTTTGAAGCAAGTTTTCCGCCAATAGATAGTGATGAGTTAATTAGTGCTAAAGCAGAACACATACTTGAAAAAACAGGACAAAGACCTAAACCAAAAATGAGTTCTTCTAAAGTTAATTTAATAACAGAAATAATAGACTATTCATTTATTATACCACCCGAAACAAAAAAATCCCTTATGCAATCATCTAAGGTTATATTACAAAGACAAAAAACAGAAAAGGATGATGGTTATGTTGAAGGTGAATATAATCCCAAAGGTGATTTCTTTGAAATAGACCCTGAAAATAAATCAACACCTGTTAAATATGCACAGTATCTAACTGGTATAAGTGATTTAAATAGAACTGCTGATATGAAAGCCAGTAACATTATTATGGTTAATAATATACCCTATAAAGTTACAGCAACTGACCCTAATGCTCAAAAGAATATAAGGGTTGGATTTACTTTGTATGCAAAAAAAAGCCCTTATAGTTTTATTGAGGACAAGAAAGAGCACTTCTTTAAAATATTAGAACCTTATTTAAATAGTCCTACTACTGTATATACTGCTAGAATTTTAGGCAATATTAAAACAAGAGAAACAGAAAAACCTCTTTTTGCTGATAAAGCGAAAAAAGAACAAGCGAGTGGTGCTAAGGCATCTCCTAGTTATTATCAAGGTAATAAGAAACTTTCTGAATCTGAAATACAAGATATATCAGATAAAGCCTTTAAACATAAAACTGAAACTGTTAAAAATGAAGAAGGTGAAGATGAACCTGTTAGAATCTCCGAGAGAAAATACAATACTCTTAGTCCAGAAGAAAAAAGAGATTATGTTCCCGATGCTAGAATATATGAATATGGCGAAAGTGGTAGATTAAAGGTAACTGAAATGACAGATTTTGGTGGCTCAAGATATTCGAGTGAAGAAGTAACTGCCGACAATGTAGAAAAGGTGTTTGAAAAAACATTTGTTGAAACAACGATTATATTAGAAAAACACGCAGAATTACCCTTAAGTCCATTTAGAACTAAAGCAGCAAATAGGCCGATGTCTACTCACGTAAATAAAATAAAAGGCAATATTAGAAATCTTAAAGGCACTTTAGGTGAGTAATAATGGGTCAAACAATTTCTCCTAGTGATTTTACTGAAATAAATCCTAGTTATACCGATGGGAGAGGTTTCTATACTAATGCAACAGAGGTTGCTAATTTATTACAGGTTCCTGCTTTTTCTACGGGAACCTACCCTACATTAGCACAAGTAGGTAATATAATTAAAAGAGTTGAAGGAATTGTTGATGATAAAGTAAAGCGTTCATATCGACCTATTATTACAAAAGACGAATACCATAATTTTGAATTTAGTAATCTTCCTCATACAACCCATTATGGAGGACACGTTGGTTTTGTTCAATTGGGCAAAATGAAAGTTAGAAAAATTGTTTCTCTTTTACTATGGCAAGGTAGTCAATATAAAGAATATGCTTCGGCTCAAGCACAAATTACTTTACAAGATAATTTTCGAGACTTAAATTCTATTATTCTAGAACTACCTAATAGTGGTGTAGCATTTGAAATGATTGCTGAAAACACATTAACTGATTTAGCAAATACTGAATTTTGTAATACCTTTGGTATTAAAACTACTAATGAAGAAATTGTTTCTTTAATTAATGAGTCTTTTCCTTCTATGTCTCAATTTACTGGTGCAACTGCAACTAAGAGTCTTACTTCTTCCAATCTTTCCATTTCTGACTTTTTCTATGGTGCTAAGGACAAGGATAATGGCAAGCGTATTCTCATATCCTCCCTACTTTCGGGAGATGACGGGGCTGATTGCGTACTGAAAGCGACCATAAAACAATCTTGCACTACTGTAAACACAAATACTTCTGTTACTGTTGCCGATTCGTCTAAATTAACCGTAGGTATGGTTATTACTGGAACAGGCATTACTGGGACAGTTACTATTGCTTCAATCACTAATGAAACAACTGTCGTTTTAAGTGCTGCTGCAACTGCAAGTGGAACAAATACATTAACATTCACTACTACTGAATCTATTCCTACTGTCTGTGATTTAGTTTCTTTTACTGATAAAGAGGATTTAAAAAGACTTGGTACTTATTGGACTATTGGAGAAGAAGGTCGTATTTTCTTTTTGAAAGATTATCCATACCATAGAAAAAATTCTGTTATTGTTTCTTATATTGCTGGAGATAATAGAGTTCCTTCTGCTATTCATGAAGCCACAACTAAATTAGCGGCATCTGAAATTATTCGTCATGATGACCAAAGTATTCTAATTACAGAATCAGGTGGTAATATTTCTACTAAAGAAAAATATGACATACTTCGTAAAGAAGCGATGGATATACTAAAAGGTAAAGGCGATTTAGTTTATTTCTTGGATTGATTATAATGGAATTTAATGTCGATATGACTAAATTTAATGAATTACTCCAAATTCAAAAAGAAAGACAACTTGCTATGCAAGCACTATCAGAAAAATTAGGTATTGATATTAGTTTTAGTAACGAAGAAACTAGAAAGTTTGCAGAAGAAGAATTTGTAAAGTATCTTGAAAAGGAGGTTTCAGAATGGATGAAGTATCTCTTGTCTTAGATTTATTGTCAAACAATTGGTCTAGTAATGCAAGCGCACTTGTAAGCGCAGGGACTATATCTGCTTCTCATGCAGTTACTCCTGATTTTATTGATATTAGAACTATGACAGCAAATAAAGGTGTTCGTGTAGATTTAAGCAGAACACCTGCAACAATCGTAGTATTTGAAGATTCACAAAGTCAAGAATACCCAACAATTCATTATGATGTAAGAAATGAAATTTATTCTTTTACTTTGCATATTCGGGTGTTACACGATGAGAGAGGTGGGGCAGATGCCTCACATGGAAAGGACAGGCTAAGGGCTATATACTTGATACTGCGTAGGACTCTTGAGAGCAAACGCAAAGGATATACTGCAAGTGATGGGTCAAAGTTTACTCAATTATTTGTAGGTTCAAGAAGTGAATCGAATGATAGAGCCAAGCGTTTATTTGGATATAAAGTAACATTAGAAGCAAAAAGATTCGCATTAACACTCCCTTAGTAAGTTTGTAAAGGAAAGGAGAGATTAGCATGGCATTGAATAAAGACATATTTTTAGGAGCAGGAACTACATTAACACATATACCTGAATGCGATTTGTATTTAGGGGTTGGACTACAAGACGGCGGAGCAGCCTTTAATGGAATTGCTACGAGTAATATTATTCAAGTATCGGCTGGTTTTGCCGCTAACTTTTTATTAGTTGAGAATCTTTATGTTGGTTGTTTAGTAGAAAGATATTCAAATGCAGCCACTACTCAATTATTAGGTGTGTATAGAATTACTGCTAACGATTCCGATAGTATTACTATTGGAGAAACAATCAAGCCTAATGATAATGATTATTTCGTTATTAAAGCATATGGCGCACCTACTCCTGCACCAAAGGATTCTACTGCTAAAAGACTTCTTTCTGACCAATGGTTAGGTATTCTTGAAAGTGCTACTTTCCCAACAGTTGAACCTGAAATGAAACAATTGAATTTAAGTTTAGGTGGTTCAAGAAATTATAGTTACCAGTATAAGGGAATTACTGCAATTGGAAACGGTGATTTGAGTCTTATGGCTAATCATGGTTCTTGGTTGTATTACTTCTTAGGTAGATGCACAGAACTTACTTGCACTACTGCGGCTTTAGGTGGTGCTATTGCTGATAGGTTTACTGCTAATGCTTCTGATTCAGGAGATATTATGATTGAATCAGTAAATTCAAGTCAAAGCGCAGTAACTAGCGGCGCAATACAGGGATTTGTTGAAACTGGCCCAATCTTTTATAGAACCATTGGAACTGATATTTGTCCTCCAATGGCTGATAGTGCAGTAGGAGATTTAACAGAAGTTAGAACTTTAACCCGCCCTACTATCTCAAGTGGAAGTATTACTAATCCTATCACTTATACCTTCGATGAGGCTAATACAGACCATTTGCCTTCTTTTGCTATGGAAAGAAGTGATTCTAAGTTAGCCGCTACTAATCCTTTTAGAACTGATACCAGTAGTATTACTCTTACTAGCGGTGTTACTGACGGAACTACTACAATTACTTATGCTTCAAACACTACTGTTGAAATAGGTATGTTAATTTCAGGAACAGGTATTCCAACTCATACTAGAATTGCTGAAATTAAAAGCCCTACTTCTGCTGAATTAACAAATGTTGCTACTGCTTCAGGTTCAGGACTTTCATTTACTGTAACAGAAGATGAAGATAATGCTTTCATTCAAATCGCAAGAGGTTGCCGAGTTAATACTCTTACTATGACCGCTAATGAAAATGAAGAAGTTAAGATGCAATTAAGTCTTAATTCAAGAAATGTTCATTTACCAAAGGAAGGAGAAATCTATGATGGTAGAAGAGGAATAAGTAACGATGCTAATTTCTTTAACTATGAAGGAGAAACAACTGGTGCTAATGCGGCTCAAGAGTTCCGTGAACCGTTTTTCTTTTCCGATGGAAGATTTACTGTATTAGGTCAAGAGTTCTTGAAGATTAATACTTTAACATTAACTATGAATAATAACCTACAAGATAAGAGATTCTTAGGAGTCGGAAGTAAGGATATTCAAGAGTCTATTCCTGCTCAAAGAACCTATGAGATTGCATTTACAGGTCATGTAACCGATAACGCCTTGTATAAGGCATTGAGAGATGACGCTGAAAATATTACTCAAACTATTGAATTAGTATTTACTAAGCCTAACGGTGAAGCAATTACTTTGAACTTTACTGACTATATGGTTAGTGCCAATAACTTCCCAATTTCTGACGATAAAAGCGCATTAGTTGTTGAAGCAACGGTTATGCCAAGAAACCTAAGTCTTTGCACAGTTAAAACCCATTGGGTTTTGCAGGGGTGATTAAGTGGTATCAAGAGCAGAAAAATTGGCTTTAATTAATAAGTCGAGAGAACAGGCTAAAAAGCCAAAGAAAACTACGGAAGTCCCAAAGAAATCTAAGTTATCAGAATAATATTCCACCAACACCGTTTGTTTGTTTGTTGGTATTAAAAGGTGGATAAAATGTTGAATAATAAAAAAGTTATTAAAGATAAGAGTGTGCTTTTTGCACTACAAGAGCCTACGCTACATTATATTAAAGTAGCACCCGAAAGTGATGAACACCTAAAGGTGTGGGTTAAAGACCCTTCATGGATTGAGGTAGATAAAGCCATCAATACTGTCATGAAACTTAATGCCCGAACACAACAGATGGACTTAGACTTAAATGCTATGTTCAAATACATGGTAGAAAATTTCATCACAAAGACTGAACCGACTCTTTCAGCAATTGATATTCTCAGGTTAAATGTTTATGTTGGTAAACAACTAAAAGAAGTATTACCTAATCCTTTTGATTCTCTTACAGGGGATGAAGAAAAAAACGAAGATTGAGGGGAGCGATGAAAGGTGGTAAAATACAACCACAAGACGCTTCTCTCATTATTGTTTATACGCTTGCGAAAGCGTTGGCTATTAGCCCTTTAGAAATATATAAGATGCCAAGTAAATTAGTAGCGGATTTAATGTTAATGGTTAATATACAAAATGAAATAGAAGCCGAACAAATGGAAAAAGCAAAGAAAGGCAGGTGATTAATTTGGTAAAGGATATCGGTGAAATGAGTGTAAGAGTTCATCATCTTTCTGGTCAAGTAGATAACCTAACAAATAATTGGCGAGCGACTAGAACGGCAATAGAAAAATTAGAAGAAAGTTATACTAATTTGTCAAAAGAATCTACGCAAGTTCATTTAAAAGCGATGGAGTCCTCTAAAGCAATGATAAAAACAATGGAAAATGTTAATGAACTTTTACTTAAACAACAAGACAAAAAAAGAATTGCAGCCAAAGAACTTAATGCAGGTAGAAAATTAAGAAAGATTGTTGCCGAAGAAAATGAAGCAATAAAGCAATCTATTCAAGATATAACTACTGCTATGCAGACTCAACAAGCAACGCAACAAGATGCAGCAAAACTGATTAAAGAAGAAAAAGAAAGAGCAAAGGCATTAGAAAACCTAAAGAACAAATATAATGAACTTACTAAGGCCGAAGTTGATGCTGAAAGTAAATTAGATACTCGGTCTAGAATAATGAGTCAAGCAATCGCTAAATATAAAAAAGAGACAAATCAAGCAAAACTACCTTTCTTTGAAGGAATGTCAAGATATTTAGAAGAAGGTGGAACAAAGGCTGAATATCTTGCTCAATTCTTAACCTCTACTAGAGAAGAATTGAAAATATTTGGTGTTGAAGTTTCTTCTGTTAGAAAGTTCATGTATGGGTTTTTACCACCTGGAACTTTTAGATTAGTAAATAAATTTTCTACCGCTTTAAATTTCGTTGGTGGTACAATGCGTAGTTTATCTGCTGATGCTGAAAATACAACCAGTATTGTTTCTACCCTTTTCGCTTCTACCCTTGATAAAAAAGGTTTTAAGAAATTACAAGAAAAGAAAGCAAAGGTTCAAGAAGATATGGGGAAATTAAAAGTAGACATGACCGCACAGGAAGATATAATAAGTAATTCTTCATCTTCCGCCGCAGAAAAAGAATCGGCATCAGAAGCATTAGAATATCTTAAAGAAATAGAAATTAAACTAACAGAACAAGAAGCCGATATAGATAAAAATATTGAACGTCAAGGTGGAGTAATTGCTAAGTATATATCTAATTCTGCATTTGGACAGGCAGGTATAGGGCTTGGTGAAACTTTAGCCGAATATGGAGAGGCTGTAAGTAATTATTTAGAAGAAGTCGCTGAAAATGGAACTTTCCTTAAAAAAGTGTTGGCTAGGGCTGCATTATTTATGTTGGGAGTAGGTAAATTTGTCTTTATGGCTTCTATGTATTTAACTTTATTCGGTTTAGGTTTCTTTTTAGTCTTTAAATTCTTTAAGAACAATGCAGATAGATTCTCAACATTCTTTGATGCGGTTATGCCATTAATTTCATGGTTTTTCTCTACTGCTTTAGAGGGAGTATTTGATGTAATTAGTGGGATAGTTGATTTATTTATGGGTATATATGAAGGAGACTTTGGAATGATATTAGAAGGTTTAGGAACAATAGCATTGGGAATTGGTAAACTACTTGTGGGTTTAGTTGTTGGCTTACTTGTGGTGGCTGGTTCAGCCGCAATTTCTATCATATTTGTCTTATTAACACACGTATGGGACTTTTTAACTGATTGGAGTGGCGGTTGGTATGATAAGGTTAGTACGGTTATAGCAATAGTAGCAACCATAGCCGCTATGATGTTTATAGTTAGTTTATTACCAATTCAATTACCAATTATACTTGTGGCCGCACTTTCTTATGTTATGTTTAAACTTATTAAGAGTTTACCATTTATGGCAACAGGTGGAGTTTCAGCAGGTGGATTAACTGTTGTTGGTGAAAAAGGCCCAGAATTAGTTAATTTAAGTAAAGGCAGTAGGGTTCATTCAAATGCAGAATCTAGAAAAATGGTTAGTGGCGGCGGTGGAACAGTTAATAACTTTAACATAACCGTTAATGCAAAGGATTCCTCTAAAGCAGAAATGCGTAGAATGGCTGATGAAATCGGTAAAATGATTAGTTCTAAGATTAATAGAAGCACATCTTCTAGCACATTGAGATGATAATATGACAAGTACAGTATATTTAAAAATTAGTAAACATTCTGGAACAAGTACATCAGTTGATACTATTCCTTTACAAGTTACTGGAGTTTCAATATCAGTTGATAAGCAGATACCTGCCTTTCCTATTCCTTTAAGTGGATTAGGCACAGGAGAATCTTTAACTGCTGCATTAGATTTAGGGATGTCTACTAAAAGAATCAGTTTAAGTGGTTTTATTAATGAAACAGTTATACAAAGAAGCCACACTAAAACAGGAGATACTCCTGATTCTTTAACTTTTACTCCACAGGAAGTTGCTCAATTAATTGCATCAGGCGTTGATTCTACGGGACTTGCATCATATCAAGCCATTAATGAATTAGT
>TARA_R110002073_G_scaffold256849_4_pt1 | contig 72960 bp, 66 predicted proteins | sample TARA_R110002073 | Tara Oceans TARA_R110002073 (sample SAMEA4397174) | marine metagenome | biome: Polar Biome; feature: [DCM] deep chlorophyll maximum layer (ENVO:01000326); material: water (ENVO:00002006), including particulate matter (ENVO:01000060) such as... | depth 40 m
AGAGTGAGACTCGAGCCCAAGAGCCGACGTTGGCCGTTTGATGCGATTGACGAAATGCGCGGCTTTGTGGCGTACACCGACAGATTGTCACGCCTTAGTAGATCTAAGGCCAAGCATGTACGTTGAAGCGAGGATGCAGACTAGCCGCCCTATAATTGGGAACGTTCTTATTCTCTCGCTTCTGTGCACGGCGGAGCTTGTGCAAGCATCTTGTTCCTCCGGTGGCGAAGAGCCAATACCTGGCCAGCAAGCCGCTGCCCCGTTAGCGCAAGCGCAAGCCCAAGAGCCTCCAGCCAATTTAGCCGTTGCGCTTCCCCCTGATGCATCGACTCGCGTTGATGCTGGGCAAGCGATCGCAGCGAGCGATGTGCAAGAAGCCAAGCCAAGTTCTGGAGTCCACTTTCTCCTCGGAGACTGGTCCGGTAGCCTAAGCGAGCGAAGAGTCCAAGGCGCGCTCAGGCAAGTTCATAGAAGATTGCGGGCCTGCGCCAACAAACACGATGGATACGGCACGTACGAAATTTCTTACCGCCTCAACGCTTCTTTCGAAGCAAGAAATCCTCCGAAGCGAGTGGGATGGGTTCATCCGATTGAGATCCGAGCAATGCAGGCGAGTTCAGAGCAAGCGGTCCAATGCATCAAGTACGCGCTCCGCCAGCAAAATCACTATATGAGAAAGTACAAAGAAGCCCGAGTCTCGGGGACTCTCTCGATAATCGAATAGCACTTCACTGCACGCCACGCGTAGCTTGCGCGCTACTGCAAAGGAACCGAAGAGGCGCGGTGAATAAGCTCTGCTGCCACCGCTGCATCGGCGACATCTCCCGCGAGAAGTGGCCCAAGCACAGTCATCGCTTGGCTAAGATGCGTAACGACTCGGCCAAGGCGAGCGGCTCTTCGCAGATCACGATGGTAGAGAAACCACAGCTGTAGCTCTAGAGCTGGATCGGGCGGGGCGATGCGCACGAGGTCTGGGTTCGCATCGCCGATAAGACATGTGAGGACGCCGCAGCCAAGCCCAGCCGACACCGCTTCGTTTAGCGAGACCGCCGAGTTTACTCGCAGCCAAGCACTGTGCGGTCGAACGTGCTTTTGCTCCCACCGACGTTGTGGAATCGGCCCCATGCTCTCGTGCATGACAATCCATGGAGCGTCGGTCCATGGATCCTTGTTGCACAAGTCGCGGTGGCAGTATGGCGCCGATGCGACGACGCCTTGGCAGCGCCCAATCAAACTCTCGGTGGGCGCGAGGGTAAGACGCAGTGCCAAGTCTGCTTCGCCGCGCTCGAGGTTTGCTGCTGCGTCGGATAGCAACAAGTCAAAGCCCAGGCTTGGATGTGCGGCGCGAACCTGCGATAGCAGTGGCATTAGCAGCGGCGCTGCCGCATCAACCACCGTAATTTTGAGTTGCCCTTCGAGTTGCTGCGCATGGCCTGCAACTCCGCGCGTTAGTCCTTCGACTCCCTCTCGAACCAACCGCGCTTCTTGCAATGCAAACTCGCCAGCAGGGGTAAGATCGCAGCCTCGGCGATGGCGGTGAAAGAGCTGTGTTCCAAGGCTCGCTTCAAGATCATCGAGGCGACGAACCACCGTTGAGTGCGAGCAGCCCAAGTCATGACTCGCTTTGAGAATGCTTCCCGATTCGGCAACCGCAAGAAGCACTCGAATATCATCCCAATTCATCGTCTATCCTGGTGACCAACTGCGCACAGCTGGTGTCCGTTAATGAGCATCGCTGTCCGCATGCGGACAGGCTCGCGTCTTTCCATGCCGATCGCATTTGTTACTGGAGCAACGGGTCTTTTGGGCTCAAACCTTGTTCATCAGCTGCTAGAGGCAGGATGGACGGTCCGCGCCTTGGTGCGCTCACCAGCTAAGGCCAAAATTCAGATGGCCAATCTTGGAGTAGAGATTGTCGAGGGAGATATGGAGCGAGTTGCTGACTTTGCCGAATCGCTCGTTGGGGCAGATGTCCTCTTTCACACTGCAGCCTACTTTCGTGACAGTTACAAAGGCGGTAGCCACTGGACTCAACTGCACAGAATCAACGTCGAAGGAACCCGCGCGCTGGTGCAGGCAGCAATTGCCGCAAAGGTTGGCCGCATGGTTCACGTAAGCAGCACTGCAACGGTGCTTCCTCCGCTGGATTCCGCAGGCTGTGAAGACGATCGGAGAAGCGTTGCCCAAGCGGCCGATGACTATTTTCGGTCGAAGGTGATGGCCGATTTGGAAATAGAACAACTCTTAGAATCCACACCCGAGTTTTGGGCGACATTTGTCTTGCCAGGCTTTATGCAAGGGCCAGGGGATTTGGGGCCTACATCAGCCGGCCAGATGCTGCTCGACTTTACAAATCGCAAACTCCCAGCGGTGCTCGACATTCAAATGAGCTTCGTGGATGCCAGAGACGTAGCGCATGCGCTGATTCGAGCGGCTGAAGATGGCAAGCGAGGCCGGCGCTACTTGGTTGCCGGTTCCACAATGCATCTTCGCGACGTGTATCGAACGATGGAGCTAGTGACAAAGATCTCAGCGCCAAAGAGAACGATGCCCAGATGGCTGCTGCTGGGCTACGCAGCCCTTTCCGAGTTCTGGGCTCGGGTGACAAAGCGCCCCGTACTTCTCAGTTGGGCTGGTGCGCGAAGCATTCTCGCCGAAGCGAAACGAAGCAACTTTGATAGTTCTAGGGCTGTGCGCGAACTCGGTGTTGAGTTTCGCCCTTTAGAAGAGAGCCTGCGCGACTCGCTGCAGTACTTTCGCGAGCAGGGAATGCTGCCAGCCGCGACCGACTCACTGCACGTGCACGCTGCGGGCTAGGATTTCGGCTTTTGCTTTGTTGCTTTTACCTTCACGACCTTGCCTCTCGTGAGCGCGCGGAACTGATTGAACGCTAGAATTGCCGCAATGCCGCCCGTCACGAAGCCGCCCATACTCGCATTCTGATGATTGACAAGGACGCCGCGTACGCCCATCCCGATTAGTCCTACCGCTGCGAGAGCTCGGCCAGCAAACGTCCACCAGGTTGCGTTGTCGCTAGAGTAAGCAGCTGCATTCGCATTTCGGCGCTGCTCTTGGCGTTCGCGCATTTTGATGATCGACAAGTTTGACTCCAGATTGCCTCACTCCATTGTGAGCAAGCAAGTGCGTACACCCTGCGACTCCAACTGACAAGCCAATCGTGATTCGTGGCGAAAACACATGAGCTCAAAGCCAGCCCCGAGTTCCTCGTCGCCGCTAGGCGCGCTGCAAGATCGAGCGGCGATGCTGCAGGCTTGGGTTGTTCTCGATGAAGAGCGCAAGCTCTGGCCAGTCTCGCGAGAGGTAGTCAAACTCGCCTTCGAGGCGCGGCTTGGCTTCGTCGAGATAGCGCTGCAGCTTGAGCGCACCGCTTCCGGTGTGGCCAAGCGCCATTGCTTTGCACAGCGCCATCACCCGATTCGAGTGGCGCATGCCCTGCATCTGCGGAAGTTTGTGATACTTGTAGGCTACGAGTTCTTCCCATAGGCCGCCTCGCGCCCACACCACCATGCGCGGCGTGTCGGTAACAGGATCGGGCAACGGCTTTGCCGGCAAAAGCTCCATGGCTTCTTCGGTGTCGCCGCCCAGTGCCAAGATCATCGCGAGGTTTGCCCGCAGCGATCGCTCGAGGACAGGCTGGCGATGTTGCCTGTGGCGAACCGCTTCGCGCGCCATTGCCTCGGCACTTTCCCGATTGCCAGCGCGCAGCTCTAGGTTTGAGAGCACGCCAACCAAGAACGCTTTGCGACGCCAGTTGCGCTCGCGCTTGGCCATCATCGCAACTCGGTGCGTTGCCTCTTCGATGTCGCCACTGTCGGCGAGTTCGAGGTGCGGCAAAAGGTCGGAGCGGGCGCGGCGCAATTCGCGCATCGTGAGCCCGGTGACCAGAAGAATTCCGATAGCCGCCGGCACGACCTCAACCATGAGGGCGACCGGCGCGAGCACAATGATCGGCAACCAAGCAAGCGCGCTTGCGCGAACCGCATTGCTTACTCGCTTCTCAACACGGAGCTCCTTTGGAAGTACCTGAAGCTCGTGGCCTTTGGTGACGCCTTCGGACACTACATCGACAATCCACCGTCCACATCAATGGTGCGTCCGGTGAAGTAGTCGCATTCAATAATAAACTGCACAGCGCGCCAGATGTCTTCTGGCTCACCCACGCGACCGACGGGGACTGCAGCGACCAGTGCATTGCGAGCTTTCTCGTTCATACCGCGGGTCATAGGAGTTTCAATCATACCGGGAGCAATGGCGCCGACACGAATGCCAAATTTGCCGAACTCTCGAGCCCAGGTGACGGTATTGGCCGCAAGTGCTGCTTTGGCTGCCACGTAGTTACTTTGACCACGGTTGCCGTAGCGCGCAAGGGACGACATGTTGATGATGACGCCGGGCGTTTGGCCCTCGGCAGCCATTTTTGCGACCACGTCTCGCACCATGAAGGTTGCGCCGGTGAGATTTACGTCAATGACAAGTTGCCATTGCTCTTTGCTCATCTTGATGATTTCGCCGGTGTTGCGATCTTTTTTGACCAAGAGGCCATCGCGAAGCAGGCCAGCGTTGTTGACCAGGCCGTTAAGGCCGCTCATTTGCTCGTAGGACCAATCGACAAATTTGCCGATCGCATCGAGGTCTGCAACGTCACAAACTTGCGTGTGAAGTTTGCCGGGCAAGCTCGCACAAGAATCGGCGAGAGCTTTTAGCCCCTCTTCGCCAAGATCGCAGGCGGAGACTTGGCCGCCTGCCTCGACAACGCGGGTCGCAAAGTGAGCACCCATGCCGCCGCCGGCACCGGTAATGATGATCTTCATGTCGGAGAGTTGCATGCGGCCAGGCTAAGCACCGGCCGGGCGGATGTCTAGGTCTCCGGGGAGCAACCAGACACTAGATGCAAATGCCGACGGGAAGGTAGCATTCGGAGTCGATATCGAACGTGCCATAGATGTGCCAGCCTTCGGTGTCCAGGTGAAAGCTGCCGGTGAGCGTCTGGTCGGAGCTCTCGGTGACATGCACAAAGCCTTGTTCAAGCGGGGTAGGCTCGGTGCTATCTGGGTCGCCAGCGAAGAAGGTCGCGGGGCGGTCGCCAAGTTCCCATGGGCGGAGAACATCGATTCGTAGAATCGAGTCGTTTACGAACCGCCCTTGTGGGCTTATCTCAACTCGGGGCTCATTATCAAAAGCGATGCGTGCGGTGTTGCATTTGCGATCCATATAAAACCACGCGTAGGTCTGGTCGAGTTCGCCACTTGGGGTGGTTCCAGTAACTGTGGCATTCGGCTTATCAAGCGTGCATATCTCTTCGTTGCCCGCCTCATTTACAAAGCCATCGGGCTCGCTTTGTGAGGCGTCGGAATCGGGCTCGCTTTGTGAGGCGTCGGAATCGGGCTCGCTTTGTGAGGCGTCGGCAGCGCCGGCGGCCTCGGCACCATCATCGCTTTCTGCGGTGCAACACGGGAGAAGAGCGAGCAACAAGGCAATGGGGGCAGTCTTCAGAATCAACTCCATCGAAGATCTGTACCGCAAGTTCACAAGTTCGTCGTTAGCAAAAAGTGCCAACGCAAACGGTTGGTTTTCTCTTGACGCAAGCCGAGTTCACAGCGCCGGCAAGTTTGCAAAGACCTGCAGCACTTCGCTGTGCACAGTTTCAACCGAGTAGGTGACGTCGTGGTTGATGTGCACAACCTTGCCAAGACCAAAGTCTTGCACCGAGACAAGCGGAATGCCGTTGTTGCTTTCGACCACCACGGTCGCTTGTGCATTTGCGGTCACCGTCGTGAAGCCGGCGCCATCAACCTGGGAGACCGGCGAGATGCCATTGGCAAGTGGGTGGGCGCTCTCCACGACGTTCCACGTTGTTCCGTACGCAAAGTCTTGGTTGGGCGAGATGACCGGCATCAGTTGATCGATGAGGTCGTCGTCCGAAGCATCGGGACCTATGAACCACCCAGCCCATTCGGTGCGCGCGAGCGTGCCACCGGCATTCACAAAGTCGACGAGGCTTGTATCCATGGCCTCGCTAATGTCCTCACCAAAGTCGGTGCCTTCAAGCCAGATGATCACAGCAAAATCGCTTGCCACTGGATCGAGCTCGTCATCATCGCCATCGAGGTAGTCCTCGTAGTGCGGGCCGATCGTTGCATCGAAACCAGCTCCTTCTAGGTAGGTCGCGATCTGGAGCGCTGGCGTCGCGTTGCTATCGCCATCGTCGAGGATAAGAATGCGAGGCACCACAGGCTGGGCCGCGTCTGCACCCGCATCATCGCTTCCTGCATCCGCGCGCCGGGCGGCATCGCTATCGTCGAGGCTGCGCGCATCTGCTTCCACATCCCCTTCCCCCGAGTCCGTTGCTACCGAGTTGGACGAATCGAAACTGCAGCTTGTTAGCGCGAGAAGCAGCAGGGTGTTCTTAAACAACGAACTCGACAAAGTATTCATAGGATAGCAGCACAGGGCTAGATTGGGAATGCGCATGCCATCTAGCGCTTAACCAAACGCCGGTGGTGTGCTACCCACCACAGCAAGAGCTAGGCACTATTCTTACTTGCGACGAATTACCTAGCGAGTCTAGCGGGTCGGATCAAAGCGAGCAGCTTCGCGCATGAAGTTTGCGTCGAGGTACTCGCGCTTAATAACCTCGGCCATCTCGTCGGCGGTGGCAAAGCGCTCATAGTCGATTCGAATGACCGGAATCACGCGAGAGATGTCTTTGACAAATCGCTCGTAGCCCTCGTGCAATGCCTCGAGGTAGGAGAGTTGGATATCGGCTTCCACTCCGCGGCTGCGCATCTTAATGCGGTCCATCGATGTCTTTGGGGAGACGTCGAGATAGACGATGACGCTTGGCTTGCACATGAAGTTACTCATGTGCCGAAAGAGTTGTTGGTAGGTGCGGTAGTCGCGCGCATCCATTAGGCCGGTTTCCGCAAGCATCCGCGCAAAGATCGAATCCTCGTAAATGGTTCGATCTTGAACCGCCGACTTGCCCTTCCAGATGATTTCCTGATGCTGCTGGAAGCGTCGATTGAGCAGGTAGACCTGCATCGCAAAGGAGTAGCGCTTGGTGTCCTTGTAGAAGTCTTCGAGGTAGTCGTTGTCGGTGACGGGCTCGTAGTAGGCATCGATGCCAAGGTGCTCGCCAAGGGCTGTGGCAAGCGTCGACTTGCCCGCTCCGATCATTCCGGCAATGCCGATGAACATATTGCCGAAGACGCCATCCTCTGCCGAGGAGTTATCGTTTGGCTCTTTCGCCTGCTTCGTCTCTTCGCTGCTGGACACGGGGGGCAATTAACCACCTCGGTCTGATCTTCTTGGTGCGGAAACGAGGTGAGTTGTGTTCATTCCTTGAAATGGCAAAAGAATTCATCCCAGTAGGGCAGTGTCATCGTAGGTGGGCAACCCGCACTTGCAATACCGTGAATCTTGTCCACAATCGGCCCATGAAGCGCTCTACCCTTTTCCTCTGCGCAATGGTGCTCTCTGGGCTCGTTGCTGCGTGCGGGCCCACAACCCCGCAATTCAAGATCAAGTACGCCGAGAAGCGCGCTGTTCTTCCTTCGAACGGGCTCAAGCTTGTTGTCATCCCCGACAAAAGCACGCCAATGGTTCAGGTCGATGTTCGCTACGAAGTGGGCACCAACGAAGATCCGATCGGCAAATCTGGCGTTGCTCACTATGTCGAGCACATGATGTTTCAGTTCAAGCTCTTTGGTGAGGATGGACCGGCCCTATTCAACGTCTTGCCGCAGATCGCGACGTCGTTGAATGCCTACACAATGCCGGATCGTACGCACTACCAACTCTCTGCAAACAAAGAGGGGTTGGAAAGACTGATTGCCGTGGAAGCCCTTCGCATGGAAGCTGCGACCACTGCGTGTGAGAAAATTTCTGAAGCCGAATTCGCGCGTGAACTCGATGTTGTTCGGAACGAGATTCGCCGCCGCTACGGAACCGCAGATGGGCTTGTGATTTTGACCCTGATGAAGGAACTCTTCGACCAGAGCCACCCGTATGCACGCATGAGCAACGACGAAGAATTGGTGCGAATTACCAAAGCTGATGTTTGTCAGTTCATGAAGGACTACTACCACCCGTCGCGCGCAACTGTATTGGTCGCTGGCAATGTCGACCCAGACAAAGTTGGCCAATTGATCACTAAGTATTTCGGCAAAATTCCTCGTGGAAATCCAGCGCCACGCAAGGCCGTGCCAGCGATTCAAACTAAGAGCAGAACCGTTGTAACCGAGCTCGCCACAGAGAGGCCTTCTGTTGCAATTGCCTGGAGCTTGCCGCCAATGACATCAGACGATTTCGTTAAAGGCAGAATTGCCGCTGCGTCCCTCTCGAGTCGCGCCGCAGGTCTCGCCGACGATTGGGAGTTTGCCACCGGATGTGGTGCCTTTGTGCTAGGCGCAGATACCCGCAACGGAATTGGTGGGCCCAAGGCACCAGTTCTCTTGTTGCAGTGTGAACTCTACAGAAATAAGGATATTGACAAAGCGCTTGAATACATGTGGAAGGCCGCTAAAGGTGCTCATCGCGGTCTCCAGTATGTCGAGTTGAACAACGACGAACAGATTGCTCGTGCAAAGGCCGACTACATCATGGGTCTTGAGCCACTTAGTGAGCGGACTGAAGAAGTCGCAAATCTGATCCAGTTTGGCAAGGGCGTTGAGTTCACTGGTGGTGGCGAGTACTTCATCAACCAACTCAAGAATTTGGACAAGACAGAAGCTGATGACTTTTCATCTTTTGTTTCCAAGAATCTCTCCAAATCAAAGGGATTAACGTTTGTATTCAAGAGCAGTGCAACCGGTCTCAAATCCGATACGCGTGCAGCCGGAAAACTAACGAGTTCAGCCGAGCATTACGCGCATGTCACCCCGTTGATTGATCCGCAAGAGGCTCATAGCCCGCTCACGTACCCAACAACACCAGGCATTCTTTCGACGGCAGAACAGTACTCGTTAAGCAACGGCATGAAAGTCGTGCTCCTTCCGTACGACACCATGCCAATCATGATGGCAAGCGTGTCTTTTGCTGTCGGCGATGTGCACGAACCCACATCTAAAGCTGGCTTGGCATCGTTAGCTGGGGACTTCCTCAATCCGCCAAATGGAGCCGAGGCGATGTACCGCCTGGGCATTCGACAGTGGAGCCGCGTTGGCAGCGACCACACCTCGTTCTCGACTCGTGGCATCAACATCTACCAGTCCCAAATGATTGAGGCTCTTGAGCGCACAATCAAGGTCGGTTCCTACAGCCAAAAAAGCATCGAATCTTGGCAAAAGAGAATGAAAGACCGATTCAAGCTCTCGAGCGGCATCCAAGAGCGAAAATTTTCCGATGAGATTAAAACGGCCCTCTACGGCCCAGAGCACCCATACACGTTGACAGGTTCTGTGACCTCGAAGACCTACTCAAAGATGGGCCTGGATCTGCTGGAAGACTTTCGTCGAAAGCACTACTCAGCAAAGAATGGAACCATTTTTGTTGTTGGCAATTTTGATGTTGATGCAGTCAAGAGTGCCATCTCAAGCAATTTTGGCTCATGGGGCAGTGGCCACGGTGATAAGGAAGTAAGCGAGCCCGCACAGGGCGCCGGCACGAGAGTCAATATCGGCGTTGTTGGCCGAGATATCGCTAACTCAACAATTCGCATCTTCTACCCAGGACCGGTTGGCTACGATGACAATATGGGGCTGCGAATGCTTGGCTCGGGGATGCTCAGCGACCGAATGAGTCGGATGCGAACTCAACTGGGTTCGACCTACGGCATCGGCGCACAGTGGTCTCCAAGGCTTGGTCCATCGAGCTACGCAATGGGCGGAATCATCGAATCTGCCCGCGCTCCTGAATCTCTCAAGTTCATGCGCGATGCAGTCACCGATCTTGTTGCAGGCAATAACTTTGACGTCGACTTCGTGCGCGCCCGTCGAGTTTTGATGAAGCAACTGTTGTCGCAATCAACCGCTACCGGTTCCATCATGGGGAACTTGCAATACATCGTGAATTCGAAGCGTCCACTCGATGGACGTTGGAAGCTCATTAAGCAGATTGCGACTGCGAAGCCCGCTGATGTTTTGGCAATTCTAAAAGCGGATCTCGATCCGTCGAAGGAAGTGATTGCGATCATGGCCGACAAGGCCACCATCGAGAAAACGTTCGAGTCCATTGGTGCAACGGATGTGAAGATGCACGAGATGGAAAGCAACTAACCCGCGTTCTTCTCCGCACAGCCCGCCACTCAACTTGAGTGAGCGGGCTTTGTTCGTTGGAGCTCACATCGTCTTGATGCGCTATGATTGCTCGCCAAATCGTATGAACCACCCAAGCTATCATCGCGGCCACAGCTACGACGTAAGAGAGGGCTTGGTGCAGTCGCTTGGGACCCCCGAGCAGGGGAGGCGCCGCTAGTGGCAGGTCCGTACCGACGAACGCATCACGAAGTTTCGATCAAGGCGATCGAGGAGCGCGAGCGTTCGCTTAAGACAATCGTGGTCTCGGGAGATCCTGGGAGACATGGCGCGGATGGAACGCATGGCAGCCGCGGGAGCGGGTCGGGGGCCAACGGGCAATCTGGTGGCAATGCCGGAGCGGCAAATCGCGGGACGGACGCTGGCTCGATTCACGTTGTGATGGCTACCGGCAGCGCCGATGGTGTCTTTAGCTTGTCTGGAGAGGCGATCGATACCCATGGCCGCAGAGAGCCCATCAAGGCGACGCTCAGCGTGGGCTCGGAGGGCACGGTCGACTTGCGCAGCCGTGGCGGCGATGGCGGCCACGGCGGTGATGGCGGCAATGGTGGCGATGGCGCCCGCGGCAGTGATGGGCGGGATGCAACGCGGCACAGCAGTGGCACCAATGGGGGAAGCGGCGGCAACGGAGGCCATGGCGGTGATGCCACAAGTGGTGCACCCGGTGGGCGCGGCGGCTCGGTGGTAGTGGAGGTTGATGAGGACGATACCCAGCTTTTGATGCTGGCGAACTACACCATCGATGGCGGACGTGGCGGCAAGGCGGGGCGAAATGGCAGCGGCGGCAGTGGCGGTAGTGGCGGCAGCGGCGGCTCTTCTTACACCTGGACCGAGACCGACTACTACACCGACTCCGAGGGCAATCAGCAATCGAGGACGAGCTATCACAGCAACTCTGGTGGCTCTGATGGTTCGTCTGGTCGCTCGGGGGCGAGCGGCAATGCCAGCGTGCGAAACGGCAATCACGGCGCTATCGGGAACTACAAGATTCATGTCAACACGCCAAGCGGTGTAGCAAAATACGATTCTTGCTATGATATTGCGCTTGAGAGTTTTTCTCATGTGAGCGTAAACGCCGATTCGGTGTACGAGCCGGGCGAACGCATTCGGGTTGATGCCTTTGTGGGGCGCAATACCGGTGGCATGCCGACTCCCAAGCACCGTGACATAACAACGCGCCTGGTGCGCGAAGGATGGGTGCATCCCGAGCAAGGCGAGCAGCTGGTGTTGCCACGCAATATCGCTGCTGGCGAGGAGTTCACACTTGCCGACCCACTGCACTTTACGATTGGCGACTATGTGCCAAAGGGGCCGGCTGATGCCCTAGAGCAAGAGGAAACTCTTGAGATGCGTGCGACCTTGCCCGCTATCTCTCGCGACTTCACGCGCTACGAGACCGAGCGCAGCACCGAGTGCGGGCAATTTGTCATTCGCTTTCCCGTTCGCGTCTCTAAGATCGAATCGCTGCACAGCTTGGCTCCTGGGCAGAGCAGTCGCATGCGCTGGACCGTGGTCAATCAGTCGACGAGCGACCTTGGGCGCGACTCAAGCTGTGGTCGGGTGCTTGGCATTCGGCTCTATCTGCAAGACAGCGAGCTTGGTGCCGAGCACTTGCACTTTAGTAGCGACGCCGGCGAATCGCAGTCGTTAGCCGAGCCGTTTGTGCGCGACATTCCCATGCTTCGCGCAGGCGAATCAAAAACCATCGAAGTTGTCCTGGGCTTTGACGCCACGGCCGAGCACTATCTAAGCGCAACGCTGCGGCTTGCCCTCGATCTGGGCTACCTCGACAAACCCAAGCTTGGTCGGGCGATTCAATATCGAGAGTTTATAACCCGGGTCGCCAGGCCCTACCTTGCCATCGACAATGCGGATCTTCTCCTGGTTGTAAACCACGGCACAACCCGCGCCGAATTTGATGCATGGCAAGGCATTGCGACCGATCTAGGTTTTACCCTCAATACGCTGGATCTCTCGTTCTGTGGCCATCTAGACCTTGAGCGCGCGACTGGCGGCGCAACGCTTCGCGCGCAATTTGCCGGCAAGACGATCGTGATTTTAGACAATGAGATCGAGACGTCTTCGGGCGCGGTGCGCCCCCATGATTTACTAAGCCAGAAACAGTTCTTCGCTGCCGCCAAAGACGATATTAACATTGCCTTCCTCGGCGAAGACTTTGAACTAGATAAACTCTTAGTGCGCACCGATTGCGAGTTTCAAGAGTGGGCAGATTCGCCGCAAACTCTACTCGCCGCGCTCGAGGAATCTCGCGATATACACGGCGGTGTTCTCGAAGGCATGGATTGCAGCCTCACCGTGTATGGCCGCAAGTGGTGGTGGCAGAGCCCAACGGCCGATGAGATGCGAGAGCGGGCACTCGACTTTCAGGTGCAGCTTGCAAACGAGCACCCGGATCGCAGGTACATCGTTGTGTACGACTTTAGTCCAGTAAAAGAGTCGCCTCATGTTCTGCGCAAGCGTTGGAAGCTTGGCACCTTTAGCGTTGTGCCCACCCTCGACTCGGCTGCCGGCACGGTGGTGCACAGCCAAGTCGAAGACGACGTCTTGCACACCGTCGACTTTGTGAGCGGCGACCACAACATCATTGCGCTGCTTCTCACGAACAACGTAGACGAGAAGCTCGTGCGTCTTGGTGACTTACTGTACCGAGACGGGGTGCCAACGCTCTTGGGCGCGGTTGATGATGCAGTTGCGGACGAGCAGCGAATCGCACTCGATCCAAAGACCGATCACATGCTCACGCTTTTAGTGGATGCAATCTGCACCGATTTGGCGAACGAGATGAGTGCGGTCCTCTCGTCACTGTGGCGAGCCGGGCTCTCTGCCGAGCAAATGCGCCGAAGCATGCCGCTCTTCACCAAGTTCGCGGCCTTTCGCCTTGCTGCCGAAGGTGCACATCCGCCTGGCTCGCCCGGTGGTAACCATCTCATTCGTTTGGCCGCGCGAGTGCTCTTCTGCGCCCGAAGCCAGGCTCGCTGGTGGGAGTGGTTGCCGCCGTTCTACTTTAGTCGGCGATCGATCGAACTGCGAAGCCAGGTTTCACGGTTCTTAGAAGAATTCGTAGACCACGCATTTGGCGAGAATGCCAAGGTGGCAACGAAGCACATCGCCGCCGTGGTCAAAAACGAGAAAGCCAATCATCGCAATGCTGTGAAGTTGGACGGCGGAATTCGCGAGCGCTGGCGCTACGCACGCGGCCTGCTGCAAAAGCCCTTGCTCAGCAACGAAATCACCACCGACGCCGAAGTGCTGGCAGACCCGCGCAGTCGGCTTCTAAGCCGAGGCGAGTACGAGTCTCTCAAGGCCGTCGCCCTCGCGCGCAGCGACTGGCGAGAGGCAACGGTAGCGGCGAATGCGTCGGTTCGAGTGGAACTTCTCGTTTCTGGCGACGAGTAGATTCGCCCGGGGCCCAGCGTTGAAAAACACAACGCGCAGGCAGGTCGAATCCTCTGCGAATTTTCGTGACGATCGCCTAACCTGGCGTCGTGAGCGTTATCTCTGCACAAGTTGTCACTCTCGCTTTGCTCGCGCTTGCGTGTGGCGACCCAGCAACAAGCGTGAACGAGTGCAGTGGCGAGTCGTGCAATCCCGATGCGCAGCCAGCCGAAGTGCCGCTGGGAGCAACGTACACCACCAAGGCAACGAGCTTCGCAATTTGGTCGCCAGACCATCAAGATGTCGCTGTTGTTCTCGAAGGCGAGAGAGTTGCGATGTCGCGACAGGCCGAGGGCGATATCTACCAAGTAGAGATTGCAGGCGACCATCACCTGGCGAGGTACCACTTCGAAGTGCAAGGCGTGGCGGTTCGCGACCCCTACGCAAAGATGGCGGTTCCCAATAGCGACGATAGCGTCGTTATGAACATGTTAAAAACCGACTTGGCCGAAGGCTGGGCTCCAAGGCCTGTGTTGCTCGAGCGCGAAGACGCCATCATCTACGAAGTTCACGTTCGCGACTTCAGCATCGCAGAGGACTCGGGCATCTCCGAGGCCAATCGCGGAACCTATATGGGCATGGTCGAAGCGGGAACGACCCGCGATGGCCTGGCAACTGGCATCGATCACCTTCTCGAGTTGGGCGTCACTCATGTTCAGCTCATGCCGGTCTACGACTTTAACTCCTGCCCCGACCTAGAGGATGTCGCCTGCTACAACTGGGGCTACGATCCGCGAAACTTCTCGGTACCCGAAGAGCGCTACTCGCAAACCCCGTACGATTACGAGAATCGCGCGCTTGAGTTTAAACGCATGATCGATGCCTTTCACAAAGCCGGGCTGCGCGTGGTGATTGATGTTGTCTACAATCACACTCACTCGAAATCGATGTTTCGGGATATTTCTGAGAGCTACTATACCGAGACCGATCTTTCCGGGACGGGAAATGCCATTGACGCCAACGTACCAATGGTTTCTCGCATGATTCAGGATTCTCTCGAGTATTGGGTGCGCGAGTACAACGTTGATGGATTTCGCTTCGACTTGCTCGGCGTCTTTGGATACGACGAGGTTGGCGACTGGGCAAGCCATCTAAATGCCGAGTTTCCCGATCGAACGCTTCTGCTCTACGGTGAGCCGTGGAACGGAAACGCTAGCGACCCGCTCGAGGCATCCAGGCTCCGCATGGGAACGGTTGGGCGAATTCACGAATCGCGCATCGGGGTGTTTAACGCCAAATTTCGCGAAGCCATCAAAGGGAAAAATGACAATGGCGATTGCCAGGCCGGCAACTGCTTTGCATTCAACGAAGACCCCGAGACGTGGCGCATCGAAGTTGGTAGCCGGGGTGGTTTGCGCGCCGAGCACAATGCAAATACGTCGATCGACCTTTGGGACCCGATGTTCGCGATGGATCCGGAGCAAAGCATCAACTACGTCTCGGCACACGATAACCTCACACTGCGCGATAAGATTCTTAGCTGGGCAAGTAATGCTGGCATTGCCAGCGACTCGGCCTATCTAAGAAGAATTCAGATGTATGCCAATGGCATTGTGCTCACAAGCCAAGGCATTCCCTTCTTGCACGGCGGCGTCGAGCTCATGCGTGACAAAGATGGCGATCACAATAGCTACAAATCGTCGGATGAAGTGAACCGCTACGAGTGGAGTTGGAAGTCTGATAACGCGGACATTCTCGCCTACTACAAAGACGTCATCGCAATGCGGCGGGCGCATCCCGCCTTTCGCATGACGTCTTGGCAGGCCATTGCCGACAACGTAACTACAACGGTTCGTGATGGCATGGTCGTGCACCGCATTCGCGGCGAGGCTGTTGGCGATACTTGGAGCGACATTTTGGTGATCTACAATAGTGGAGCGAACGCCGAGTTCGACTTACCGGCCGGAGAGTGGCAAGTGGCGATGGAGAAGTCGGACCCTGCTGCTGGTGGCGACCGAATCGTCATGGGCAGCGTTGTTGCGGCGGGCACGGCTGTCACCGTGCTGCATCGCTAGTCGCTCTCTAAAGCGCAACGTCGCGACTTGCTACGCATGCAACACGCGTTGCAGGAGCGATGTCCGCGTGGGTCGGCTATCATCAGCGTATGACTGGCAGATGGCATGAGAGTTGGCGCGAAGGCCGTATTGGATTTCACCAGGGCGAGGTGAACAATGACCTTGTCGCCAACGCCGAGACGTTTTTGGCAGGCGGCCCTCATCGCATCTTGGTGCCACTGTGCGGCAAGACCGTCGACATGGTCTGGCTTGCCGAGCGCGGTCACGAGGTTGTTGGTATCGAGTTGGTGCCGCAAGCGGTCGACGAGTTTTTCGCGGAGCAAGAACTTGATGGCAAAGAGACCAAGGTCGATGGCTTGCGGGTTGTGACTGCCGGCAAGATTACCGTCATCAACGGCGACTTCTTTGCCGTGTCCTCAAAGCACTTTGGTGCCTTTACCCGCATTTGGGATCGAGCAGCGCTTGTCGCCTTGCCCGATGAGATTCGTCCACGCTATGCGGCTCATTTGCGATCGCTTGCGGCCCCCGGTGCGGTGCTGCTGCAAAACGTCTTCGAATACGATCCGTCAAAGATGGATGGCCCGCCGTTTTCGATCTCGGATGAAGAGGTGCGAAGGCACTACCAAGGGGCGAACATCGAGCTAGTAAGTGAGGCCGATGTTATTGAGAAGGCCCCGCAGTTTAGGGACAAGGGGCATGACTACTGGCTTATGCGAAGTTATCGAATAACGCTGTAGTCGGGCTCTAGTTGCCAAAGTGGGCAGCGGCGCTTGCTCGCTGCGCATTGGCGAATTCAAGACATCCATAGCCCGGTGCCAAAAGCTCCGTCGCGCGGGCGTCATCTGCAAGAAATCGCTTGGCGTCTGCAAGTGCGTCCGCGTCGCATAGCACTGCGAAAAGTTCTAAGGCCTCTTCTTCTTCAAGGTCCGCCGAAGTAATGGCGCCAAAAATGGCGGTGCGGAGTTTTGGATCCACGAGCGACTCGGCAAGGATGGGCCACACGGTTGCCGGACGAGGTCCTCGGTGCATGACATCGAGTAAAATGTCGGCATTGCGAATTGCGTGTAGGGCTCCAAAGAGCAAGACCCGATCAATGCTCTCGCGTGTCTTGCTCGAGGCCTGTCGGTAGCGCTCAACCAATGTGCGATTGCCGCTGCGAACGGCGACTCGCAGCCAGCTATCAAGGAGAATGAACTCAACATTGGTGGGGGTGCCCAGCCAGCTCTCGACTCGAGTGCTCACCTCCGAGCGAACGAACTCGGACTCGCCCAGTTCGGCAAGCAAGAGCAACAGAGCCGGGCGTGTGGATGCAATCCAAGCAGGCTCGTTTGGCGATGGCGCAACACCAACGCGGCGTGCCAGCGGCTCGTACCAGCGACGAACGGTGGCAGCAAAGGCGCTTCGCTGGTTTTCTGCAATGACACTTCTCGACAAGAGGTAGAGCGTGTCAAAGACAAGCTCGTGTACCTTCTCCGATGACGTGAGCGCAAGTGGCTCTAAGAGATCGAGCGTCTCGCCAACATCGAATTGCCCTGCATGCATTCCTGCAACAACGCTGTGGGCAAAGCCAAGTGTCTCTCGAGGCGAGAGTGCTTGGATGGGCAGCGCGGCAAAACCTTTTGCCGAGAGCAGGTAGTGATAGTAGCCGGTGTCGCCATCGTTTGGCAGAAGCCAGGTAGGACAGGACGATAGCGGAACGCTCTTCTCGGGTGAGTCGAGCACCACGCATTGGCGCGTCTCAGAGTTGTTCGTACCGGCGGTGGCGTAGCGAAAGCACACCGGGACATGCCACGAGCGCACAAGATCCGATGGCTCTTGCTCGCGCCTCACTTCGAGAGGCAGGTACCGGCTCTGCGAGAGAGTTAGGCGCGGCTTGCCATCGCACCGAACGCGGGCGTGAACTTGCGGAATGCCGGTCTGGCTGAGGAAGGATGCAAAGAACGGCGCAATGCCCGGATCATCGCTGGCTTTCGATAGGCTCGAAACAAGTGTCTCGGCATCCACGGTCCCGCCGTCCCCAGCGCGAAGGTAGTGGCGCACGGCATCTTGCATGCGCTTGGGGCCAAGCCAGGCCTCGAGCATCGTGAGTAGGGCGCCACCTTTGCGGTACGTGATCCGGTCAAACGCTGCGCGAATGTCCTCGCGACTTTTGATGGGTTCGCGAACCCGGCGCCCACCAAGGCCATGGTCGATGCTGTAGGCCGCAGTCTTATCGGCGATGTCGAGTACTTCGCTGGCGCGGCTAGGCTGGGCATGGGCCACGGCCTTGTCGGATAACCAGGTCGCAAAGGCTTCGTTAAGCCACAGATCGGTCCAATAGTCTGGAGTGACAAGATCGCCAAACCACAGGTGAGCGAGTTCGTGGGCCGTCACGCCAAGGGCGCGGCGCTTTTCTTGCTCGCTTGGAGAGCTTCCGACAAGCAGGATTGCCGAGCTAAAGGTGATGAGCCCAGGGTTCTCCATGGCTCCGCCAAACCGGGGTACGGCGATGAAATCCAGCTTTGGAAACGGCATCGGCTCGCCTAGGTATTCTTCTAAGTAGCGCAGCATTGTACCGGTCTTCTCTAGCACGTAGCGCCCATTCTCGGCCTGGCCCTTTGGCGCGATAATGCGCAGTGGCGTTGTCGATGCGGTTCCCGAGATGCTCTCAAAGGGGCCAGCTGCAAGAGCGACAAGATACGAGGGCAGAGGCCGCGTTGGTGCGAAGTGCACAAGGTCGTTGCCGTTGGCCAATCGCGTTCTTCTCAGCTCGGGCGCGTTGGAGAATGCACGGTGCTCGCTCGGAACTTCGATGGAGATTGTCCACGGCGTCTTGAATCGCGGATCATCGTAGCCAGGAAATGCCGCCCGGGCATCAATGGCCTCAAAGTCGCTGTAAATGTAGCCGACGCCTTCTTCCACTTGGCGAAAGAGGCCTTCGATGCTGCCTAGATTGCCTCGCCATCGCAGATGCAATTGGGCGTGTCCTGATGCAAAGTTTCTGTCTGAGGTGAGTCCGAGAAGTTCTGAGTCGCTCTCGCTCGCCATCGTCTCCAGGTCGTGAAACTCGCCGCCTTGCTCCAGCTGTGCACTCGCGATTTGCAGCTCTTTGCTGTGCAGCCAGAGAGTGTGCACAGGCGCATGGATGTCGATGTCGATCGAAGCTTCGCCAAGGAAGCTTCCCAAACGCGCATCGAGAGCGAAGCGCAGACGATAGGCTGTGGGCGTGGAAGCGTCGCCCAGGCGGCTTGTGGGAGCCAGATTTGGGTCGATGGACTCGCGTTCGACCGCGGGCGAGGTGCTAGGTTTTGCAGTCGAAGACGCACCGCTGCACGAAGCGAGCGCAACAACTACACTGATCCGCAGTATCGCATGCACAAGCGCCTAGTTGACCGTCTCGATGCGTACAACTCCAATGCCGCCACCGCCGCCGCCGCCGCCGCGAACAAAGAAGTCGCTCTGGTTGCCCTCGGTGCCATCGCCTGCAGCGTCGTTAATGGTGGCGCCATCGCCACCGTTGCCGCCGTTCGATGCACCGGAACCACCGGTGGCAGCGTTGTTGGTATTGAGCGAGCCGTTGGCGCCAGCCGTGGTCGAGGTAACTCCACTTGAACCTTCACCACCACCGCCACCGTTGATGGTGATGATGCCGTTGTTTACAAGAGTGCCTGCCTGAATGAGTACGGCGCCACCGCTACCGCCACCGCCGCCGCCGCTATCCACGCCACTTACGCCGCGTCCGCCACTGCCACTCGCCGAGACAAGCCCGTCGATGGAAATGGTGCCAGCCGCTGCCAAGTGGATTGCACCGCCGCCAAAGCCGCCTTCACCGCCATCGCCGCCGCCGTTGCCGCCTTGGCAACCTCCGCGAAGTGGCTCGAGAGTTTGCACAAGTGCTGCGGTACCGCCTGGAGAGTTGTCATCAGCAGATGTGACCACGCGAGCTCCAAAACCACCCGCAGTACCGAAGCCAGCACCGCCGCCGCCGCTGCCTCCGATCCTGCCGTTCTCATCGGGTTGCAACGCGCCGTTCGTGCCAGCGCCCGTGCTGCAATTGATGTCGATGTTGCCGCCGGCCCCAGGTTGAACTCCAACGCGAGTTGCCTGCAGTCGGCCCGAGATGTCCATGTCGCCAGTGGAGATAATTACGACCGGATTTGGACCGATGAGACGCAGGCGCGAGTTGCTCGCGATTTCAAAGTTTGTCACCGTGATGATGAGTAGGTCAGCAGCTCCGCCGCCCTGCGCAACCGTATCGATGATAAGTGGAATGTTGTTGTCATCCGGGTCTTGGAGAGTCGCGGTGATTCCGTTGAAAAGGTAGAAGCCGTCTTGGTCGAGGATCAAGTCGGTGATTGGAGCGCTTGGGTCGCAGCGATCCATGTTGAGTAAGTCAAAGCCCATAAGATCACCAACACACGGGGTCGCGTCGGGAACCTCGGCATCGGGAATTTCAGCATCAGGCGCTGCATCTGCTGGAGATGCATCCACAATGGCTGCGTCGACAATCTCACTCGATGCATCGATCGTAGGCCCATCGATTTGGGGCACACCACCATCGTCATTAAGTTGGTTACTGCTGTCGAAAGCACATCCGGCAGCAAGCAGCATGGCTAGGCTTACACACTTAAACATCGAGGCGAGGATAGCCCGAAAACCATACTCAGTGGTGTTTTAGGCTAAATCCACGTAGACCTGGCCCGAACTGAGCGTGATCTTGTACACGCGCCACCAGAGCTTTGGGTCATGGGAACAGGCGCCCGTGCGCAAATCAAAGGCGTAGCCGTGAGCTCGGCACACAATCGCACCGTTGCGAATACATCCTCTTACAAGTGAAACATCTTCATGAGGACACATGCTGGTGCCAGCAACGATCTCGCCATCCACACGTGTGACAAGAATTGGAACCTCAACGCCGTCTACGGAATAACTCTTAAGTTCCCCCTCAACAACATCTGCCTCGTCACATACTCGAACTCGAAACACTAGCGTCTACCCTTGGGATCATAGTAGTCGCGCAGGCCGTCGCCTAGCAAGTTGGAGCCAAGTACAACCAGCATGATGGCGATGCCGGGGATAAGCGCGAGGCGAGGCGTTACCCACGAGAAGGTCGTGCCCTGGTCGAGCAGTGAGCCCCAGCTGTAGTCGAGTTGCGGGCCGAGGCCAAGGAAGGAGAGCGAGGCTTCGACGGCAATAACGCCACCAAAGCTTAGGCTCATCATTACGACAATCGGCGAGAGCATGTTGGGCAGGATGTGCCGAAACATTACGGTGCTTGGCTTGGCGCCAATGGCGCGCGCTGCCGAAACATATTCGAGCTCGCGCATGGCCAGCACTTGCCCCCTAGCAAGCCGTGCATAGCGAACCCAGCCATTTACGCACAGCGCAATCACCATCGTTCCAATGCCAGGTCGCGCCACCAATGCGACGATGGCGATGTTCAGAAGAATTCCGGGAAACGCCAAGAGAATGTCAACAATGCGCATGATGACCTCGTCGACGACGCCTCGGTAGTAGCCGGCAATGACGCCAAGCATGGTACCGGTAACGGCACATAGCGAAACCACACTCGCGCTGATCATGGCGGCAATGCGCGTGCCGTGAAGCACTTGCGAGAGGGTATCAATCCCGTGTTGGTCGGTGCCGAGCCAGTGCTTGCTAGACGGCCCAAGAAAGCGCGCGTCCAGATCTTGGTGCAACACCGAGTAGGGTGCGAGCCACGGCCCAAAGATCGCCAGGAACAAAAATAGCGACATCAGCGCGATGCCGATCCACGCGCTCGGTGAGAGCTTTCGATCCGCGAGACTCATGCGCCCTTTCGAATTCGCGGATCTACAAAGCCGTAGCTCAAATCGACAAGGGTGTTCACAATGACGTAGGAAATTGCGATGACAAGCACCGTGCCTTGCACCACTGGATAGTTGCGCTCGCTAATGCCCTCGAGCAGAAGAGTTCCTAGGCCAGGGCGCTCAAAGATTTTCTCGGTAATGATGGCGCCGCCAAGCAGCGAGCCAAACTGCAGGCCGGCAACGGTTATCACCGGCAAAAGCGCATTTCGCAGCGCGTGCTTAAGCAAGACCACGCGCTCGCCCAGGCCTTTGGCCCGCGCCGTTCGGATGTAGTCGTTGTCCAGCACTTCGACAAGAGACGATCGAGTCATGCGCGCGAGCATTGCCATCAGGTGTGTACCAATCACGACGGAAGGCAGTACCAAGGCAAGAGGCGCATCGGCTTCGGCGGGCCCTGGCAACCAACTCAGTTTGTCAAAGAAGATCACCAAGGCAAGCGGCCCCATAAAGGCTGTGTGCATCGAGAGCCCCGATAGCGAGACAATCGCCGCCGCCGCATCCACCCACGTGCCGCGTTTGACTGCCGCTAGGATGCCCAAGGGCAGGGCAAAGAGCAGGGCGACCACCATGCCGCCAAGCGCCAGTTCAATGGTGTACGGGAGCTTCTCAAGAATTCGCTCCATCACCGTCGGCTTGCTCTCGGGATTGGGGCACTGCCTGCCAAGGCTGCCATCGGCAATGGTGCCAAGAAAAATCTTGAACTGGGTGCCCAACGGCTCGTTGAGGTGCATGCACTTCTCAAGCTCTTCGCGCTGCTCGGGTGTTGCCTCGCCACCCGCAAGTTGATCGATCGGGTCGCCCGGAATGAGATGCAGCAGCAAGAAGACCAAGATCGAAACACCCGCGACGGCGATCGCACTGGAACCCAGGCGACGAAGTATGAACGAGCTATCAAACAAGGGCTTGGCGTATCCTAAAAGTTCTTATGGGTGTCGATGAGCAAGGTGACCGGGCCGTCGTTAACAAGCGCAACTTTCATCTCGGTTCGAAAGCGGCCCGTCGCCACCTTGGAAACGCCTGCGCTTCGCAAACCCTCGATTACGCGCTCGTAAAGTTCGTTGGCTCGCACAGGTTCCATAGCTCCAACAAACGAGGGGCGCCGTCCCTTTCGCGCATCGCCAAAAAGTGTGAATTGACTAACACCTAAGACCTCGCCGCCGGTGTCGAGAACCGAGAGATTCATCTTGCCCTCGGCATCGGAGAAGATTCGCAGGTTCGCGATCTTGCCAACGAGTACGTCGGCGTCTTTCTCGGTGTCGCCTTCGCCGGCGGCAATCAGCACCATGAGCCCGGGCCCGATGCTGCCGACCACCTCACCTTCGGAGGTGACGCTCGCTTCAGTGACTCGCTGGATGACCCCTCGCACGGGCTTTATCCTATTGAAACTATGGCGCGAGACCAACTTTCCGACCACCGGAGCAACCCCTTCGCTGTCGGCCGAGTCTGAAGATGCAACCCCGGCCGCTGCAGGGTAGTATCCGCCTCCCATGTTCGTACGCGTCACACTCTTCGTCTGTCTTGCTCTATCGGCCGTTGCCTGCGGCGATCAGATTGGCGACTCGTGCTCGCTCAGCACCGACTGCGCGAGCGATGGAACTCGCATCTGCGACACTACAAGTCCCGGCGGCTACTGCACGGTGATTGGTTGCGATGTCGGAACGTGTCCAGAGGATTCGGTCTGTGTGCGCTTCTTTCCTGCAGCCGACTCAAATCGTGTTTGTGACCCGGCGACCGAAGACCGAACCGAGAACAATTGCACGGGCGATGAAGTGTGTACCTTTAGTGGTACCTGCGCGCCCCGAAATGCCGAAGTGCGCTTTTGCATGCAGACCTGCGGTGGCAATGGCGATTGTCGCGACCAGTACGAGTGCCGCGACGCCGAGCTTATGAAAGAGCATGGCGGCGAGCCGGTTCCTGAAGCGGGCCAACCAGCGGGCAGCAACCTAAAGCGCTTCTGCGCCGCCAGCCAAGCCGAGTAGCTTGGCGAACGGCGCTGTGGTCGCTACTTCGTGACCGGAGCTGCCTGGGCCAGCGTTGTCTGGGGAGTCCAGCACTCAGACGGCAAGAGTTCAACGAGGCCCGCGTGCATGGCATCCGCATGCTTGGTGATAAGCGCCCGCTGCGAGGTTAGAATCTCCTGCAGCGAAGCTCTTGCAGCGGCCTTCTCGCTGGCATCAAGAGGAACCTTGCGAAGGCACCGCGGTGGAATGCCTCCACCTTGGTATTTTCCGTAGACACACTTGCGCGGAGTATCCGCCGTTAACGCTGCTTCCACTGCAGCCTCTAAACCATCGAGCTGTGCTTTGGCTTCGTTGCGCAGTGAGTCGGGCGATGCAACCAGGCGTTGGTAAAGTTCGGCTCGCGTGCCTTTGGTTGGGCTTTTAATCTCGCCTTCGCCAATGGAAAAGCCCTGCGCCATTCCCAAGCTGAGCTTGCTGCCAACTTCACCTGCGACAACCTCTTTAAACGTCGCGTGAACGGATTCTCCCAAGACACTCTTGCCACCTTCACTCCACGAGAAGCTAACCGCAACGCCATTGTCTGTGGGAATTTGTCCTGTTGTGAACGAGAGGCCAAAGACCTGGGGCCACTCGCGCTCATACTGCAAGACCGAAAGCGAGCCCCAACCTGCGCCGGGAGTTTCGCGAGTATTGCCACCACCGCAATTGATGTTCGAGCCTTGGCCTCGGCACCACTCGACGTTCACAAAGTTGCCGAAGCGCCTGCGAGGGTAGGCGGTCCACTCCTCGCCGTAGCGAACAAAGCAGGCTTCGAGTTTATCGTAGGCACTGGCCTCGGCCGGAGTCGCAAACTTGATGACGTCGCGAGCAATCAGATCATCTGCACCAACAAAGCCGGCTTTGGGCGCCCGGGCTGGGCCGGTTTCAGGCACTCTCGAAGAGTCCACAGTCTTTGCGTTCGCGCTTGCGCCCGCATCGATACCTTGTGCCGCTGATACCTCCGGAGCGACTTCGCTTTGCGTTGCCGCTCCTCCGTTCGAGCTAGAGGCAGAGCAGGCGGCGGTGGCCAGCAGAGCTGCGCCCACAAACAGGCTTTTACTTCTTCGTATCCGAGGATTCATCGGCAAAGTTTACCGACCATTGCGCCTCGTTGGAAATCGCGCCGGCGCCTCTATAAATTAGCGGCGCCACCGTTATCGGATGCGGCAGATACGCGCTGGCACTTGATGCGCGCGCGTGAGCCCACGCCTGCTCGGCGTTCCTGTACGCTGGGCGCGTGTGGAGGGCACTGGCATTTTGTGTGGCAACGCTGTCGCTTTGGGCGGCGCCAACCGAGGCCTCGCCTTTAGAACTCTACGGCTTTGGTGGGCGCTCTGCAGCCATGGCTGGCTCTGGCGTCGCCAGCTGCGCCAACTTTGATTGCGTCTACTTAAATCCCGCAGGCCTTGGCCGCGTGCGCCACAAGCTTCTCACCGCAGGTGCCTCGTACGGCAATCTCGATCTCAAGATCGATGGCAGCCAAAGCCGGGGCGAGAACACCGTCTCCACAACCTTTGGCTTGGTTGTCCCGCTGCGGCTAGGAGGTGCGATGCACGAGCGTTTGACGCTGGCGCTTGGCATCATGGTTCCCAGAAAAGCCGTGGCTCGCGCCCGCGCCCCAGAGCTTGGCGAGCCAACCTTCGCACTCCTCGATTCGCGCTCAGAAATTGTCGGAATTCAAGTCGCTCTAGGCTATGTCCTGAGCGATTCGTGGACGTTGGGCGCTGGCGTCTTGGCACTGGCAACCCTCGAAGGGCTCATCCATGTCGACGTCGATGGTGCCGGGCGCTTTCGCACCCAGTCAGAGCAAACCCTAAAAAGCGACTACGCTCCGGTCTTTGGTGCGCAGTACAAAAGCGCAGCCTCACCATGGGCCTTTGGGCTCAGTGCCCGCGGTGCATCTACTGCTGGCTACGACATCGAAATCACCAACGACTTAGGGGCAAGCCTGCCGCTCTCGCTTCCGCTTTTGCAGATCATCGGCACGCCGCAATACGATCCTGCAATGGTCGCCGCCGAGGCCACGTACCAAGTGAATCCCGAGCTCACGGTATCGGGGCAAGTCGAGTTTAAGCGCTGGAGCCAGTACCTGCGGCCAAATAAGAATCCATTGCCAAACGGTGCGGCGCTGCCCAGTCCTGGCTTTCACGACACAGTGGTGCCGCGCCTTGCCCTCGAGTGGATTCGCGATGTGGGAGCGACCGAACTTTCCCTACGCTCTGGATACTCCTTTCTGTACTCACCGGCGCCAGAGATGACCGGTCCGCAAAGTCTGCTCGACAACCATCGGCACCTCATGGCCGTGGGGCTTGGCCTCGCTTGGCCTGGAACAAAGTATCCCTTCCGCTTGGATCTGTGGGCACAGAATCACGAGTTGGTCGGGCGCACCCATCGCAAAGACCCGAGCCTTTTTGAAAATCCAGCGGACATTCGCTCACCATCGGTTTACGGCGATGGAAGAATTCTGATTGGCGGCTTCACCTTGGGAGTCAAGCTATGAGGTGCAAATCGCTTGTTGCGCTCGCTCTCGCCATGGCCTCGGCGAGCCCGGCTGTTGCCAATCCGCTCACGATGTTTGGTGCCGGGGCGCGCGCCGCTTCCATGGGCGGTGCTCATACTGCCGGTGCTCGGGACAGCAGCGCCAACTTCTACAATCCTGCACTTCTTGCCACGCTTCCCACTCTCGAAATCGATCTTAGCTATCGCATTGCAAACCCCAAGCTTCGCCTTAACGATAAGGACTTGGGTGTCGATGTCGCCCGCGGCTCGCAAATTTCGGTTGCGGTGCCAGGCGAGGTCGCAGGCATCAAACTCGGCGCGGGCGTCTCGGTGTACTTGCCCGATCAGCAGCTCATGCGAATTCGCTCGCTCAGCCAGTCGCAGCCGCGTTTTGCGCTCTACGACAACCGGCCACAGCGCCTCTTCCTCTCGGTAAACTTCGGATTCGCCATTAACGAGAAGCTCAGCGTTGGTGGCGGGCTTGGCTATCTAACGGCGACATCGGGTGGAGTGACGCTTACGGGCCGTGTTGGCTTTCCCAATGCAAACGACTCGGATCTGGTGCTCGACATGGATGTCGACATTACGACCCGAGCGTATCCGGTTGCCGGTATTGGCTATCAGGCCACGCCGTGGCTTCGCCTAGCTGCTGCCTACCGCGGCGGGGTGCAACCAATCACCGATCTGAGCATTGATATCGAAGGGGATATTGGCGCGGCGATGCGCGACCCGATTGTTGCCGATGCCGCCGTCAATCTTCGGTCCATATCGCTATCGCACTTTCAGCCAGCAGAGTTTTCCCTAGGAGCCGAGGCGTGGCTTCGCGAAACGCTTGTGGTCGTTGCAGACCTTAGCCTGCATCGCTGGTCGGGCTTTGCCAATCCTGCAGCGCAACTGGAGAGCGCCCTTGAGCTTGGGCAATTTAACGAGTTTCTCACCCCGCCCGAGCCATCGAGCCTGGCTCCCGCGAACTACCACGACATTCTCATCCCGCGAGTGGGGGTGGAGTGGCGAGCCCTACATCGCAGGCACACAACTCTGCACACCCGTGCTGGTTACTCCTACGAGCCATCGCCAGCTCCCGAGCAAATTGGCATCACAAACTTTGTGGACAACGATAAACACACCGCCTCGCTTGGGCTTGGGCTCAGCCTTCGAGACTGGACCAAAATCTTCTTGGAGCCGCTCTCTATCGACCTGAGCTTTGCCGCCACTCAACTCGCACGTCGCAATCATCAAAAACTCTCGCCAGTAGATCCTGTCGGCGACTATCATTCTGACGGAACCGTGTGGCAACTGGGCGTTACAAGTAGGCTTCGATTCTGATGACTCTAGGAAAACTTCTTGTTCTATCGTCGATATCTCTTGCAGCATGCGGTTTGGGGCCATTTGCTGAGCCTGGAGGCGGTGGCGAAAATCTGCCGCAAAGTGGTGCGGGACCGTACCTCTTTCCCGCGCCCGACTTCGATACCCCCGTCGACGAGCCTTATCTACTGGCTCAGCCGGTTGTGAGCCTCACCGATCCGTCCGTGCGAATCCTCTCAAGCGGTGACTATGAAATCTATTACACCCGCAATACCGACGAAGGCAGCGAGATTTGGCGGCTGTGCCTCGAATCACTCACATCTCTTCCCCTAACGCCACCGGAGTTGGTTCTCGCTCCCAGCGAGGCGTGGGAAGGCACCGGTCTTCGCGCACCTTCGATTGTCGTAGGAGAATCAGAAGTATTCTTATATTACGAAGGCGGCGATGAAGCGTTCGCCATCGGTCTTGCGCGCTCAGCAGATGATGGTCAGACTTTCGTGAAGCATGGAAGCAGCCCCTTGATAGAAGACGCAGCAGGGCCGGATGTCATTGCCGTGGACGACTACTGGCTCATGGTTCACGCTGATCCTGAGGGCTCGCAGATTTTTCTTCGCGAGGGAATCGACGTGGATTCATTTGGTGAGCCGCGTTCCATCGCCAGCGCAAGACTTGGAGTGCAAGACGCAATCGACTCTCTCGGCATCGGCGCCCCGGCCCTGCGTCGGCAAATCAGCAGTGCAGGGCGCGAGCACTATGGGCTCTATTATGCGGGGCTTGGCGCAAATAGCGAGGGTGAGACTGTGTCCTCGATTGGCTATTACGGCAGCTTCGACTTGCTCGCCTGGACCGCCTTTCTCGGCGGTGGCCCCATTTTGGATGCCGAGCCAAGCGGCGCTGGTGGGCCGGCACCCGTCCTCAGTGGGACCGACTCACTCCTCTTTGTTCACCAAGCGCGGCAAGGTCGCGGACGCATTGCCGTCGCAATTGGGCCCTAGCTTGTCCGCTCAGACCCCGGCATTGGATCTCAGCATTTCAGCATGATAGCCTCACTAATCGCGCATGAGGGTTAGGTTTTGGGGCGTACGAGGTTCGTTTCCGGTTCCCGGGAGGCAGACCAATCGCTACGGGGGAAACACCTCTTGTGTAGAGGTTGAGGTGCCCGGCCATGCGCCGATTGTCATCGATGCTGGCACCGGTTTGCGCCAACTTGGCAAGAGCCTGGTTCGCAATGGCAACGGGCTTATTCACCTGCTCATCAGCCACACCCACTGGGACCACATTCAAGGCCTGCCCTACTTCTCGCCGCTTTACAACGAGGGCAACGAGCTACAAATCTACGCGCGCCAGCCTGGAGATACCCATCTCGGTGCGGTCTTTGCGCATCAAAACGATGGCCCGTATTTCCCTGTGCCCCTCGAATCGTTAAAGGCTCGGGTGCAGTTTAACGAACTGCTCGAAGGGCAGCAGTTTGCGATTGGCGATGTACAGGTTCGCTGCACTCGGCTCAACCACCCGTGGATCGCCATGGCCTATCGGCTCGATTACCAGGGCAAGTCGGTGGTCTATTGCTCGGATACCGCGCCATTTCGCGACATCCTTTTAGAGCACGAATTTATCGCAGCGCCGCCCTCCGCTGGTGTGCCCCTCGACAAGATGCACGAGATTCAGCTGCGCATGATGCGAGAAAAACTCGTAGACCTTTGTCGCGGTGCCGACTTCCTTATCTACGATACCCAGTTTACTCCTGCCGAATACGAGGCCAAGCCGCACTGGGGCCACTCGACGCCCGACGATGCAATTGCGATTGCCCGCGAGGCTGGCGCAAAAACGCTTTGCCTCTTTCACCACGCACCAGCTCGAACCGACGACGAGCAAGACGTCATTTTAGCGACGTACAAGCATTTGCTTCGCGACGACGACTTAGAACTTGTCTGTGCAGCCGAGGGAATGGTTGTAGACCTAGCAGAGGGCGGCTCGTGAGGTTGGATATTTGGGGTGTGCGCGGTTCGATTCCCGCACCGGGGCCGAGCACAAATCGCTACGGCGGAAACACGCCATGTGTTTCGGTGATCGATGCAAACGGCCACCTCTGTGTCATCGACATGGGAACAGGAGTTGTTTCTCTTGGGACAGCGGTGCTGCAAAAGACGTTGCCCATCGCAGAAGACTTTGGTGCCGGAGCTGGTGAGGCAACCGTCTTGCTCTCCCACGGGCACTGGGACCACATCCAAGGCTTTCCATTTTTTGCTCCGGTGTTTATCCCGGGCAATACGCTTAACATTTACGGCAACGCACGCTCGGCCGATCGAGTCGAAGCCGTTCTCGAAGGGCAGATGAACCCGCAGTTCTCGCCGATCTACACACTTAAAAATCTCGGTGCGAAGATTAACTTCGAAGGCATTCGCGAAGAGCAGTGCTTTCGCGTTTCCAACCTAGAGATTTGCAGCATGGAATTGCCGCACGGCGAAACCACTGCCCTTGCCTTTCAAATCAAGGAGCAGGGCAAAACGCTGGTCTACGCATCGGACGTTGGCTATCCAATCGCTGGTGCCTCCGACGCTATCATCGGGTTCTACCAGGGGGCCGAAGTTCTTATTCACGACTCGACCTACACGCCGGAAGAGCAAGAGGAGAGGCGCTACCGCGGCTTATCGAGTTACCTTGAGGCTGCAGCTGTCGCTCACCGCGCCCAGGTTGGCAAGCTTGTACTCTTTCACTACGACCAAGATCATAGCGATGACACGGTCGATGAAAATGTTCGCAAGTGTGGCCAGGAACTCGAGCGCCTTGGCGCAGGCCAGATCGAAGTCGTCGGTGCCTTTGAAGGCATGACGCTAGAAATCTAAGCGCGCCTTTGTTGGCATGACGCTAGAAATCTAAGCGCGCCTTTGCGACGGCTTTGTTGCGCCGCTGTTTCAGCGCGGCGTTTGCGAACCAAGTTGCTCGACGGTCTAGTCGACTTTGAGTCGCACACTCAGGCGAGTGTCGACGACGGTGACGTTAAACGCTTTTCGCGAATCGGTGAGCGGATCGTAAATCTCGACGACGTGCGGGCCTTTGGAAACGCCGATTCGCTCGGAAGGGCAGAGCTGGCCAACCGGATCACCATCCACATAAACGTAGTAGCGATTTTTGTTCTTGCAACGCACCTTGATGCCCGCTGGGCCTCCTGGTGGAGTCACTTCAGCAAGCTCGATGTTGAGTTGCCCGGTTCCCTGAATATCGCTTGTGTAGAGATCGTGGCCGGCGAGTAAGAGTGCAAGCCGATGTTGGTCCGTCGAGGCTTCGAGGTCCACAGGAGTTGTTCCTACCATCGTTCCGTCGAGGTAGACCTTTGCTCCCGCGGGAACGGTGTGAATGCGAAGTCTCTCGCTTGCGCCAGGTTCAGGATCGTCGGGTTCGTCGGGCTCGATGACAGCAACAGCTGTGGCTGCATCGGGCGGCGCAGCGAGTGCGCTTGCGGCGTCCTGCGTTGTTGCGGCCACCATCGCGCCGGCATCAGCAATGGCAGCCACCGCCGTCGCAGCGTCGCTTGGCATCGTTGCCGCATCGCTGGCCATTTCTGTCGTCGGTGGATGCGCCGCGGGAATCACCAGGCCGCCGTCGTGCGCTACGATCTTGGCCGTCTGCTCGCTAGGAGCGCTGTCGGTGGTTAGATATTGGTACCCAAAGAACGCTCCAACCGCTAAGGCGGCTCCGCCGAGAATCGCTGGTAGCAACATCGACTTGCCAGCGTCGGGTTTCGCGGGCTGCGAGTGGTCCGGCGGCAAAAGTTCGGCGGGCATGCGATGCGCACGGCTGCCAATACCGGAGTCGACGGTCGGCGGCGGTGGGACTGGGACTGACTGAGGGCCTTCCGAATCAACTAAGATAAGTTCTGAGTTCTCGTTTGGCGAATGCGCGTATGGTACGGGGATGCTGGAGAGATCGGAGCCAGCGGGGCCCGGCACTGGTGGGATCTCTGGAGTCGACGCAATCGCAGGAACCGGTGGCATTGCAGGAACCGGTGGCATCGAAGGAATTGGCGGAATCGCCGGCGGAACTTGCCGGTTGATGACGCTCTGCGGCTCTTCTGCGCTCGGAGGCGCGTCGTAGACGCCCGACGGCTCAAGCTCACCGAGCGTAGACTCCAGCCGCCGTTGCCTAGGCCCTGAGTCGCCAAGCACCAGCGAGTACTCGTCCTCCTGGGTAACGATGTCATCGCGCACCACCGTCTCGGCATCGTCTTGCGTCTCTTGGCGCGGCTCTGCTTGAATGCGAGTTGGCGCTTCGTCGGGTGGTGTGTACGCAGAGGCGACACCGCCGAGAAGATCTTGTGGTGCCACCGAAGGATCGGTACCGGCGGGGCCCAACTCCATGTTGGCGTCTACGCTCAACTCGCCATCGCCAACATCGGCGCGAACCAAGGTTGGGACTTGATCGGAACTTCCTCCTGCCAAGGTCGGGGCTTCGTCGCGAAAGTCACCAATGGGAGGTTCCGTCTCGAGGTCTTCTAGGTACGGAACCGTCTCTGCCGCAGAAGGTGGGCGTCCCGATGGAATGGGAGGAATGGCCTGAGCAGACGGTGTTGCGGCCACCTGCGCTAAAACCTCGGCACGTGGCGCTTTGGGCGGCGCTGGCACCGGAAAACTCAATATGCCCGAAGCTTGGCCGTCGCGTTGCTCGCGAAGAACATGCAGCCGCGTAGAGACGGCCTCGCCCGCATCTGCGGCACTGCCTGGCGTCGGCGACGATCGCAGGGCGGCCTCTAGGGCATCTGCCATTGCACCGGCGTCCGGAAACCGCTCAAAGGGCGAACGCGCAAGAGCTCGTTGTAAGAGTTTCTCGTATGGGCGTGGCAAGCCCGTTTCAGGTACCGACATACCGAGCATCTGCTTGGCCAGGTCGGCGTTGCTAGAGCTTCGGTAGGGCCGCCGTCCGACCATCAATTCATAGGCAAGTGTGCCAAGTTGGTAAACATCGGTCGCTGGTGATGTTCTTAGTCCTTCGATTTGCTCGGGCGCCAAGTAGCACAAGCGTTGCCGCAGCGAGTCGTCGCCTGCGGGATTGGACGAGAGCCGGGGCGGCAGGACACCAAAGTCGGTGACTTTGATTTGCCCCTGGTCGCTGCAAATTACGTTGGTTGGAGCAAGGCCGAGATGGGAGAGGCCGCGGCCATGTGCGTAGCCAACTGCTCGGCCGATTTGCACCACAAGCCGTGCAGCGGTCCCAAGGCTTAGTGAGCCTTGGTCGTTAAGTTGCGCCAGATCCAAGCCGGGCACGTACTCGGTTGCCGTAAATGTGTGGGCGCCGGCGTCACCAAATTCGTGCAGGCGCGCAATGCGTGGGTGCTCGAGTGCTCCGTACATGCGAGCTGCGCTGGCAAGTGCCGCTGCTGCTTGGGGATCGGCGACTAGGCTTGTGTGAAAGCGCTTAACCGCAAACTCACGGTCCATTCCGGCAACGCCGTAGACTTTGGCCCGAAACACCTCGCCCGTTGGACCACCGCCCAGGCAATCGGACAGGTGGTACCTGCCGAGCCTCTGCAGCGAGGGGCCAGTACCGGGGGCGTTCACAACATATAAAGGTAGCGGGCTCACAGATTTCAGTCAATGAATTCGGAGGGCTACGATCGATCGAATCGCGACATTGGAAAAAAGTCGTGTAGGTACGAGCCAGCGAAGTACGCAAACACTTGCCCACAACGTCAGGATCCCGAATTATTGGGACAGCGCTTCAACCGAGAGGCGTTTGTCGTCTCCTCTCATGCAGCAACCGCAGTACCGAATGTCCGAAACTGATGATCCCGAAACGTGGCACGGCTGGTTTGGTCGATGGCTCGTAGGAGCCCCCAACCGCTGGCTTGGAAGACGCAGTGGTGTCGGCCAGGATATCGCCGGTGGGGCCGATGGCCTTAAATACCTTCTCCACCTAGCGCGGGGAAACCGCCGGGAGCGAACCTCGGCTGTTCAGCAACTCGGCAAAAACGTTCGACCTGTTGTTCTTATCCACGGCTTCATGGGAACCCGTGGGTCGATGTATCCGCTTGAGAAGCGGCTCGAAGAAGATGGCTTCTGCGTGTTGTCTTTCAATCTCGGGCTCATCAACCTAAAGGACATTAGAACGTCCGCATTCCGCATTCAGCGCAAAATTGACGCGCTCTTGGCAGAGACCGGTGTCGAGGAAATCGACGTCATCGGCCACTCGATGGGTGGCCTTATCGGCCTCTACATGATCAAGAAATTGGGTGCCCATAAAAAGGTAAAGCGCTTTATTCTTCTGGGCTCGCCAGTGCACGGAACCTGGGCAGCCCTTGCTGGCATTGCCACCGTTGGAATCTATTCGGCCTCGACTTGGCAGCTGCTGCCAAGAAGCCGGTTTCTCGATGAGCTTCATCAGGGGCCAATTCCTGGAAATGTTGAAGTCCACTCGGTCTCAGCGGCCCGCGATTGGGTATGTCCGCCGTCCAGCACAAGGCTGCGGGGCAGCGAGGCTCACAGCGTGAATCTGGGCCATTCGAGTCTGGTAATCAGCGCTGAGGTCTACCGCCACGTGCAGAGCATTCTAAAAAGTCCCGATACTGAGCAAGAACCCGACTCAGATTCTGAGAAAGACGCCCCTGATGCGGCCAATCCACACGAAAATTTCGGGCCTTAGCTTGCCAGCGGCCAAGTAGCCAACGTATCATTTTTTTTGACCGCGTAAGCTGCCGAGGATACTAAGCAAAACATGTCTGACAGGCCCCAATTCGCTCTCCGGTTCATTTCCGGAAAGTACCAGGGTGGTGAGTTTCCCCTTCGCAAGGATAGGGAAATCATCATCGGGCGCTCTAGCGACCTGGACATGGTTCTCGTTGAGGACATGGTGTCACGGCGTCACGCAAAGATCGCAACCACAGATACCGAGGTGACTATCTCGGATATGGGGTCCACCAACGGAACCTTTGTGAACGGCGAGAAGATCAGTACTTCTCCTATTCGCGAAGGCGACCGCATTTTGGTGGGTACTTCGATTATTAAGATGGTCGCGGTCGACCCTGCAGCAAACGCTCATCAGAGCGAAGCCGAAGCACGTCGTCGTCTCGAAGCTGGTGCAAATCGCCAAAGCGGTGGTGGTGGTCGTCCGATGTCGGGTGTCATCGAAGAGATTCCTCTTCCCGACTTGTTGCAACTACTTTCCACAAGTCGCAAAAGCGGCGTGCTTAGCATCAGTGGCGTTGTTGGTGTCGGGCGCATCTACCTTCGCAACGGTTCCATTTATTTTGCTGCGATCAACGACGACTTTAACGTAAGCCCACAGAAGGCAATCTACCGAATGCTCACCTGGGAAACCGGGCAGTTCGAACTAGAGCCTGGTGGCGAGATGAACGTCATGGAAGAAATCCAAGAGTCGGTCGAAGGACTGCTCATGGAAGGCGTGCGGCAGATCGACGAGTTCCGTCACATGCAACGCCAGCTTCCACAGCCACACTCGGCACTGGCGGTACCAACTCCTGTTGCAGGAAAGCTTCGCGACCTAAGCAAAGACGAGCTCGATATTTTCCAGCTCGTTCTCGACCACGGTCAGCTGCAAGCCATTCTCGACAACTATTGGGGCAGCGATTTAGCCGCAGCAAAGAACCTTCTCGAGCTTATGAAGCGCGAGTTTGTTGTTGTTCCATAGCGCAGGCTGTTTGCTGTGCCAGACGGTAAACCAACTAAAGCTCCACTGATTATCTTCGGCACGATGGTGACGATGTCGGTCATCAGTGTGGGCATGGTTTTCTATACCCACTCGCAGCGAACCGAGCCGTACTTGGATACGAAGATGCGGCGGGTGATCCGGGTGAAACGGCCCGCGCCCGCACCGACTCCGGCAGTTGCACCGACTCCAGACGGCTCGGAAGACGCTTCGTCTGCTATGGACGCCGGCGTTGATGCTTTGACAACGCCGTAGCATCCTCGGCGTTGCCGCAAACTTCGGCGTTGCCGCAAACTTCGGTAACGAAAACTAAGAAGTATTCGCAGCGTCTACTTGCGAGGGTCGAGGTCGTACTTGCGGATGAGCTCGCGCAGGTGCTTGCGATCAATTTGCGCTTCGCGAGCAGCGGCCGAGAGGTTCATCGAGTGTCGCGTCATTAGATCTTCGATGTACTCACGCTCAAACATCTCGACGAGCTGGCCTTTGGCCTCTTTGAAAGGAAGGTCGGTGCGAACGCCCATTGCAGGACCTGCATCACCACTTTGCAAGAGTGCATCGTCAAGGCTTATGAACTCGCCATTGGCAAGTAGACACGCGCGCTCGACAGCGTTGCGAAGCTCGCGAACATTGCCCGGCCAATCGTGCCGTTGCAGCGTTTGCATGTCTTCTGGCGTAAGGCGCAGTTTGCTTTGGCCAGGCGTGCCGCTGGGAGCAAAGCGCGACATGAAGTGTTCGACAAGCACTGGAATGTCGTTGCCGCGCTCGCGCAATGGCGGAACCGAAAGACGTATGACGGCAAGCCGGTAGTAGAGATCCTCGCGAAAGTTCTTTTCTTGAACCTCGGCGCGCAAATCGCGGTTGGTTGCGGCAACCACGCGGACGTCGATGTTCTCGTAGGTGTTGGAGCCAACGCGGCGAATTGCTCGCTTGTCGAGAACGCGAAGCAAAGAAGGCTGCAGGTCGATCGCCATCTCGCCGATTTCGTCGAGGAAAATGGTGCCGCCATGCGCTTCTGCGAACGCGCCTTTTCGGTCGCTTACAGCGCCGGTGAACGAGCCCTTCATATGACCGAAGAGCGCACTCTCGATAAGCTCGCGGGGAACCGAGCCACAATCGAATACGACGAAGGGGCCGTTTTTGCGATCGGAGTGGTTGTGCAGCTCTTCGGCGATTAGCTCTTTGCCGGTGCCGGTTTCGCCCTCGATGAGGCAGGTAGCCTGGGTAGGAGCGATATCGCTCATCAGCTTAAAGAGCTGGCGGAGTTTTGTATCGCCGCCAATGAGTTGGCCGAAGTTCTGATCCGGCGAAGGCTCGGGCGTTACGATTTCTTCCTCGGGGAGATACTTAATAACGGTACGACCAAGCTTGAACTCGGCGCCGTGACCGATGCTGATCTCTTTAAAGCGCGAACCGTGAATAAACGTGCCGTTGGTCGAGCCCTGGTCGATGAGGATGGCTTTGTTGTCCTTCATCACGGCCTTGAGATGGCGCCGCGATACCGTTTTATCGGTAAGGCGCATCTGACAGTCCGTCGAAGAGCCAAAGTACACTTCCTGTCCTTCGCGGATAGAAGTTGAGTCGCCACGGTCGGGACCGGCGATTGCTAGGAACGCACCACCCTGAGCTTGCCTTGAGAAGGCAGGCAGGTCGTCGAGAAGTTGAGTCTTATCACCACGAGACATACAGAGCTTGGCCGCATCGTACTACGCGGATGGGTAACAGAACCACCCAAGCGCGCACCTCTTGCCGGATCCGCCTAGATGATAGCGCGCCGCAGCATTCGCCGATCTCACTGAGATTTCGTGGCTGTAGCTGCAGCTTCGTCGCCGCTTGGCTCGCTTGTGTCAATTTGACTACCGGTGAGACCGACGGCGGCAGCGGCGCCAACACCAAGAATCACAATGAAGGTCAGCATGAGCCAAGGATGGCCGGACGAGTTTTGCTGTGGAGTGTCCCACTCACTTTTGGCTCGTTGCGTCGTTGGAACTTTTGTTGGGCCGCTGGAGGTTTCACCAGCGCGACTATCCGAACGTCCAGAGCCCTGCACGATCACAACGCCTGTGTATTCGTCAGCGTTTGTAGAGGCTGCAACGTTTGGGCGCGCCGGCATTGGCTGCGACCCAAGCACAGTAGGTGCAGGTCGTGGTTCTGCAGGTCGTTGCACTTCGCGTTCGTCAGCGCGTTGGTTTGAACCAAAGCTGTCTAGATCGACCAGAGGCTCGGCACCTTCATCGGACGAATCCCCAAGTGCGGCCAGCGATGTGAGTTCGACGCCTTTGAGATCGCCGAGCAACGTCATCGAAGTTTTTGCGCGCTCGCGGCGCTTGCCAACAGCGTTTACAAAGTCGCCGCCATCCACCGAGAGCACTTCATCAAAGTCGTACTCCTCCTCCTCTTCGGCGTAGTTGATTTGCTGCGTGCCTTCTTCGTTATCGTACAGCTCGGTGCCGCCACCAACCTGCGGCTCGTCGTAGTCGTCGCGCCATGTATTGTGATCACCGCAGACCACGCGCAAGTGCGTTGCCAGTTCGGGAGCACTCATCATCAGGCCGTGGCGGTGGGCACAGCGCAAGAGCGCCTCTTGAAACTCGGCCGCCGTTTGATAGCGATGCTGGGGATCGACTGAGAGCGCCCGAAGCATTACCTTATCGAGTTCGGCTGGCAGGCCCAGAACCTTCTTTGAGACCAAAGGAATCGGATTTGAGTAGAGCTCGTCAGCAGAGGTAGTAATTCCAGCGGTGACCAAGAGCCTCTCGCCCGTGATCATCTCGTAGAGGCAAATCGCCATCGAATAGAGATCGGAGCGGGCGTCGAGAATCTCGGAGCGCGCCTGCTCGGGAGACATGTAGCCGACTTTGCCTTTAACTCGGTAAAACACCGAGTTGTGCGTTGCGGCCTTGGCGATGCCAAAGTCGGTGAGCTTTACCTCACCATTGCGCGAGATAAGAATGTTCGAAGGGGAAATGTCGCGGTGAATGAGCCGGAGGTGCTTGCCGTCCGAGCCGTGCTTGTTGTGGGCATATGCGAGTGCAGAAAGTAGCTCGCGCGCAATGTAGATTCCGGCCGCAGGTGAGAGCTTTCGCCCGCGGTGCTTCGAGCGCTTAAGAATACTTCTTAAGTCTGCGCCATCCAGATATTCCATGACGATGAAGTGTTCTTCACCGGCAGTGACAAGATCGATGGTATGAATAATGTTGGCGTGGTCGAGCGTTGCCGAGAGCCGGGCTTCCCGCAGGAATAGGTCGATAAACTCGGGTTGCCGCGTAAACTCGGGCAAGAGCTGCTTGAGCACGACTTGTTTCTCAAAGCCGCCGGCGCCCATCTTCTTGCCAAGATAGATCGCGCCCATGCCGCCCTCAGCGAGGTACTCAAGAACAACGTAGCGATCGATGGGGGCGCCTTGCGGGCTCGGTGCCATAGAAGTTCAGTGTAGCAAAGGAGCAGCGGGGAATCGCGCTGGCGCAGCATTGGGCTCTCGCCCGCAGAAGGTTGGCGACAGTTTTGCTCCTCGGTCTAGATCGGTCTAGATCTGGCAGTTCATAAGGGCTTCGCAGTCGGTGCCGGCTTTCTCGGCGCAGCGCATGTGCTCTTTCACGCGCTCGATGCTGCTCTTATCCGCCTCGAGGTTTACGCAGGCCGCAACGCACTCATCGAGGTCGTAGGGATAGGGCTCGCCATTGTTGCTCTGCTCCTCGGCGCAATCGGTCTCTTTTTGGCAGACCGTATTGCACTGCTTGCTACTGGTGTCGCTGCATGCAGCGGCCGGGGCGAGCAGGGCAATACCGAGGAGACTTGAGACAATAAATCGCACAGGAAGACCGGTTGGAACCCGCAAACTATAGCAGGAGCTGAGAGCCGGTTATTGCGGGTTTCGCATCTGGTAGATGCACTGATTGCCTTCGCAACCTCGAGTTCCGACGGGGTTCATATCAAGCACAACAAACTTGGCCGACTGCGCATACTCGGGGCCAAGACCTGTGACTTTTAGCGAGCTCACTCCTGAGGGGAAGCTTGCAAGAAAGACCGGAAGGTCGAGCAGTGTGCCATCCGCGTCCACCGCTCCGACAATGACATCGTAGGCAAAGTCGGTGCCTGGGGCGCTGCGATCGATCACAAGGTTTAGCTGAGCTGGCTCGGAAATCGGCATTGGTGCTGCCGGCTCCACCATCGGAGGCTCCTCGGCCGCTGCATCCGCAGCTGCAAGAGGTGGCTCTTCCGATGCTACCGGTTCGGCCGTGGCATCCTCTGGCGCTGGCTCGGGCGCAGCAGCGACAACAGGCCGGCCTTCAAGAGTTGGCTGCACGCAAGCGAGAGTTGCGCAGTCGTTTAACTGATCGCCCCATCGCATCACTCGTGCAGCTGCATCGGCAGTAATGTCTGGGTCGCGCTCTTGCAGCCAGAACTTCTTGTGATGCCAGTTGACGGTTACGTTGTATTTGTTCCAAACGTTAAGACCGACCACACCATCGATGTCGTCAGGGTCGATGCGTTTGTCGCCATACGGAAGAACGGATACGGCAGTCGCTTCAATGGTGTCGGTTCCAAGGATGCCGGCGATCGAGCCATTGTTAACGATACGCCGAGTTCCGTATTCGTCTACCAGTTCGGTTTGCGCAGGGACCGAAGGCATCTTGTACTTCTTGATGAGCCTTGGCCACAGCATCGTCGTGCGAGCACCAAGGTCGACGTGCATCGTGAGCTTGTGCTTGCGGTTGAGCTTTAGCTTGGCCAAGTAGCGCCGATGTCGGCCGTAGCTTTGGGTGAAGCTAAGCTTCAGGGCGTCTTCGGGTTGCTTGAGGTGGCCCTGAGTACCGATGTACATCATGCCTTTGTCGCGATTGAACGAGTAGACAAGCGAGTCGGCAATTACGTCGCGCCCAAGAATGCCTCGAATGCGTCGGCCGTTTGACCAGTAGGTTCCGTCGTCGTGTACACGGACCCGCATGTTGCGAATCGTTAGGTCGCTGTTGGCGCCACCAATGGCCATCTTGTCGACTTGGGCGATGACGATACGACTGAGGTGATCGTCTTCGGTTGCGCGCTGAGCTCCAGAGAACCCTGCGAAGAGCTTGAGACTTGCCTGCAGGCTTGCCTCCACCGAAGACTCTGGCGAATCTGGATCGACCATAAAGAGGAACGGGCCCTCGCCATTGATCGAGACGGGAACAAGTAGGAGATCGTTCTCGAGTGGAGCAACCAGTGGGACCGACCACAAATCCCCATCGCTAAAACCGGGAGGAGCTCCAACGACGCAGCTTGAGGTTGCGGCTCCTGCAAAGGCGATGGCGAGGAGGCCGGGTAGAAGTCCGGAGACGAGCAGACTGCGCTTGAACATGGGCGAATACTAACGGAAAGCCCCCGCGAGGCCACTAACATGTGGTCTCTACGAGGGCTCTTGTTTGTCTGGGTCGAGAAGCCGAAGTATCGGCTACTAAGTAGAGGCTACTAAGTATCGGCTATTGCTCTGGGCGGCCGTCGGGACCGACAGTCCATGTCATGCCTGAGTTGAGCAGGTCATTTAGGTTGCCTTTGCCGCGCTCTTTAAGCACTTGATCAACCTGTGCGTGAGCAAGCTCATCGTAACTTGGTCGTGCGACCTGTTTGATGATTCCCAGCGGTTGGGGAAATTCTGGTGCCGACATACTGGCAAGCAGAGCGTGATACGCCGCGCTGCCATTTTCTTTGTGCACCATAAGCTCCGACTCGGCTACCTTGCCTTCGCCGACCTCGACGATTTCTGGGGTCAAGTCGGCAGACAGACGAATGCCCTTCGTGCCGTCGTCAAAGAGCAGTGGCTTGCCTTCTTCAAGGCGAAGTTGGTTGGTTTTTGCCGTGTCGCGATTGGTGACCGCATCCCAAACGTTGTCGTTGAAGATGGGGCAGTTCTGCACAACTTCGATGAGCGAAGCACCTTTGTGGGCTTTTGCAGCAGCCAAGATTGGGCCAAGACCTTTGGCATCCACGTCAATTGCGCGGGCGACGAAGGTGGCACCGGAACCCAGCGCGAAGGACACGGGATTGATCGGGTAATCAATACTTCCGAATGGAGTCGTCGGGCTCTTGGTGCCTTCGTTTGACGTCGGTGAGTACTGCCCTTTTGTAAGGCCGTAAATCTTGTTGTTGAACAAGATGATGTTGAGGTTCACGTTGCGGCGAAGCGCGTGGAGAAGGTGGTTGCCACCAATGCTAAGTGCATCGCCGTCGCCCGTGATGACCCAAACTTCAAGCTCTGGATTTGTGAGCTTGAGGCCGGTTGCGATCGCAGGAGCGCGGCCGTGGATGGAGTGAAAGCCGTAGGTCTTTACGTAGTACGGAAAGCGGCTAGAGCAACCGATGCCCGAGACGAATACGGTGTTCTCCGGCTTTGAGCCAGTCTCCGCGAGGGTCTTTTGCACCGTGGCCAAAATGGCGTAATCGCCACAGCCGGGACACCAGCGAACTTCTTGATCGCTAACAAAATCTTTACGTTTAAGTTTTACAGTCATGACTACACTAGCTCGCTTACGGCTTTGCAAATCTCGGCGACAGTGAAGGGCTTGCCTTGCATCTTGTTGTAGCCTTTTACGTCTACGAGAAATTCTGATCGGATTACACTTCGAAGTTGGCCCATGTTGAGCTCGCAGACAAGAACCTTTTTAAAGCTCTTCATAAGATCGCCAAGCCCTGGATGCAGAGGCCAGACGTGGCGAATTTGTACGTGGCTCACGCTCTTGCCTTGCTCGCGCAAGACGCCAGTTGCTTGGCGCAGTGCGCCGTGGGTGCCGCCCCATCCGAGGAGGAGCACGTCGCCCGAGTCTTCGCCATCGACATCGAGATCGCCGTAGTCTTGGACAATGCCGCGAACTTTGTCGTCGCGAACCTGAGACATTTTCTGATGGTTCTCGGCATCGTAGCTAACGTTGCCTGTGAGGAAGTCTTTCTCAAGACCACCGACTCGGTGCTCCATGCCCGGTGTTCCTGGAGCGACCCAACCGCGAGCGAGCGTTTTCTCGTCGCGCTTGTACGGCAGCCAACCGTTGGCATCTTTTAGATGCGAAACAGGGAAGGGCGTTAGATCCTCGACCTGTGGCAGACGCCATGGCTCGGCGCCGTTGGCAATGTAGCCATCGCTAAGAAGAATGACCGGAGTCATGTACTTGGTTGCGATGCGAGTTGCCTCGATGGCGCAGTAGAATGCATCTGCAGGGGTTTTGGCGGCGATGACAGGGATTGGGCACTCGCCGTTTCGGCCGTAGAGCGATTGGTACAAATCGCTTTGCTCGGTTTTGGTTGGCAAGCCAGTAGAAGGACCACCGCGCTGGATGCTGAGCACAACCAGGGGAAGCTCGATCATGGCAGCGAGGCCAATGGCTTCACCCTTTAGGGCAATGCCGGGACCCGACGATGCGGTTACGCCAATGGCGCCGCCGTAGGCAGCACCGATTGCAGCGCCTGCGCCGGCAATTTCGTCTTCCGCTTGGAAGGTGGTGACGCCGTAGTTCTTGTAGTTCGAGAGATAGTGGAAAATGCCCGAAGCTGGCGTGATGGGATAGCCACTAAAGACAACCGGGCAATCTGCGAGTTGCCCTGCGGCGACCATTCCAAGTGCGATGGCTTCGTTACCCGTGATGTTGCGGTACTTGCCAGGCTTAAAGACGGCAGGCTTTACCTTGTAGGTGGTTTGAAACACTTCGGCGGTGAGGCCGTAGTTGTAGCCGGCTTTAAATGCCAGAACGTTGGCTTCGGCAAGGTGTGGCTTCTTCTTAAACTTCGCTCGGATGTTTGCGTGCTGTGGCGCTACATCGCGCTCGTAGCGCCAGCACATAAGTCCAAGGGCAAAGAAGTTTTTGCAGCGCCCTTTTTCCTTCGAGGTGAGCTCGGTCTCCTCAAGTGCTGCGTTGACCATCTTATTGATGTCAACAGGATGAACTTCATACTTTTTCTGAAGCTCTTCATCGTCGAGCGGGTTGCTCTCGTAGCCAGCTTTCACCAAGTTTGGTTTGGTGAAGGTACCGGTATTTACAATGCACGTTCCGCCAATCACCAGATCGTCGATGTTGGCTTTAAGTGCAGCCGGGTTCATTGCCACCAAAACGTTTGGGGCATCACCCGGTGTGTGAATGTCGGTTGAACTGAAGTGCAGTTGAAACCCGGAGACACCAGCAATACTTCCGGCAGGAGCGCGAATCTCAGCAGGGAAGTCTGGGAAGGTCGAGATGTCGTTGCCTGCAAGAGCAGCGGCTTTCGTAAACTCGGTGCCCGTGAGTTGCATGCCATCACCGGAGTCGCCGGCGAAGCGAACAACAACTTTTTCGACTTCGACTTCGTGCGGATGAGTAGTTGGGATTGGGCCGCCCGAGCCGCCCGTATTACTTGTGCCTGTTGTGCTTGATTCCATGGTCTTCGTACTTCTTTAGGCGATGTGCCGTGCGGCCGGGACAATAGCGCAGCGAACCAGAAGATCTAGATCCATACGCGATTCTTGCTTGGCTTTCTCGGCCGGTATATACAGCGTAGGAGCCCGCCTCCTAGCGCTGGCGACCAATCCTCTCGCCCATGCCCGATTCACTGGCAGAAATCGTTATTGCCGAAGGGCTACTAACTCCCGAAGGCGTCGCAACCGCCGCAGATGCCGCGGATTCTGCGCGAATTCCCCTCGTGGTGCCGGTTGTCCGCGACCTTGGGGTCGATGAGGTCGCTCTGGTTGCCGCACTGAAGAAACACGTGCGAGTTGCCGTGCTCGACCCGGCAAAAGTCGACTTCGATTCGGATGCCCTGCGCGAAATTTCGCTGCACGACAGCCGCCGATTGCGTGCACTGGCGCTATCGATTGGAATTTATGGCGCTGGCCCACGGCTACTTCGAGTGGCTATGGCAGATCCGACCGATGCGGTGAGCATCGCCGAACTCGAACACATTAGTGGCTGCACGGTAGAGCCTGCTCTTGTGACCCTTTCGGCCGTCGAGGAAATGATCGAAAACGCCTACAAGCGCTTCGTGACGGAGGTCATGAAACGTTCGGAAATTGTTCAGACTCCTAGTCAGACGCAGAGAATTCCGGTGCGTCCACAGACCAAACCCTTCCACCGAATCGCCGATGAAGCCGGCGCGCTTGTGCGCGTCAATGCTCTCGTTCAGCTGTGCGTGGAAAAGGGCGTCTTTGCCCAGGCCGACTACGATACTGCGGTCGAAGCGATCTTAAAGAAGCCAAAGAGCAAGGCGTAGCTCGCAGCTTCGTGAGCAGAGCTGCCGCTTGCCCTTCGGGGGTTGGAGCCTGGGTCGCTTGTGGGGCAAACTCGGGTGGCCTGCAAAGGAGGCAGCGGCTGGACAATTGGCCGCCGGACAATGCCTAAGTATCTGAATATACGGTGTGAGTTGTTGGCCCACATAATGCTTTTCGCCCGGACATGTTCCCGACGTTTCGCCTTTCAGTAGTTCTAGGCTCACTAGCTCTTTCCGCCGCGTGTTCCCCAAACCCGGTTAGCAATCCCAATAGCGATAAGGCTGACAGCTTGATCGTATGTCCCGAGAATGCTGACTTGAATTCAGCAGAGGGATCACAACGCCGCTGCGTGGACACCGACAGTGGCCAATTTGTCGCCACCGAGTGCTGCGCTGATGTGTGCGCCGGCGCGGATTGGCGCGAGCAGAGCAATGGCACCTTCTGCGCTTGGGGTGATGACCCGGGAACGGAGGGCGCTGTCACTGGGCAATTTGCTCCGCGAACCTGCTGCGAGCTCAACGACGAACTCAGCTGCGAAGTTGCCGAGTCGGTTGCCGATTCGTGTGAAGACACCGGTCGCGGACGAGAAGTTGCTTCGGCATGTTGCGAGGCATCACCCGACGTTTGCCACCCAGCTGTCGCAAACCAATTGCGCTCTTGCATCGAAGACACTCTCGAAGACTCCGCATTTGATGCCGAAGCATCTGCACTTCTCAATTCCGAAGCACTCGAGCTTTGCGCGAACGAAGGCGATCTCCAAGGCCCAATGCTCGATGGGCTTTGCCTATCCGATCCATCCTCAGAGTTTTGCTCAATGGACTTTGAGACCTTTGCAACCGACTACGTGCAAGCTTGCGAGACCGAGTTTGAGCCTGTTTACAACTGCGTATTCGGCCGCACGTATTGGCAGATATCAGAAAATCCCCGGATTCGCGTTACCGATCGCAGTGTACTTCGACTTTCCGACGCGCAAGCACTTTCCAGCGCTGAGCAGTCTCGCATTCTCCTGGCGATTGGCGAATCCGCTGCGGATGCAAACATCACCCTCATCGAGGGCTTTGACTTTGTCGACCAAAACGAAATTAACAAGATGCAGTTTTGGGACGGCAGCAATGACCTGGGCTTCATCGCCTACGAATTTGGCGCAGGGGACAACTCCTTTGGTGCCATTTTTCACGCAGGCAGTGGCGAGCTCGCAGCGCGCATTGTCGATGGTGATATTTACGACGGCACCCCACAAGCAAACCTCGGCTGCGACGTCTCGATTGGGCCTGGCTGGGCAACCTGCAGCGATACCGCCGATTGCGGTGGCGGCTTGCGATGCGAAGGAACCATCAATGAGCATCCAACCGAAGGAACCATCGGCAAGTGCGTTGACACCTCGCTTGGACAAGGCGATCCAACCGACGGCAACACCTGCGCAAGCAATGCGGATTGCTCGTTTGAAAACGGACTTCTCTGCTCGGGTTTAAGCATCTTTGACGAAGGCTTTTGTCGCCCAGCGTGGATGTTTGGCAGCTTTGCCGCCGAGGCGAGCATTGCGATTCCCGCGAATGGATCTGTCGAGCAAGACATCTTTGTCTACGGCCTTGCAACGGTTCCCGAAGACGCTCGCATCTACCTGCGGGTGATGCACCCAAATCTGAGCGATCTAGACATTACCGTCATTCCCGCCGGTCGCGACAACGGAAGTCTTGCCACGGTCTTCACCGGCGCAACGGATGCCATCTCGGGCCAAGTAGGCATAACGATCGATACCAACCTGATGCACCCAGGTGACGAAACGCTAAACGGTCGTTGGACACTTCATATTGAGAACAACGGCAGCAGCACCGGTTCTGCACGAGACTACGCTCTGCAGTTCAGCAGTCGTTTCGACTAAGGCTTGGTTCGAAGGCCCAGGCGGGTCGCCAAGTGATGGAGGTTGCCGCGCGCCATACCAAGGGAGCGCGCCGCTGCCGCCCAATTGCCGCCACTTTCCTCGACAGCTCGAAGCACCATGGTGCGCTTTGTCTCCTCGACAGCTTCCTTAAGAGTTGTTCCGATCGTCGGAACGCTCGCAGACGTTTCGGCGACGCGGCTCTTTGTCGCTGGCGTTGGGGCTTCGGCGATTTGCAGGTGCTCTGGCCGAATCACGGTTGGCGCGCCTCGCTCGGTTTCGGCGCTTGCACGCAAGACCGCGCGACCAAGAAGATGATCGAGCTCTCGAACATTGCCCGGCCACTCGGTTTGGATAAGCGCTTGGCGCGCGGGCTCGGTAAGTCGCACCGGGCCAACGCCCAGGCGCCGTCGATATCGATCTAAGAAGAAACCCGAGATGAGTGCAATATCGGAGGGGCGATCGCGCAGCGGTGGGACCCAGATGGGGTACATATTAAGTCGATGAAATAGGTCGGCACGAAATCGCCCCGCTTCGACCTCCTGGGCAAGGTCGCGATTTGTGGCTGCCACGAGGCGAACGTCCACGCGCAGAACCTTATCCGAGCCAACGCGCTGAATCTCGCCTTCCTGAAGAACGCGCAGCAGCTTTGGCTGGACCGAGAGTGGTAGCTCACCGACCTCATCTAAGAAGAGCGTGCCCGCATCGGCGATCTCAAATTTCCCCGCGCGATCGGAGACCGCTCCTGTGAATGCGCCGCGCAAATGCCCAAAGAGTTCGCTCTCGACAATGGTCTCGGGCAATGCCGCGCAGTTCACGTAGATGAGCGGTTGATCATGCCTCGGCGAGTTATTGTGAACGTGGCGAGCCACAAGCTCTTTGCCAACGCCGGTTTCTCCGGTGATCAAGACAGCAAAGTCAGAGGGCGCCACAAGTTCGATCTCATCACGCACGCGTTGAATTGCGGCGCTGGTGCCGATAATTTGCCCACCGCCATCGCGAACCTCGGCATCACGTTGCAGAACATGTACGACTCGCTGGTGGTGCCGTGATGCGTCTTCTAGCGATTCGATAAGGCGTCCTGTATGCAGGGCAGCGCCGGCCAGGGCATCAAGCATCTCTAAGAACTTTTCCTCAATCCCGTCAAAGGCACCCGGCTCCAGTGCATCGGCGGTAAGCACGCCGATGACCCGACCGCCCCAGGCAAGTGGGCACCCAAGGCACGAGTGAACGTCGCGGGTTGCGTCGGGATTGCTTAGGACAAGGCCGTCGTAGGGATCGGGCAGGGGACTGTCGTTGGCAAAGCGAATCGCTGCACCGCGGGCCACAACCAAGTCGAGCCGCGGATGCTCTTTGCGGGGAAAGCGCATGCCCAAAACTTCGGGGGCAAGGCCGTGGGTCGCCAGCGGGATGAGATCGTCTCCGATCAACTCCAAGACAGCCGAGGCATCACAGGGAATCGCGAGGCGTACTGCATCGAGGAGGCGGGCGAGCCTATCGGAGGAGGCGAGCGACGAGGTGAGATCAAGCGCAATCGAGAGCAGTGCATCTTGATGTTCCATTGATGCAGAAATCATAACGTAGTTGTTAATATTACAGCCCTATATTGTTGCGATATGTATAACGACTACTTCTAACGAGTTGAAATATAAGTAAACATTTGTAGGCACAGCCTGTGCTTTAGCAAGGGATATGATCACTGCAAATCAGACCCTTGGACATGTAGCAACCATCCAGCCCGCCTCGGTCCACGTCTTTCTAAGACACGGCCTAGACTTCTGCTGTGGCGGTGGCCAAACGCTTTCCGACGCGTGTGTGGACGCCGGTCTCGAAGCCAAGACCATCATCGCCGAGATCGCCGCCGAGATCGCGCCGCCTTCTTCCGAGCGCTGGGACACCAAGCCGCTGCCCGAACTCGTCGATTTTATCATCCAGCACTTCCACGAACCTCTTCGCGTCGACCTGCCGGCGCTTGTCGAGGCGGCGAAGAAAATCGAGCGAGTGCACGCAAAGAAACCGAGTTGCCCAAAGGGGCTTGCGACCCACCTCGAGCAAGTCACCGCCGAAGTACTGCAACACCTCGCCAAGGAAGAGCAAGTGCTCTTTCCCGCAGTCCTATCGGGAAGCCGTGGTTCGCAAGTGCAAATGCCGATTCGCGTGATGATGCAAGAGCACGACGACCACGGTGCAAACCTTAGGCGCTCACGCGAACTCGCCGACCAATTCGTTGCGCCGCCCGAAGCGTGCGCAACATGGAGAGCGCTTTACGCCGGGCTCGAAAAACTCGAGCGCGAACTGATGGAGCACATCCATCTTGAAAACAACGTGCTCTTTCCTCGAGCGCTTGGTTCATAAACGAGAAGATCCGCACAGGTACTTTGGCTGATGCGAAGTGCCGATCTGAAAACCTCAACAACACCGAGAGAGAAACGGAGGCCGTATGACTGACATACTCAGCAAACTGGATGTCACGGTAACGTGCGATCAGTGTGGTTCATTCACGACCTCTGCCGCCGTAGTCGCCGAGAGCCAACATCAACTCGAAGCGTGCCTTGGCTCGCCCGATGAGAGTCCGCTTGCGCTCTTTGCGGGCCTCCTCGATCGCGCTGCGATTGAATCGTTGGACAACGCTTGGAAAGCCTTGGAAGGCAGTGCCCAACAGCGCGGCGAGTGCATCTCGCTCCGCACCGAGCATACTACGGGCCGTCGCAGGCACTGGGATGATGCAACGAAGGAAGCACTGCGAGCGCATCTGGCGAGCGACCACCACGACTACGTATGGGCGCGATTGCCTTTCTTGGTGCCGATGGTCGCTAAGATCGCCAGGCTCAGTGGTACTGCGCCATGGACTCGACTTGTCGTCTTGGTCAATCGCCTTCACGCCGTGGTGCTGAGTCACCTCGATCGCGAAGAGCACATGCTGGCTCGCTTTGACAAAGAAAGTGACAAGACGCTTATTGACGAGCAACTCGCCACGCTGCGAAATGAACACGATGATATTTGGCATTTGCTTCGACAGGTTTGCGATGCGGCAGAGGTGCCCGAGCCAACTGTCGAGGCCCTATCAACCGTCGTTGCCTTTCGCGAAGAGTTGCATCGCATCCAGCAACACCTGCGAACCCAAATGCAGATCGAAGACGATATACTGAGTGCACCGTAGGACGGTGGCACTGAGCTGCGCATTCCTACAATTAGAAAAAACAACATGAAGCGCAATGCAAACCTTCGCGACCTTAGTGACGATCATCATCAGGCATTAGTAATCGCACGGCGTGCGAATCGTGCGGCTGCCGCCGATGAGGGAACACAGGCCGAGGTGTGGGCGGAGATTACTCGCATCTTTGAACCAGATCTTGCGCCGCACTTTGCCATCGAGGAGCAGTACGTGCTGCCGGCGCTAGAACGCACGCATGCGCACCTGGTGCAACGCACTCTCGACGACCACGTCGAACTGCGCCACCTTGTCTGTGAGGCGCCATACGGCCTTAAAGAGCGTTTGGCGCGCTTTGGCTCCACGCTTCACGACCATGTCCGCTTTGAAGAACGGAAGCTCTTTCCCGCGTTTGAAACCGAGGCCGGTGACGAGGCTCTACGGCGTGTGGCCGCCGCCTGCAAGCGCCAACGAGAATCGTGATTCGATAGGCTGGCGATACTGAGAACAATACCAATGGGCGGTGGCATCAGCTGTCTCGAGTGCTAGGATCCGATCCGTCGATGCCCATGAACGCCTTAGCTGGGTGCTAGGATCCGATCCGTCAATGCCCATGAACGACCTACCCGGGTGCTAGGATCCGATCCGTCAATGCCCATGAACGACCTACCCGGGTGCTAGGATCCGATCCGTCAATGCCCATGAACGACCTACCCGGCTGCACGCGTTGCCGCGCGCGAGAAGTGCCGCTGCCTCGCTGCCCCTACTGCGCAACCCTTGGGACCGAACTCGATCTAGTCAAGTCTGACGAGCCCTATCACGGCGTGGTCGCAGAGGAGTTGTTGCAGCGCCGCTTGCTTATCTGGGCCCCACCAGCAGTGTTCTTACTTGGCTATCTTTTGATGCACGCCGGAGCTGGGAACTTCGTTCGTATCTTCTTTGGCAGGCAGCTGCACGAGCTTGGGCATGCGGTCACAGCATGGGTAACCGGCTTCTCCGCATTCCCTGGCCTGTGGGTAACGTCGGTGAGTGCAGAGCGATCCATTGCAGTAACCCTGGTAATTTTAGGTTGTCTTGGTTTTGTCGGATATCGGGCGTGGGTGGCCGAGCGAACGACGCTGGTCTACGCCATGGGCGCCGCCGCAGTCTTCGTGCTGTTTTGCACCTTTGGAGTTCCCGTTCAAAAGGCACGCACCGCAATCACCTTCTTAGGTGATGGAGGCATGATGCTTCTTGGATGCGCCTTGGTGCTCACGTTTTGGGCGCCTGTTGGCAGCCACTTACACACAAGCTGGCTGCGCTGGGGATTTATCGTCATTGGCGCCTTTGCCATCCTCGACGGCGTCTTCACCTGGTGGCCGGCGCGAACCGATCCATCAGTGATTCCGTATGGCGAAATCGAAGGCGTTGGGCTTAGCGATAGCACAAAGCTTGTTGACGTTGCCAACTGGTCGCAGCAGCAACTTATCGACCGATATAGCCTCGTCATCTACATTGTCTTTGCGGTGATCGCCGCGCGCTGGGCGTATGGCGTCTGGAAGATAAAATCAGAAGAGTTCTAAGCTCAAACGAGAAAGACCGCGACTTGCAGTGCAAAGTCGCTGTACAGTGCCGCCATGTCCACACGAGCTGCCCTTCTTATCTCAGCGCTTTTTCTGCAGTTCGCCGGAGGATGTGGAGGCGAGAGTGGCGACACCAATGTGGATGTCGATGCCGCCGTCCCGCTGCAAACAATCTTCGGCGATGACCGCCCAACCGAGTTGCGCGTCCCCGATGCCTACGACGGTTCCGAGCCGGTGCCGCTGCTTCTCGTCTTGCACGGCCACAGCGCAACAGGGCTTCTGCAACTTGCCTACACTCGGCTTGGTGAGCTTGTGAACGATGAGAACGTCTTGGTCATGGCACCCGATGGGCTCACCAATGAAGAGGGCAACCAGTTTTGGAACGCGACAGCAGCGTGCTGCGATTTTTACGAGAGCGGTGTGGATGACGCCGGCTACCTTCGCAAGCTCATCGAAGATGTGAGCGCTGTGTACAACGTGGATCCAAAGCGCGTGTATCTTTGGGGCCACTCCAACGGCGGCTTCATGGCGTATCGCATGGCCTGCGACCACGCCGATCTCATCGCTGGCATCGTAAGTCTTGCGGGCGCCATGCACCTCGACCCTGCCGATTGCAATCCAAGCGAGCCGGTTAGCGTGCTGCAGATTCACGGCGATGCCGATACGACCATTCTCTATGACGGCGGCGCGGTTTGCCCGCAGGCCCAATGTGGGTATCCAGGAGCCGAGGTTTCGATCGGGCAGTGGGCGGGCTCCAATGGCTGCGGCGAGACGCGAACCACCACAGCTCTGCGCGTCGATCTCGATAGCGACGTGGCAGGGGAGGAGACGCGAATCGAGCAGCAGGATGGCTGCCCAGCTGGTGGCAATGTCGAGCTTTGGGTCATCGAAGGCGGCGGTCACATTCCCGTTCTGCGTCCCAATTTTGCGGACGTAAACTGGGATTGGTTTGCGGCCAATCCAAAACCCTAGCTTCCTTGGGCGCTAGTTTGCATCGCCCTCAAGTTCTCTGCAGAGCGTCCGATTTGGCCTTGGTATGCAGGTGTGTCCTGCGCGGATAAGGACGAATGAACATGATGGATCACGCAGGTTTGTACACAATCGCAGGATGGACGCTTCGAGTTATCGATGCCCACCATCACGAACTTGAGGCAACAGTCTGTGAACTCTGCCCAACCGGGCTGTTCATCAAAGCAAAGTCATCCGAGCACGGGCTGTCTAAAGACGGCCGAGTATTGGTGCTCTTTTGCTCGGGCGATTTGCGCTTCGAGCTAGGAGCAACCGTTGCAACCGTTGGCTGGTGTAGTGAAATTAATGCCGAGGGAATTGGCCTCAAGTTAGATTCTCTCGCTCCCGAACTTGTGGGCACCTTTATCACCACGCCGACGCTGGCTGGTCGTTAGCGCAGGCTGTTAGCTTGGTGTGGTGAGCAGCCGCACTCAAGGGGAATGTTCGACTGCATTTGAAGAAGTGCGTCTGGCTTTTGAAGCGAGCTTCGAGAGCAAGAAGGAACTTGGCGCCAGCCTCTGCGTTTGGCACCACGGCGAAAAGGTCGTCGACCTTTGGGGCGGCTACGTCGATAAGGCGCGTACCCAGGCCTGGGAGCGCGACACGTTGTGCACCATGTTCTCAACCACCAAGGGCATGGTTGCGCTGTGCTTTCTCATGCTTGCCGACCGTGGCGTGTTTGACTACGACGAGGCCGTTGCCAAGTACTGGCCAGAATTTGCTGCCAATGGCAAAGGCGAGATTAGCATTCGCACCTTGCTAAACCACCGCTCGGGGCTCATTGCGCTCGACGAGCCCATCAGCCTTGACGACTTGGCAGACCGGCCCGATAAAGTCGCGCGCATCGCTGCCGAGCAAACGCCGTACTGGGAGCCTGGTACCGACCAAGGCTATCACGGGGTCACCTACGGGATCTATACCGCCGAACTCTTTCGACGTCTCGCCGGCGAGAGCATAGGTACATTTCTTAGACGTGAAGTCACTGAGCCACTCGGTGCCGACGTGTATCTTGGCTTACCCGCATCGGAAGAGAGCCGTGTCTCACCGATCTACCCAGCGGGCTTGGGCGAGATTCTGTTTAAGATCGTTCCCAAATTGCTCTTTCATCGCGGAAATGAAGGGCGCGTGTATCGGCAGGTTGTGCTCGGCAAAGAGGCTGCCAAAGCCTTTTCAAACCCCGCCGAGCTTGGCCCAAAAGGCATTGCAAACTTTAATACGGCAAAGGTGCATGGGATGGAGTTGCCGTGGGGCAATGGCATCTCAAACGCTCGCGGCCTTGCGCGCATTTATGCAGCGCTGGCTGGCGACGGCAGCATCGATGGTCACAGGCTGGTAAGCGCAGACGCACTTACGCCACTTCGCGAGACCCAAAGCTGGACCAAGCTTGACCGGGTGTTGCGAAAACCTCAGGGCTGGACCCAAGGCTTTGTGAAAGAAGACGAGATGATGTTCTCGCCGAACCCCGAGAGTTTTGGGCACCCGGGAGCGGGCGGTGCACTTGGCTGGTGCGACCCGACAGAAGAACTCTCAATTGCCTACATCCCAAATAAGATGGCCCACCACATTCGCTCGCCAAGGGCGCGGGCCTTGGCGGCTGCAATCTACCGCTGCGTTTAGCTACTTGGCCAGCTCGTAGGCCAGGCCCCAGCGCACACCGCGGTCGCTCACAAGCATGCTTTGGGCGCCAAGCACTTGCACCACCTGGTCGTAGATCGCCACACCGCCAGCGATCACATCCGCGCGCTTTGGCGCAAGCCCGACCAGCTGCATCTTGTCGGCAACTGTCGAGGAAAGCAGGTTCTTGGCAACCGAGCGCACGCTCTCGCGGCTCATCTCGTAGCCGTGAATTTGCTTGGGGTCGTACTCGGCAAGAGCCAAAGCAATGCTAGCCATGCTGGTGGCCGTGCCTGCGCTGCCTACAAGTTGCGCACTGCTTGGCAAGTCAAGCGTGGCGAGTTGCGCAGAAATTGCCTCATATAAATTCTTAGTCTCGTCTGCGGTTGGCGGGTCGCTTAAAAGAAACGTCTCGCTAAGCCGCACCGCTCCAATGGGCAGGCTCACCACCGATACAAGCTCGCCACCGCGAATGCGAATAAACTCGGTGCTCGCACCACCAACGTCGACGCACAAAAGCTCGCCTTGGCACTGCTTGGGAAAGTCAGTAATCACTGCGGTCGCCACAAGCTGAGCCTCGCGTTCACCAGCGATGATTTCGATTGGGCAGCCAAGAATCTCTTCTGCCGGGCCAACAAAGGCATCGCGATTGGTCGCTTCCCGAAGCGCCTGCGTTCCAACGCAGGCAACCCCATCGAGGCTGTGCACATCCATGATTGCCCGATAGCGCCGAACAACCTCAAGACTGCGAGCAATCGCATCCGGATGCAGCGTCTTCGAATGCGCAAGCCCTTGCCCAAGCCGCCCAAAGTCGCACTCATCAACAATCGGCATAAGCGTGCCACTCGCATCATCGGTGATTAAGAGCAGCAGCGTATTGCTGCCAATATCAATGCTCGCAAACTTGGACACCAGCGCAGTCTAAGCCGAGCCCCACCAAGTCGCACTAGCCCAACCAACAAACGCAACCCGGCGAAGAGCCAGCGAAGTGGAAGCCCGAGCCATCCAGCATTCGCTCCGCCCGCGAAATCAGAAGCCCGCCGAGGCATTGTCCTTGAGGCGCCCATCCGGCAAGGCGCATTCGAGCAGCCCGCGAAAGCGCACTTGTGTGCGGTGAGCCGGCAGCACAGAAAACTGGCCCTTATGGGCCAGTGGTGCAACGCCGCCCGATGGGATGGATCAGGGCAATGCACTTGTGTGCGGTGAGCCGGCAGCACAGAAAACTGGCCCTTACGGGCCAGTGGTGCAACGCCGCAGGGTGGGATGGATCAGGTCAATGCGTAGGAGCGGGACCCCAGTCGATGCTGGTGACGGACCCCTTGTAAACACGCTTCGCATTGCCGCTGCCATCCGCATTGGCGATGTAGATGCCTGCGCCGCCGCTGCGAGCCGACGAGAACGCCAAGACTCGACCATTGGGTGCAAAGCTCGGCTCTTCGTTGCTGCCTTCGTTTTGCGTAATGCGCACCATCTTCTTGGTCACGAGATCAAGAGTGACAATGTCAAAGGCGCTGCCGTCGCGAGTTGTAAAGGCAATGACTCGTTGGCCCTTGGCCGGTGACCAAGCCGGAGTTGTATTGTACGAGCCGTTCATCGAAACCCGGCGCTGCCCAGAGCCATTCGCCTTCATGACAAAGATCTGTGGTCCGCCTTCGCGATCACTTACAAAGGCAATCTCCTTGCCGTCGGGAGACCATGCGGGCGACGTATCGATGTGGCGGTTGTTGGTAAGGCGTTTGATGACCTTCCCGGTGCTTGCGCTAATAATGTAAATCTCGGGATTGCCGTCTTTAGAAAGCGTGATGGCAAGCTTGCTGCCGTCTGGCGACCAGCTTGCTCCAGTGTTCATGCCCGATGCCCGGCTAATGCGCTTGGGACGACCACCACCTGCAGAGACAATGTATAGATCTGGGTTGTCGCGCATGTACGAGGTGTAAGCGAGCTGTCCACCGCTTGGAGACCACGCCGGAAGGATGTTGATCGAGCTATTGCGGCTCATGCCGTGAACTGCAGCGCCATCAAAGTCCATCGCCATAATCTTCTTATTGCCGCGCCCACCTTTGGTAACAAAGGCGATCTTGCTGCCAAAGAAGCCGTCTTCCCCAGTGAAGTGCTTTACAACATCGTTGCACCACAGGTGGGTAAGCTTGCGAATGTCTTTTTTATCGCCTTGATAGGTTTTCTCAAGAACCGCGTTCTCGCCCTTTTCCACTTCATAGAGTTTGAAGTCGATGGCAATGCGGTCGCCGGTAACGCGGGTGGCAAACTTTACGACGCCGTACGCGCCAGCACTCTTCCAAGCCTCAACCTCGATGCCCATGCCTTCGCGGGAGAGGTTGGCAAGAAAGCCCTTCTTGTCCATCACCTTAAACCAGCCGGCGATGTCGAGATCGAAGGAGGCAACCTTCAGAACTTCACTGGCCGACGCACCATCTCCACCAACCGGCATCGGCAGCGCGAGCGGGTAGCGCGACCTTTGAGGCTGGCCGACATCGATGACGAAATCGTCCTCGGCCTGGGCTACCGCGACATCACCTACGCTAAGTGATGCCAATCCAAAAAGTGCGACAAGAGTTAAAGTGCGAAGTTGAAGCATATGCCTTTTACAGTTAGGAGATTTACCAGCGCATCGGGAACAGGCTTGTCCATGGCTGGCGCGTCCTTAAGAGCAACTTCGACGGAGCGGTCGAGGTTCGTATTCTTTGAACGCTTTTTTAGTTCGCGATCAACGATCGCGCCTTCTTTGTCGAGGCGCACGCAGCCAAGTGCGCTTCCGGTACCGGTTTCCAGGGCAGGGACTTTCCAGGCATCGTAGATGCGGCCTTTAAGTTCGCCTACATACGGGTCGCCGCGAGCCTCTTTCTCGGTACCCCACTCCGAGCCATCTGGCGACCCCTCGACAGGAGTTTCCTCGCTGCCGGTATCGCTTAAGTCTTCGTCTTGTTTGCGATTTTTATCGAGAATCGACGCGATATCGATCTCGTCTTTGTCGACTGGGACGGTCTCTTTTTTGGGCTTCTTCTCAGGGTCGAGTTTCTCGTTCTTCGAAGCACCATCTTCTTGGTTTGGCTTAAACTTTTGTTTCTTCTTCTTCTGAGGCTGCTTGTTCTTTGGCTTCACCTCTTTAAAAGCGAGGGAGGCCTCGATGGTCTCAGCCTGGGCGAAATCGGTGGAGCCCGAAGCCTCGCCACTGCCACAGCCAGCTCCATCTGTGGTTGTGCTTGCCAATCCCACCACAAAAATGTGCAGGAGTAGCGTGAATGCTAGGCCTGAGACGATGGAGGGAGTGTCACGCATTTACTTATTCTGGGAGGGTTTTGCTGGTGCGCCAGGTGCCGGTTCATCGGCGCCCGCTGGAGTGAGAGCAGGACCAGCCGCCGTATCAAGGGCACCATAGTCGAGGTTGGCAGCGGGATCGGTACGCATTTGCAGCTTCACAACCCCTGCATTTTGCGCTGCCGCCATCGCCGTGACAACCACAGCATAGGGCAGGTCTTTATCGGCCTCGATGTAGAGCTCTTTCTCTTTAATGACCCGCTCGTTGGCGCGAAGCTTCTCTTCAAGCTCCACCCAAGTCACCTGGCTCTCTCCCAAGAAAAGCTGCTTGGACCGCGAGATGCTTAGGGTTAGGCGCCCAGCCGGATCGTCCTGAGTTGGCGCATTGGTCTCGGGCAGATCGAGGTCGACGGCGCTATTGGCCATCGTCGTGGCAGTGATCATAAAGATGACCAACAACACGAGCATCACGTCCACCATAGGTGTGACGTTGATCTCGCTATTGAGACTGCCCTTCTTATTGCCGCCTGACATTCCCATGATTAGCTTAGAAAGTGCCGGCGAATGATGTTGAGGTAGTCGTGCTCGAAGTTCTCCATCTCGGAGATCTGCAGGCTGATTCGGCGCGTGAAGTAGTTGTAGGCCATAACAGCGGGGATTGCCGCCAAGAGGCCTACCGCGGTGGCAACCAGGGCTTCACCAATTTGCGGGGCAATTTGCCCGAGCTTGACGGCTTCGTCCGGGTTGATCTGTTGGAAGACCAGGAGAATGCCCCACACAGTGCCAAGGAGGCCAATGAAGGGCGCTGCGGAGCCTGTGGTGGCGAGAAAGGGAATCATGCTCTCGAGCTTGTTTGTCTCGCCAGTTTGGGCTTTGCGAAGCGCGCGCTGCACGTTCTCAAGATCGGCCTCGCGGTCGCGGGCAGCAGGCTCGTCGGCACTTAGCTTTGCAAGCTCGGTGTAGCCGGCCAGAAACATCGCCGAGACCGGGCTATTCTTAAGCGCTTGAGCATTCTTGTAGATTTGCTCGATGTCTTTGGAGCGCCAAAACGAGTCGCCAAAGAGCTCGCTCTCCTTGGCTGCGCGCCGAAGGTAGAGATACTTAAATCCGATGATGTACCAACAGAAAATGGACATGAGCGCGAGGACCAACATGATCGCGATCACGGCGCCGGAGGCACCCGAAATCAGCGACCAGGTGCTCATCGAATTCGCGCTTCCTGTGGCTCCCAGGAGGAGTTCTTGCATATTCAGTGTTTAACAAGTAACAGCAAACGTTCCTAGCGAGTTGCGCATTAATAGCGTGCTGCGCCGCCAAGAAGGCCAGCGGGAAATAATGCGCGCCTCAACAGCGTATTTGGTCGTCTTTTCATGAATACCCGCGCCTCAAAGCCCGTCCACTCAACACTTCCGCTTCGAGTACTTTTTCTCGTAGGAATTCAGGTCTTTGGTTTCGAGGTCACAGGTTTTCAATGCGTAGCAATCGAAGGTGGAGCCACCGAGCTCAGTTGGTCCATACGGACCTTCGATGGCGATCCGGTCAACACCTGCGCCAGTGCGCTGGTCGACAAGATTCGGCTTTGCTGGAACGCACTGGATTCGGGGGCCACAGGCTGTCGTCCGGGCAACTTCCGGGAGTTCAAATGCGAAGATCAAACCGGAGTAACGCTCTTCGAGATCGAACCCGGAAGAACGGCATTCTTTGCCGAACCAATTTGCGCAGATGGCCAACCGGCAACGGTGGGCACCTACCAGTCGCCACCAGAAATCGTTCGCACGGTGCGGGATGGCGAAGTGGTGAGTTTGGAGTCGCTCTTGATCGTCGTCACAGATCACCCAAGTTCCTGCGGTGTCGAGTGTACTTGCGTCAGAGAGTGACGCAGGTCCTCGTAACTGCGCCCATGCCTAGCGCATGCTCTACCGTGTCCGTCCCTATGCCGCTGTCCGAACAGGACAATCGCTCGCCGCGAAGTTGCGAGTCCTTGAAAGTATCGAGATACTTCGTTTTGTTGCCAACCACATGCGAATCCACCTGCGCTTCGTCCACGGCTTGGCAACCAACAAACTAGTAGGCTAGGCGGCTTCAATTCGAAGTTGGCCTCTTATGTCTGGGGAGAAAACATCATGAATAAATTAGCTCTATCTGCACTTATGATCGGCGGCCTGTTCCAAGCAACTGGCTGCATTATTACATCCGATAGCAATGACAACGGCTTCGGCTACTTCGATGTTGCCTGGTCGACTGACGGTGCATGCCCTGCGGGTGCTGCAGCCTATGTTATCTCCCAGAATCGCACGACCAACGAGCGTGTCGAGGATATCTTTAACTGCACCGATGGAGCCGGAGTAACCGCTGGTATCACACTCGGCGACTACGACGTGTGGGTCGAAATCACCAGCAACGACGGCGCTTCGCTCTTTGCTCAATCCAATGCCATCGCATCGTCGCTCAATCGCGATGGTGACATCGCCATTGTCGACTTGCCGACCTTCCCAATGAACGAAGGCTTCTTTGGCCTCTCGTGGACTCTCTCGGATGCTGGTGGCAGCCCGCTTACTTGCGCTGAAGTCTTCTCCGGTGGCGTCGATATCGTCGCAACGTCGGCTAGCACCTCCGAGGCACTTGTCGATGTCTTTAACTGCGAAGACGGCTCAGACATCTCAGATGTCTACCCAATCGATACCTACACAATTGTCGTGGACATTCTCGATGAGAACGACGCTGCCCTCGGTAGCTCGGTCGCTCGCGAAGAGTCGATTACCTACGGCAACCAGCTAAACGACCTCGGCAACTTCGACTTCGTCTTTTAGTCCTAGCTCTCCGATAGCTCGCTCGCTTCAAGCCATCTGGGCTTGATTCGTTCGACAAAAGCCCCGCTCGGCCACTTGGCCCGGCGGGGTTTTGCGTTTCGGGCGCGGTGTTCGGCGCCCGCAATCTTTTCTGGGCGCCAGGCTTCAGTTGCAGGCTGCCGCGACCGGTTCTACAGTCACAACTCATGGCAAGCGCACCTCGCAGAGGCCTCGGCCAAACTTCGATCACCAAAGGATGTCTCTACCTCTTGGTGGCGAGCGTCGGGCTATCGCTCTTCTTCCTTATGTCAAAGGATGAGATGCGCTTCGAGATTGCCAAGGTTGTGGCAGCCACCGGCCAAAGCATCTGGCTGGATTTCAAAATTTGGCAGCTCGTAACTTCACCATTTCTCGAGGTCGAGTTCATCGCACTCATCTTCCAAGCCTTCATGCTTTGGATGTTCATTCCGGCTCTTGAGCGCTGGTGGGGCTTTAAACGCTTTATCAAATTTGCCGCCTACACCTCGATTGTAGGGGTTGTGGTGGGAACGCTAACAATTGTTCTCATTCCCTCGATGAACAACGGCTCGCCAATTACCGGGCTCGATCCACTAATCTACGGCTCGATCGTCGCCTACGGGACGCTCTTCGCAAACCAGCAAGTGCAGTTCTTTGGCGTCCTGCCCATCACCGGCCGCCAGCTCACCATCGGCATCTCGGCCTTCATGCTGCTCTTCGTCGTCATTGGTCAAAGCTGGGGCGAAGGCGCCGCAAATGTTTCGGCAATGCTCACAGCCTGGCTGCTCACCAACGGCAAGTGGACGCCAAAAATCTGGCTTCTCAAGCGCAAGCAGAAGCGAATTCGCGCTCACCTCAAAGTTGTCACAGACAAAGAGGATCCCGAGAGCAAGGGCCCAACCTACTTAAACTAGGCTCCAGGTGCCAAGAACCTCATTTGGCGCGCGCCTACGATGAAGTCTGGTGCGCCAATGCGACTTTGCCACGCCGCCGCAAGTTGACCGGCTCAAAGCGGCCAAGATAGGCTCTGCATCGTGCAAGGTGAAGGCAGCGAATCTTCGGGGCTAACCACGGTATTTGAGGGCGAGCGAGCGACGGTTCGCAGGCTCCGCAAAGCCAAGTTGGTGGTGATGGATGGGGCGGACAAGGGCAAAGAGATCGAGATTTCAAAGTCTCGATGCACTGGCGGCCGAAGCATCATCAACGACTTGATGATTACCGATAAATCGATTTCGGGCACGCACTTTGAAATCGCGGTTCGCGACGATGGCTATCGCCTTCGCGATCTCAACTCGCGCAACGGAACCTTTGTAAACGACCTCCGCATCCGCGAAGTCTACTTGCTGCCCGGTGTGAAGTTCCGCGCCGGTCAAACGACGGTGATGTTCCAGCCCACCACCGACATCGTGGAGATCGAACTCTCCAAGCAAGATCGATTCGATAAAGTGATTGGTGGCTCTCCGATCATGCGTGAGATCTTCGCCAACCTCGAGAAGATTTCTCCCTCGGACCTCACGTGTCTAATCACCGGCGAAACTGGAACCGGCAAAGAGCTCATCGCTCGCGGCATTCACAACGCATCGCTTCGTAAGAAAAAACCCTTTGTGGTTCTCGACTGCGGATCCATTCCTCGCGAGCTTATCGAGTCGACACTCTTTGGCCACGAGAAGGGCGCCTTTACCGGCGCTGTTGGCCAGCAGGTTGGTTGCTTTGAACAAGCCGATGGCGGCACCATCTTTCTCGACGAGATTGGCGAGCTTGATATTAGCTTGCAGCCAAAACTTCTTCGGGTTCTCGAGCAGCGCGAAATTAAGCGTGTTGGCGGCGACCGCACCGTTAAGGTCGATGTTCGAGTCCTTGCTGCAACCAACCGCGACCTTCGGGCCGAGGTCAACAACGGCAACTTCCGCGAAGACCTCTTCTTCCGCCTCTCGGTTGTCAACTGCGAACTTCCGCCGCTTCGCGATCGTCGTGAAGACATTCCAACCATTGCCAACCTCTTTCTCAAAGACGTGATCGCAAGGCGCGGCGCCAATCTCTCGTTTGGGCAGGATGCGATGGCTGCGCTTCTTAATAACAACTGGCCGGGCAACGTTCGCGAGCTGCGCAACGTTGTGGAGCGCGCGGGTGCGCTCTCGGATGGTCCGGTCATCACACGGCAAGACCTCACCTTTGGTCCCGGTGGCCCGTCTCCCATGGTGCAGCACGACTTGGCGCTTGCCGGTGTTAATGCAGCGCATGCGGCAGCGGCTCAAATGAGCGGCGTCCCGGTTCGTGGACCAACGAGTTTTGACCCGGCGCTTCTCAAGCCAGGCTTGGCCTTTAAGGGTGCCAAGCAAACGGTTGTCGATGCATTTGAAACTGCCTATCTCGGTGCTCTTCTTAAGCGCAACGAAGGCAACATTACGCGCTCGGCACAAGAGGCTGGCCTCACTCGCTATCACTTGCGCGAACTTCTCAAGCGCCACGGCCTCGCGCCGCAGCGCTAGCGGCTCGCGTCGTTGCCCAGAGTCGGCTGGGCGGCCTACTGGTGTTTCCTTGCTATTGGCTGCCATCGCTCCGCTGTTGTAGGTGACGCTTCCGCGAATCGCTCCAGAACTGGGCCCGCTAAACCGAATTGGCCTGACCGAGGATTCCGTTGCGAAGCGACAGGAATGCTGTGTGCGTTTCGCGTTCTTCCAAACTGGCAGCTACGATGCTTCTTCGGCACTCGTAAACAACCCGCCGAAGGAGAGAAACTATATGGGAAGATGGTACGCGCTCTATGTCTTTATGCCGATTATCGGCGGACTCATCGCATGCTCGGGGCTGATCGTTAAGAACGCTCCTGGTGCGAAAGACCTGCTGAATAAGCTACTGCCGTACAAAGCGTTTGTAGGGGTCGGTCTCTTGGGAAGCTTTGTTCTCAATATGATCGAGATGAGTTTCAATCCGTTCTTCGGATTTAAGATGTCGTTGCTCTTTGGCATCATGATCCTGGCGATTGTCGTTACTCAACTCTTCTTGGGCTTTACGATGGGCTTCGGGCAGATTGCCAAGTGGATTCCCGGGGATAGTGCTCCCGAGGAAAAAGCCGAGGCACTGCAGCGCAAGCTCATGCCTTTCGAAGTCATCTTTGGCATCGTCGCTATTGGTTCTGGCATTTTGGGATTGTTGTTTGCCCTTAAGCCAACCATGTTCTTCTAGCGTCACATCACTTGGGCCTTAGGCCCGAAACGGAAACTGGCGCCTGAGCTAAGCTTCAGGCGCCAGTGGTCGTTTCGGCCTAAGCCAAAGTCGTAGGCTTGGCCTACTACAAGTTAGTAGATGGAGAGTCCGATACCGATTTCGTTCGCGCTCTCTCCAAAGCTGCGAGTCACGCCAACCCGACCAGTAAGTGCAAGCCGCGTTGTGAGGTCGAGCTGCAAAAGGCCACCAGCGCCAAGCAGGCTGGAGGTATCGTCAAACTGCAGGCCATCGTCAAAGCGGTTTGAAGCGCCGATTTGTCCAAAGATGCCACCGTGTACTGGGCCGGCTTGGGCGAGAAAGGCTTGCAGCTCTGCCGAGTTGCGAGAAGCGTAAATGGTGTTGCCAAGATCGTCGTTGGTCCATGCCATGCCTAGGTCGAACTGCAAACCAATTTGCTTGGAGAAGAAGTAACCGAATTGGATGTGACCGTTAAAGCCCGGGTCTGCTTCAAAGCCATCGGCCAGAGGAACTTCGCCTGCTCCGAGAAATACCGAGTAGGTAAAACCCTTACGGTTAAGTGGGGCGCGACCTAGCTTGAGGAAGGGACCTTCACCCGAGCGAACGTAGGCGTGGTCGGCCCAAGCGGCGGTTTGCTCATCGATATGCGCAAGGGGAAGCACGGTGTACTCACCGTATGGACCATAGAGGTGAACCGGGTGCATTGGGTGAAGTTTGACCCAGCCGTCGTAGCGAGCGCCTTCGGTTGCCGCGAGGCCAACAGCAGCAGCCGCAGCGAGAATGATAAGTGCTTTGCCTGCATCTTTTTTGCTGCCAGCGAGTGAGCTGCCACTCGATTTCTTGCCACCGCCACCGCCACCGCCGACGTTGCCGCCACCTGTATTGGTGGAGCTTGTTGCGTTGCCTCCACCATTGTGTCCATGATGATGTGGGCGACCGTCGATCCAAACTGGTGAGTGCACGACCACGACGGTATTGCCGCTCACCCGATCCGCTCTGGGTGGGCCCTCGGTGGTGCCCAGTCCCTGGACAACCCGGACGCGCTCGCCGCGCTGTTCTGGGGCTGTGTGGCTGAGTTTAAGTAGCTCGCCCTTGCCAATGCGGTGACTCGATGAGAGGCAGCCGGTGGACGCGAGGGCGAGTCCGAGGAATGAAAGGAGGACGACATTGCGCATGGGATTACGGTATCGCAGGTTTTGGGCCACGGGCGATTCCCAGCCGACAGACCACTAAGTAATTGAAGTTGCGGGCGAACAATCCGCAGACCGGTGCGTACGTTCGTTCACACATGTGCCTGGAACTCTCGATCTGATGCCCGCGGGCCGAGCACCCAGAACGTTCTCAAAAACTTCTCGCCGCGAGAATGAATATCCCTAGAAGTACGGAGTCAGCGGACAGGATGTTGCGAGTGATCGTGTTTTTGTTGTCTGGCTTCTTGCCCTGTTGCCTGGCGGCATCTGCTCAAGTGTCCGCTGGACCGACACTTGATACTTCGGGGGTGATGGCAGTGCGCGTAAACGCCGGCTTTAGTTTTGGTATCGCCCTCCCAGAATCCTCTGCAGCAACCGTTGGGCTTGGTGTTCAAGCAGGGACGGAAGCTCCACTCTCAATAACAGGCTCGTACGCCTACACCCGCTTTGATGGTGCATTGGGAGCACGGGCCGAGTTACTAACGACGGCGTCTCTCATTGGGAGCACGGGCACTGTTGAGCTGGCACCTAGTGTGCTTTTTGTGCGGCACCAGAGTCGCAGCGAATCAGCTGCTAGTGAGAAGAGTTTTTTCAGCACTAGCACCACAGTTAGTGGCCGGGCCATCAGCGTGCGGCCGCATGGCGGTTTGCAAGTCAGAGATAACCAGGGCGAAGCCGCCGACAAAAGGACATTTGGTGGCGTATTTGGTGTTGATGTTGGCTACGAGTTTTTCTTAATTGATGTATTGTGATCGTCTTGAAGATTCACACTATAAGCATCGTCTTCGTTCTAACGATTCTACTGGTGGGTAGCCCATCTTCCTATGCAACTTGCATGGAGATAATGAGTGAGGACCCCAACGATCCGATTCCCACTGGATGGTGTTGCTCGCCACCAGGTGGGCCATCGAACTGCAAAGACTACACGCCAGCGGAGCGAGAGGAGAAGCGAAAGGCGCGCGCCGAGGCACTGGCCGAATCACAGCGAGAAGCTGCAAAGGCGCGCGCGGCCGCCGAAGCGCGCGCAAAAGCCACTGCCGAGTGGAACGAACGAAGAGAGCGGGAAAAAGCAGAATGGCAAGCCGCGCACGATAAGTCGCAACGCGAACATCAAGCATACCGAGAGAAGGTGCGCAAACTCGCTGAGACCGATGAGACCTACAAGAAACGCTGGGAAGCGATTCTGGAGCAGGAGCGAGCTGCACTCGAACGGGAGGAGGCGGTAAAGCGCGAGCAAGAACGCCGACAGGAGCAAACGTGGGCCGCACACGAAAAGCGGAGACGGCAACCAGAGATCGAGCGACAGCAACGCCTTCGAACGTTGGAGAAGATCAGGCCTCTTGGGTTCTCCTACGGTTTGCGAGCACAACTAAGCTATGAATTTCGCAGCGAACCAACGGGTGGTCCCGGTGCTGGTATCGCAGTCGGGGCGCTTTGGCGCAGCTCGTTTAAGGGCACCTCCTTAGGCAGGGGCAACCCTCTCTTGGCCGTTGGGACCTTTGGGATTACGGCGATTCCCTACAGTGTTTGGCTTGGTAACGAGCACGGCCTGATCATGGGGGCGAGCATGTACCAATCGAACGATAGCGGAGCTACGACGCGGATTGACATCGTGCCCTATGCTCGTGTGCTGTTGAAAAATCAGCTATGGCGAACATCCTCGGTTCTTGAAGTTTTCTCGCCGCGCATGGGACTTGAGGGTAACGATGACAAGGCCTTCGTTGTCGCGTGGCCCCGATTCTCAATCGGATACCAGATGTACAAGGACGTATTGGTGGACCTCTCGATAGCAAGACTCCAGCGCAGATCCGAGGGACGGTGGGGCAGCGGTGGAGTGGTTTCGATTGGCGTGTCCGGTTTCTAATCGCTGGACCCTTCTCGTTAGTGGATTCGAAAGTGAACTTGACTACTAACCGTCCGAGAGATTGGCGACTCAACCAAGGCCAGGTCAAAGCACTCGAGCGCGAGTGGCCGAAGCTCTTGCATGCGATTCTCGATGCGTTGGCGAATCATGCGCTCGCCCCATCGTCCTTTCGACGCGAGCGTTCCCGTTGTCGTATCGAGGGAGGCTTCGGCAAGCAGTTCGTCAAAATACTACCGATTGTTTGGCAAATTGACCGAGGAGAGTCGTAGGCGCTACACCGAGTCGGTGTCGTGGCGCTCTCTGTAGAGCCGCAAGATGTCCGATGCGGTTTCCTCGATGGCCTTGTTTGTCACGTCAATGACTGGCCAGTTGGGATGGGTTCGGAAGACTTCTCGGGCGTAGCCAAGCTCGTCCTCGATGTGGTTGCGCGTCCCGTAGCTTGTGTCCTGTGGCATTCCCAGGTGGGTGAGCCTGGCTTGGCGAATGCGCACAAGAGCGTCGGGGCGAATGACCAGGCCGTAGACTTTTCGATCGTCTACTTCTTCGATTTCGGCTGGCAAGTCGACGCCGAGTACCAGTGGTACGTTGGCAACCTTAAGACCTTTTTGCGCCAAGTAGGTCGAGAGAGGTGTTTTCGATGTACGAGAAATTCCTACAAGCACCAAGTCGGCCTTCGGAAGATTTCTGGGTTCGGCGCCGTCGTCGTGCTTAACGGCAAATTCTACCGCTTCGATGCGGCGAAAGTAGTCCTCGCCAATTACGTGCAAGAGCCCGGGAACACCGTCGGCGGTGCTCGAGAGAAAGGTCTCGAGCTTGTTCATTAGCGAGCCAATGAGATCGACGTATTCGACATTGTGCCGCTCGACGAGGCTCATGATGAGTTGTCGCTCTTCGGGATTTACAACCGTGAAGACAAGCAGCGCGTGCAGCTCGGCCGCTCGCTCGATAATTGTCTCGACCTCCGACTCAAGCCGAACTCTTGAATACAAGCGGACGTTTACGGGGGAGTCGCTAAACTGCAGTACTGCGGCGCGAACCATGCGCTCGGCGGTTTCGCCGGTCGCGTCACTAATGACCATGACTTCCTTCATCAGGTCGGCAAGCCTACCGCAAAGCGGTGTGGGTCTGCTCGTTGTCAAAAACAACGTCGTGCTGTGGGGAAACGATAGGCGTTTCAAGGGCTTGAGAGCCTAGCGTTTGGGGGCCTTCACACATGCATCGCATTGCGAAATGCCGTGCTGCATCGCACTGCGAAACACAGAGCTGCATCGCATTGCGAAATGCTGCGCGCCGAGGAGGTGTTAGAGCACCGAAAGCGTCTTGCGTCTTGCCCTGGCGTCCACAACTCGAGGGCACTCGGGGTCGGGCTTGGTTTCGTCGCCAACAAGGTGGCGCGAGACGACACGGCAGCCGCCTCGGCACAGCGAGTGGTAGTCGCAGCTCTTGCAGGGCTCGTCGGCGTTCTTCCAATTGCGAAAGGCGCCAAAGGCATCGTCCTTTTGCCAGTAGTCTTTTAGCTCGTCTACGTTCGGGCCGTCTTTGGGCGGTTGGGCAAAACTGCAGGCGGTGACTTGGCCAGTTGCTTTGGCACCGATAAGAAAATCTCCGCCTGTGCATCCGTAGACCGAGAGGCGCGCCAATAGTTCGCGGCTTGGTTTGTGGTGCGCCAGCATGGGCATGTACGAGCAGTCGACGCGCACGCGCAGACGATGGCGTTTGGCGCCGGCGAGAACGGTTGGCAAAAACTCGCGGTGCTGAGCATCGCTGCAGGTCATGTCGGCAAAGGTTGAGATGCCACGGCCCGCTGGTTTAAATCGCAAGAGCTCAACTTCGTTTAGTCGCCTCTCTTTGGCGTAAGAGAAAATCTTATCTAGCGAGTTAAAGTTGTGGCGCGTGACAACCACGTTGATGCCGACGTTCTTTGTGCGCTTGCGAATCTCGACGAGGGCGGCATCGGCCTGGACAAAGCCGTCAAAGCCACGAACCCGTGCGTACTCGTCGCCCAAGCCATCGATGGAGACGTTGATTTGCCCAAAGAGTGGGGCCAGCTGCAAAACGCGCGATAGGTTAGAGAGGCCGCTTGTGGTGAGGTTGGGAACAAGGCCTTTGTCGCGGGCGTACTGCACAAGTTCGCCAAGCCAGGGCAAGTCGGCACTCTCGCCGCCGCCAAGAGCGAGATGGAAGACGCCCATCTCGGCGAGTTCGTCGATGGTGGCCTTCCAGCGGTCGACGGGCCACTCGCGCTGGGCGGCAGGGGTTGCGGCGGTGTAACAGCCTTGGCAGCCCGCATCGCAGCGATTGGTAATTTGCAGGTGCGCTTCTAAGGGCGCCACCAAGGGCCTGGCGCCCACTTCTTGCTCGGTCTCGTCCCAGTGCTTCGAGGCCTTAACGCCCAGGGTTCGAGCAAAGTCTCGGTCGACAAAGACAAGTGCGCGAGGCCAGGCAAGCTGTGCGATGGCGCCAAAGTGCTCGACTCGCAGACGGCGCTCAAGGCCGTGCCGCACAGCCCGCTCAAGGCTGTGCCGCACCCGCTCAAGGCTGTGCCGCACCCGCTCAAGGCTGTTACGCACCTGCTCAAGGCTGTTACGCCTCTGCTCAAGGCTGTTACGCCTACGACGAAGCCAGGTTTTCATCGGCCCCAGCCTCGGTGATTTCGTTGGCCGTCTTGCGCTTGCTTGCGCGAAGCCGAACCAGCGCCGATACAAATGGCGTTGCGCAGCTTAGTGCCGCTGCACCCACAAGAAGAAAGGTGACGTCGACGCCAAGACTTGATGAATTGGGGTTGAGCCCCCACTTCACAGCCAATACGCGGCCTCGTTTCTTGCGCAGCATCGGGCTCATCATAAAGCTATTCGGGACCGAAGCGAACGGTTGTTGCGACCAAGTCGAGAAGTTGTGAGCGCTGCAAGGCTAAGTAACAGACGCTCACGGTTGCCAGCAGTGATGCCGATGCAGCAAACCAGGCTTGCGATGGTTTAAGTGGTCTGCAAAGCCTGAGCCACGTACTTGCAAGCGCTGTTGTCACAAGCCCGCCTGCGCAGATGATCGCAACAGCAGGACCAATCTCTTTATGGCCGGTCATCGCCATAATTGTGAGAAGGCACGCGCCTGGCAGCATGTAATAGAACTCGGTTGTCGGTTTGAGAAGCGCTTTGCCTGCCGCCATCCAGCTTCCGATTTGTCGACGCAGCAGAACGAGAAAGGCCAACTGCACGAGGATAAAGGAGAAGCCACCGGCCCACAAAAGGCGCATGCGCTGGCGGCTTGAGCCCAACAAGACCCATAGCTCTGCCACCGAATGCTGGTCCGAGATGGTTAGAGCATTACGCTTCTCTAGCGCAACTAAGAGTTCTTCTGCTCGGCCGTGATCATCGCGAAGAATCGCGACTTCGACGAGGCCGAGCATGGCTTGTACCTGGGCGGCGGCTGGCGCATCGCTCTCGACAACGCGGCTGTAGTGCGATGCAGCCTCTTCAAGGTCACCTCTTCGCCGAGTTGCTGCTGCCAGCCAGAGATGGATTCGGTGCACTCCGGGCCAGTCGGCATTGGCCTCGGCAAGCGCCTTTGCCAAGCGAAGACTCTCGCTAAGCTCGCGGTTTGGATAGCCGCGAAGAATGTCTTGAAACTGCACCGTTACTTCGGCGCCTTCGCCGCTCTCGCCGAGGCTCTCGTTTAGCCGTTCGAGCCTGCGCTGAGCGGCAAGTGCTGTGCGTGAGTCGGGGAAGCGTGTGAGCAGTGCTTGGTATTGGTCGCGCGCTTCTTCGGGCTTTCCCAGTTTCTCTTCGAGAAGGTTGCCGGCCAAGAAGAGCGCATCATCGGTGAGCGGATCATCGGGAAAGCTCTCGGTGAGAGTTGCTAGCGTAGCGACGGCGAGGGCGTCGTCTCCAGCGCCGGCATAGGTCGTGGCTTCGGTCCACAGGGCGTTTGCCTCTTGGGCACGCGCCGAACCCGAAGTCGCCAAGAGGCAGAACACGGCGACGAGTAGTGCGAACAGCTGTGCGCTGCGCTGTGAACTGCGCCGAGACCTCACGACGGTCGTTGAATGCCGAGAGCGCGAAGTTTCTTGTGGAGATTTGTGCGCTCGATGCCAAGAGAAAGTGCAGCCTGAGAAATGTTCCATTGGAACTCTTCTAGCCGGTGCACAATAAATTGCGTTTCGATGAGCTCGCGAAACTCGCGCAAGCTGTTGGTGGCATAGGCCGAGATGTCGACGTTTCCGTTAGTTCCAACATCCGGAGCGTCCCGGGTTGGGCCACCCAAGTATGGCGGAAGGTCTTTCTCAACAATGTACTCATCGCTCATGATGACCAAGCGCTCGGCGACATTGCGCAGCTCGCGAACGTTGCCCGGCCAGTCGTACTCGCGAAGTTTGTCGAGTACCGCATCGTCGAAGCTTTTGTGTGCGAAGCCATTTTCGTCGCAGCAGTGCACAACGAAGCTTTGCAGCAAGAGAGGCAAGTCGTCTTTGCGATCGCGCAGCGGTGGTGATTCGATCGGCAAGACGTTTAGGCGGAAGTAGAGGTCTTCGCGAAACTCGCCATCGGAGACCGCTTGTTGCAGGTCTTTATTTGTCGCTGCAACGACGCGGCAATCGGTGGTTAGGGTTTGCTCGCCGCCAACGCGGCTAAAGTCTCCGGTTTGCAACACGCGCAGCACCTTGGCTTGCGCCGATAGCGACATATCGCCAATCTCGTCGAGGAAGATGGTGCCTTTGTGCGCGACCTCAAAGAGGCCCCGTTTGCGGCCGGTGGCACCGGTAAACGATCCGCGCTCATGGCCAAAGAGTTCGCTCTCGATAAGCTCTGGAGGGATGGCTGCGCAGTTTACTTTGACGAAGTCGCCGCCGGAGACCGAGCTGTTGCGGTGCACAGCGCGCGCGATTAGCTCTTTGCCTGTGCCGCTCTCTCCGGTGATGAGGACGCGGGTCTTGGTGGGCGCGACCTTTGCGATTTGCCGGCACAAGTCGACCATGACCTGAGAGGTGCCAAGAAGCGTAAATTGAGAATCCACCGCATCGCGAAGCTGGTTGACCCGAGCCTGCATTGCGGCACGGTCTACGGCGTTGCGCACCGTAACTACGACCCGATCGCGATCTAAGGGTTTTTCCATAAAGTCAAAGGCACCCAGCTTGGTGGCTTTGACCGCATCGTCGATCGAGGCGTGTCCGGAGATCATGATGACCGGTACGCTTGGATCGTAGCCTGTGCCCGAACCCGCCATATGCGATTTGATCTTCTCTAGGAGTTCGAGGCCATCGTCTTCGCCAAGCTTCACATCGAGCAAGATGGTGTCGACGTTGGTTGCTCCTGATAGGTGCTGTTCCGCTGCCGCTTGGCAATCGGCATCGAGTACGTCGTAGTCCTCGCCTTCAAGCACCAGCCTCAGGGTGCGGCGAATGTTCTTTTCATCATCAACAATCAGAACTGTACTCATGCTTGCTCCTTGGGCGCTTCGTCGTCAGCCTCATCGTTGGGCGCCTTATCGTTGGGCGCCTCATCGTTGGGCGCCTCATCGTTGGGCGCCTCATCGTTGGGCGCCTCATCGCTATCGCTATCGCCGGCACTCGCGACCTCATCGCTATCGCTATCACTCGCGATCTCATCGTTATCGCCGTCATCGTCGTCTTCTTTGCGCTGCCCAGGAGGCGTGCGGGTTGTGAGATAGACGGCGACACCTAAGAGCAGCACTCCAATGGCAATGAGGGTGCGATTGTTGTTGTCACTCTTCGACGGTGGGCGGCCCTTGTACAGCACTTCTCCCATTTGCGCGGGCGCAGCGCCCAGGCTATCGCTCGGCAAAATCTCGCTTGTCGTAAGCTTGGGAACTACGAAATCTTCTGGTGCTCGCATTCCCACCGCAGCTGGCTCGGCAAGCCCTGCAAGCGTCTGGTGCGCAGCATCCTTGGTAAGGACTAGGGATTCGAGCGCTGTATCGCAAAACGGTCTCGATTCGCCGATGCTCTCGCTTTGCAAGACGCACTCTGCAACAGCGAGGTGGACGCGAGCGTCGGCGTCTTTCCAACCAAGTGCGCGAACCACATTAACGGTGCCATTGCTCATGTGAGCCCATTCAAAGCGCATCTCGGCGACACCATCAAAGATGCGCTCACGGTAGGAAACTTCTTGAGTCGAACCAGCCTCGGGGCTTGCGAGGTAGGGCGCCTGATGCATCTCGTCGAACGCCATGCGCACGCTAGCCTCGGCCACAGGCTGGGTTCGCAAACTATCGATCCAGGTAACGTAGAGTGCACCGCGATTTGCACGACCGTAGGCCATCGCTCCACTCTCGAATGCCTCGTCTTCTCCGAAGTAGTCTGCTTCGGAGACGCTTTGCGCGACAGTCTTGCTTAGCCCTGGCAGCAAATCCCAACCCGCTGGCGAGGTGAAGGAAATGGAAGCCGGCGACTTGAGAGGCGCGGGCGCCGGAAGCTCATCGGCTTGGAGTTTCGCGGCTGCAAGGCAGAGAACGAGACCGGCGGAGAGAAGTAGTGCGATGGAACGAATCATAGGGAGGCTTTGCTTTGCTCTTGCAGAACGCGTTGGCAAATAGATTGGCAACGAGCGGGTTCGCGCTCATTCCAATAGCACGCGAGAAGCTTCGCGCTACGAGTCGGCGATTCGATAAGCGAAAGCGCAGCAAGACCGGTGATGCCTTTGCCGGTAATGCGCAGGTTGCCGCTGGCTTCATCACTAATCGCGAGATTCGCCTTTGCCATGACAGCACCAAGTTGCTTTCGCATGGGCTCGACGCCAACCGAGTCGGTGACCGGGAGTTCGAAGGCCACGAGATGACATCCGGCAGCCGGATCGCTCCAAGCTTGCGAACGGCCGTCTTTGATCGCGGTGGGCTCAAGCTTCTGCCAGCCTTCGCCAGGGTTTAGATCTGGCATCGCGGCGACGCTCTCGCCACGTACCTGCGCGAAGACGACCGTTGCCAAGGCTGCGGATGCGCCGAGAGAGAGCGCTACTCCGAGCGCAGGCCTCATAGAACGACGGTCCATGCAGTGTCGCTTGGGCTGGCCTCAAGTGCGTCGATATGCGCCTCGGGTAAGAGCAATACGCCATCGCTTGGGGCGCCAGATGCCCAAGTACATCGAAACCCGGCTTTGTCGGTTCGCGGAAGTGCGACTAAGTGTTTTTCTTTGCTGTTGGCTGGAGGCACCGGCTCGCCCTGCGCAAGCGTGAC